>Ga0075464_10000655_pt1 | contig 15318 bp, 12 predicted proteins | sample DEB19_08_DNA_5_FD_75068 | JGI IMG/M metagenome (GOLD analysis project Ga0075464, IMG submission 75068) | Aqueous microbial communities from the Delaware River and Bay under freshwater to marine salinity gradient to study organic matter... | ecosystem: Environmental > Aquatic > Marine > Coastal ...
AACTGGCACTTCGGCAAGACTAGCTCATTGGCATGCCAAGGGTAAATTAAAACAAGGGGAGCCTTTTTTACACGAGAGTATTATTGGCTCCGTATTTACAGGCAAGGTTGAAGCGGTTACCAAAGTTGGAGAACTGGAAGCTATTGTACCTTCCATTGAAGGATGGGCTAAGATATATGGTTTTAATACAATCTCAATTGATCCAACCGATGATCCTTATGCAAACGGTTTTCAAGTAGTTTAGTTTATATTTGCTACCTAAATAGGCTTATGGAAGTAGTTATCATTGGAGGAGGCATTGTTGGTTTAAGTAGTGCTTACTTTTTACAAGAAGCAGGTCACCAAGTGACTATTATTGACCAAACTGATATTTCAAGTAATTGTAGCTATGGGAATGCGGGCTATGTTTGTCCAAGTCATTTTGTTCCATTAGCAACTCCAGGTATTGTTCAACAAGGATTAAAGTGGATGTTGAATTCGGAAAGTCCATTTTATATACAACCAAGATTAAGTAAAAGTTTAATTCAATGGGGTTGGCATTTCATGAAGTCAGCTACTCCAGAAAAAGTAGAAGCGGCTGCAGTTCCTTTAAGAGATTATGCATTTTTAAGTCAGAAATTATATGAGCAGTGGGCCACTTTGCCACAGTTTAATTTTGCCTATGAGCATAAGGGGTTATTGGAAATATTTCAAACTGAAAAAGTATTGGACCATGCACAGCATTTGGTGGATCAAGCAAATGCGTTAGGCTTGACAGGTACTAAATTATTAAGTCAACAAGAATTATTCAATTTAGAGCCAAACCATAAAATAAATGCATTAGGCGCAATTTACTTTGCATGCGACGCGCACTTATATCCAAATAAATTAATGCAACAATTGATAGCTCATTTAAAATTAAAAGGAGTTCGCTTTTGTTTAAATGAAACTGTTACCAATTTTGAAAAACAGGCAGGTAAAATAACAGCAGTCATTACAGATAAAAATAAATATACTGCAGACAATGTAGTAATTGCTACTGGTTCATGGAGTAGGGAATTAGCAGAAAAATTAGCTATCACAATGCCATTGGTGGCAGGAAGAGGCTACTCTGTTACATTGGAAGACTCCCCATATAAAACCAATCATCCTGCAGTATTTGTAGAAGGTCGTGTGGCATTAACGCCAATGGATGGAAATAAAATGCGTTTTGGAGGTACTATGGAAATTACTGCTACTTCCACTCCTCCTAAATTGAATCGCGTTAAAGGCATTTTAAAAACAGTAAAACAATATTTTCCAGAATTTGACATACCAATGCCTAGCATTGAAAATATTTGGTACGGCTATCGACCATGTTCGGCCGACGGCTTACCTTATTTAGGACGTACTAAAAAATGGTCTAATGTAGTTATTGCAACGGGGCATGCTATGGTAGGTTTGAGTTTAGGAGCCGGTACTGGTAAATTAGTTTGTGAGATAGTGGAAGAACAAAAAACAAGTATCAATATTGATATTTACAACCCTGAAAGATTTGATCGTTAATGAAATTTAGCTCTACACAAATACCATATAGCGAAACAGGATTATTCTCTCCACTTGTTCGTGATTATATTCAATCAAAAAGTACCGCTTTAAAATACACAACGCATGCTCCAACATATGAAGGCGTAGCAGCTGCTATTGCAGCAAGAGCAAATTTTAAAACAGATCGTAATGTATTGGTAACTGTTTTACAAAAGCAATATGATGCATTGGCAATTAAAAATGCAACTCATGCGGCTGTAAAAGCTAATATTGATTTATTAGCAAAAGAAAATACTTATGTAGTTACCACTGCACATCAGCCTAATATTTTTACAGGACCTTTATACTTTTTTTATAAAATCATTCATGCGATACAATTAGCAGCAGACTTAAAAGCTAAGTATCCAGCAAATAATTTTGTACCAGTTTATTATATGGGATCGGAAGACGCCGATATTGATGAAGTAGGAAGTTTTGTTTTAGGTGGTACTAAGCATCAGTGGGTAACCAAGCAAACTGGCGCTATTGGTAGAATGAAAGTGGATGATGCATTAGTTAGTTTAATGCAGAACATGGAAGGGTATTGGTGGGTTAAAGGAGCTGGTAAAACTGCATTGGAAATATTAAAACAAGCTTATCAAAAAGGGCTTACAATTAATGAAGCAACCTTGTCATTTGTAGATGCTTATTTTGGACAGTATGGATTATTAGTTTTGCAGCCAGACGACGCAGCACTTAAATCTTTATTCATTCCAGTAATGGAGAAAGAATTAAAAGAACAGTTCTCACATTCAGCTATTCAGCCAACTTTAAAATCATTGGCTACCGAATACCATGTACAGTCAGAAGGCCGTAGTTTGAACTTATTTTATTTAAAGGATCAATTGCGTGCAAGAATTGAAAAGCAGGGAGACGAATATATTATTGTTGACACAGATTTAAAATTCACACAAGAAGAAATTATAAAGGAATTATATGCTTTTCCAGAAAGATTTAGCCCAAATGTAATTTTAAGAGGGGTTTATCAAGAGCTTATTTTGCCAGGTGTTGTATTTATTGGCGGTGGTGGTGAATTAGCTTATTGGATGGAATTGAAAAATGTATTTGAAACCGTTGGAGTGCATTATCCGGTTTTACAATTAAGAAATTCTTTTGCCATTATTAGGGAAAAACAAATGGCACAATGGGCTAGTTTAGGCTTGTCATTGTCGGATTTATTTAAGCCAATTTTAGACATTGAAGTATTGTTTGTAAAACAACAAGCAACCGAAAGTTTAAGTTTGGCTAGTCAGTTAAAAGAGCTGCAAAAACTATACGATCAAATCAAAGTGGATGTCATTAAAGTGGATCCAACTTTAGGAGACCATGCTATGAATTTAGCTCATCAGTCCGAAAAGAAAATACTTGAATTAGAGAAGAAAATGGTTCGTGCAGAAAGACGCAAGGAAGCCGTAAATATTGAACGTATCCATGCTATCAAACAAAGCTTATTTCCAATGAATAGCTTGCAAGAACGTGTTGAAAATATTGCAGAATGGATAGGGGACTATGATTGGGCTTGGGTAGAAGCGGTAATGCAACATTCAAATACAATGGAACATTCATTTACTGTTATTGACATTTCAGCATAATTATTTGTCAAATGAATTATTGAATTTGCCTTTTAGGTTTTCAACTTTAGTTAGTACCTCTGTTCCTAAGTTTAATTTATAAGCTTCTATTGCTTTTGAAATTCCTGCATCATGATTACCAATCATTTGAGCTGCTAGTATTCCTGCATTTTTTGCACCATTTAAAGCTACAGTGGCAACGGGTACACCCCCTGGCATTTGTAATATAGACAATATAGAATCCCAGCCGTCTACAGAATTACTTGATTTAATAGGAACTCCGATAACTGGTAAACTTGTAATAGCAGCTATCATGCCTGGTAAATGTGCTGCGCCACCGGCACCTGCAATAATTACTTTTAAGCCTCTTTCTCTTGCATGCTTTGCATATTCAACCATTCTTTCCGGTGTTCTATGCGCAGACACAATAGTTAATTCAAAAGGGATATGGAAAAGATTAAGCATTTCGGCAGCCGACTCCATGATAGGTAAATCACTGTCGCTTCCCATAATAATACCAACAATTGGAGTAGTGTTCATAATGCTATATTTAATGCAAGATAAGTCAATTTTGAATTAAATATCCGCTTGGCGCTTTCAGTAATGGAGCCGCTTTGGATTCTAAGATATTTAATGCTATGTATTGTACTGTTTGCGTTGAAAATTGTGTGATTCTTTTGTGTCCAATGGTACTACCTGTAAAAATGGTTTTCAGCTCCTTTCTACTATTACCTGCTTTTAGCTCAAATGCAATGACTCTTTGACCAAACTCAATGAGCTCTTGTAATTGTATAGTATTAATAGTGGTGGGCTTTGGCAAGCTTATGAATAGTCCTGTTTTAGTTTTTTGAATTACTGCATTTTTAAATAGGTTGGTTTTAAAAGCCTCGTCTCTAATTTTCTTAAATGACATTAAAGCGGCAACATCCAAGCTATCAATTAATCCCTTTCTATTAGGGGGCACATTCAATAACATATTTCCACCATGGCCAACCGATTGTAAATACAAATCAAAAAGCTTTGCACCAGACTTTACCGTACTGTCTTCTTCTGGATGATAAAACCATCCCTTTCTAATGGACACATCTGCTTCTGCACCAATCCAGTGCTTGCCATTAAAATTACCCATATTTAAGGTGTCATTTGGAGGAGCGCCTTCGCCTCTCTTAAAGCCAACAGTGTCCAATAAATTCCAATTGGTTGCATTAATAATTCCTCGCTCATTTCCTACCCATCTTATATGAGGGCCAATATCACTAAATATAACTAGTTGCGGTTGATAAGCCAATGCACTATCCTTGAATTTTGTAAAATCGTATTGTTGCTTCTTTCCATTTGGGCCTTCTCCGTTTGCACCATCCCACCATAATTCGAAAAATTTCCCATAATGGGTTAACAGTTCTTTCATGGTATTGATATACACATCATTATATGCTGGCGTGCCATATAATGGATGATTCTTATCCCATGGCGAAATATATACACCCATTTCTATTCCGCCTTTTTTACATGCCTCAGACAGCATTTTTAGAACATCTCCTTTACCATTTAACCAACTACTTTCTCTAACGGTATGTTTACTAAACTTACTTGGCCATAAACAAAATCCATCATGATGTTTTGCAGTGATAATAATGCCTTTTGCACCTGCCGCTTTTGCAGTACGAACCCATTGATCACAATCAAGAGCAGTAGGATTAAATACATTAGGATTCTCACTTCCATGTCCCCATTCCAAGTCGGTAAAAGTGTTTGGACCAAAATGCATGAACAGGTAAAATTCTTTGTCATGCCAAGCAAGCTGCTCTTTAGTTGGAGTAGGTCCAAATTTAACTTGCGCTTTTAGTTGGTAACTTGAAAATAAGAAACCCGATAAAACAATTAGCGTGAACAAAGACGATTTAGAAATTTGCATTTTTACCATTCGTTTTATGTTTAAAGACTTTTATTATTAATAGCGCGTTTGTATAATTGTATTGTATTTTCTAATCCTAAATATAATGCATCGCAAATTAAAGCATGACCAATACTTACCTCGTCCATATTGGGAATATGCTTTATTAAAAATGCTAAATTAGATCTGTCTAAATCATGACCTGCATTAATGCCAAGTCCTAGGCTTTTAGCCAATTTAGCTGCAGTAACATAGGGTAAAACAGCATTATCTTTTTGTCCTGCTGCAAATGCTTTTGCAAAACCTTCCGTATATAATTCAATCCTGTCTGTGCCAGTGGTTGCAGCAGCTTGCACCATTGCTTCAATGGGGTCCACAAAAATGGAAACACGGATACCTGCTTTTTTAAATACGGCAACAATTTCTTTAAGATAATCTTGTTCCTTAATTGTATCCCATCCATGATTACTTGTTAGCTGGTCTAACGCATCCGGAACTAGGGTTACTTGTTCCGGTTTTGTTGCTAAAACTAAGTCTACAAATTTTTGTTCTTTAGGGTTGCCTTCAATGTTGAACTCTGTTGTTACAATTTGCTTTAAATCATAAACATCTTGATAACGGATATGTCTTTCGTCTGGCCGCGGATGCACCGTAATGCCTTCGGCTCCAAAACGTTCACAGTCTTTTGCTACCTGAATTAAATCAGGGTTATTGCCACCACGACTATTTCTTAAAGTAGCAATCTTATTTATATTCACACTTAAACGAGTCATGAGCGAATTTAAGTTATTTTTGCAACTCAAATAGTAAAGAATGGCGTATTCTAGTTTGGAAGCATGTTTATTAGATTTAGAACAAAACGGACACCTTATCCGTATTACCGAACAGGTTGATCCTCACCTAGAAATGGCGGCGATTCACTTAAGGGTATTCGAGCAAGGTGGACCAGCCATTTTATTTGAGCATGTTAAAGGGAGCAAGTTTCGTGCAGCGTCGAATATATTCGGAACATTGGAACGCAGCCAATTTATTTTTAGAAAGACACTCCCTCAGGTACAACAATTAATTGCATTAAAAATTGATCCTACTGCTGCCATAAAAAATCCTTTAAAAACTTTAACAGCATTGCCAGCTGCATTAAATGCATTGCCTAAAAAAGATCCTATTTCAAAACCTGTTTTATACGAAGAAATCCAAATTTCAGATTTGCCTTTAATTAAGCATTGGCCAATGGACGGCGGAGCATTTGTAACATTACCTCAAGTTTATACAGAAGACGCAGATGCACCTGGAATTGGAAAATCTAATTTAGGAATGTATCGTATTCAATTAGACGGAAATGAGTATGAATTAAATAAAGAGATTGGATTGCACTATCAATTGCATAGAGGAATTGGGGTACATCAAACTAAGGCAAATAATAAAGGGCAGCCATTAAAAGTGAGTTGTTTTGTAGGAGGTCCACCAGCCCATAGTGTTGCGGCTGTGATGCCATTGCCAGAAGGAATGAGTGAAATGAATTTCGCAGGGGTATTAGCTGGTAAAAGATTTGCCTATACTTATAAGGATGGATTTTGTGTAAGCACAGACGCCGATTTTGTAATTACGGGAGAAGTGTTTCCTGGAGAAAATAAACCAGAAGGTCCTTTTGGCGATCATTTAGGATATTATAGTTTACAACATAGTTTCCCTGTAATGAAAGTGCATAAAGTATATGCAAAGAAGAATGCGATTTGGGCATTTACGGTAGTAGGAAGACCTCCGCAAGAAGATACTAGTTTTGGACAACTAATACATGCAATAACAGGAGACGCGGTGTCGAATGAAATTCCTGGTTTAAAGGAAGTGCATGCGGTGGATGCAGCGGGTGTACATCCTTTATTATTGGCTATAGGTAGCGAAAGGTATACACCATACTTAGTAAATAAAACACCAGCAGAAATATTAACCATTGCCAATCATATTTTAGGGACGGGTCAATTAAGCTTGGCAAAATTTGTTTGGATCACGGCAGCGGAAAATAAAAAGGATAATAATATTGACAATAAATTAAGCACGCATAAAGTTCCTGAGTTTTTCCAACACATGATGGAACGCATGGACTTGAAACGTGATGTGCATTTTTATACCAAAACAACCATGGACACTTTAGACTATTCTGGAGATGGTTTAAATACGGGTTCTAAAGTAGTAATGGCTGCTTATGGGGACAAGAAAAGAAACTTAGCAACACAAGTTCCAGATGCTATAAATAAACTTAATGCCAATGCACATATTGTAATACCTGGTGTTATTGCATTAAATGCTGCTGCTGTAAATGTGCAATCAATTCAAGAAAACTTAAGAGGGCTTGGTGCAAAGCTTTTAGAAGAAGACGGCGTGTTTATGTTAGTAATAACTGAGGATGCTGGCTGGATGGCTACAACTTTGAATAATTTTTTATGGGCTGGTTTTACGCGCGTGAATCCGTCTAATGATATAGATGGGGTAGACGCATTTGTTGAAAATAAACATTGGGGTTGTACCGGTCCATTAATATTTAATGCCACAATTAAAAAACATCATGCGCCTCCTGTTTTAAAAGACGAAGCAGTTGAAAAAAGAGTGGATGCAATATTGTCAAAATACAAATTATAGAAAGCTTATTAATTTGCTATTTTTTATTATCCCTTTCTAACATTCAATCCATGTGTGGTCTGCTAGTAATTTAGCAGTTGCAATGAAATTGGCAAAGGGTCCTGAACCTCCTCCCCATTCTGAAGGGGCAACTAAAGACAGTACATAGGAACCGTCTTGTTTTTCATACACATGATATATCTGACCAATTTGAGGCTTGAAAGTTATTTTAGCTTCATATATCATCATACTTAATTCCTTACGCTTATTAATCTCCTGTGCCTGTCTAGCAAGTAATTCAATCTGCTCCTTTATCTGGTTCAATTGCATATTGGTTTGATCTTCCATAGCAGACAAAGCTTTGTGCTTTATCATTCCTTCTTTGGTAGGACGAATAGCAACACTTCCTGCCGAAGAGGCATAGGGTAGCACACTTAATTGCTTATGATATATTTCAATATTCTTAAAATCGGAGCCATCTTCTTTTTTGCCATAATGAGTTACTTTCAAATACCCATTGGCTAAAATTTCATGCACCACTTTCAATTGTGTATCGTCCTCTTTCAAAAAACAAACTGTCAAACAGGATGCATTATTAATTTCAGAACTTATATAATTTGCAAAGGAGCTTGCATTTGCATCATTATTAAATGATTCTTTTTCGCCATTTGGAACTACCGAAAACTGAGCATAGAATGCTTCATTTTCAATATTCACCCAATTATGACTAAAGCCCAAGACATGTCCATTTTTAAGGCTTTCAATTTTGTAATTACCAGATTTTGGTACTAATCGATATTCGAAATCACATTTTTCTGGGAATAACTGCCAGCTTGCTAAAAAATTATATGCTTGAACCATATTTTAATAACAAATTTAGTATTGAATTGTTGTTTAAAAGGGCTAAAAAATTAAACAAATTTCGGCAAAATTAATTAATAGCTACAAAATCTGGCTTATTAATGATGCTGGAATTGTATTTGAATCTAATATTGGTAATTAGACTCAAATTCCAGGGGCTTAATTGCAAATTTGTTCTTGGGAAATAGAAGCCTTTTAGTTCAATAGTACCAAGGATTAAGTTTTCGTTCCGCACTCTACAACCGGCTCCTAATGAAGAGTAAATATCCCCAGTGGAGATAGCTTCTCCCATGGTCCTTATATAGGTAAGATTGGCAAACACAAATGGCGCTTTTTTAAAGCCAAAAAATGGTCTAGAATTATACCATATGGATTCCCAGTTGGCTGCGATTCTGGTCCCGCCTTTAATACGTTCTTTATTAAGTTGAGGAATTCCGTAAATACTGTTAATCAATAATGCCTCATTGAATTTGTTTTTTAGGGTTTGGGCAAAACTAAGGTTAATGATATGACGATATCTATAGCCGCTTTCTAGATAATGTAATTTGCCAATTTGTTCTAAGCTCGCCAAAAATCTAAAATCTTGAAATTGTTTATCACCATAACTGCTTCCTGTGTTTAAGTTAAAGTGGGTGAATTTTTCATTTTTCAAAAGGCGATAGGATTCGTATTGAAATCCTAAATAAGGAAGCAATTGATTTTCTCTTATATAGTGGCCTGTTGTAATCTGATAAGAATTCCCTGTTGGTAAATCTTCATTTCTACCAAATCCATATAAGTATTGAGTCCTTATAATTTTCTGTTTAAATACTGAAAATGAACTTAGATATGCTTTTATATTTTGATAATTTTTATCAATTTGACTTAAGTAATTTGTAGGGCGTTTTTCAAATTCGTTTACTAAGTATCTAAATTGTATAAAATAGCGTTGATTGTTTACGTGGTAAGTTTGTTTTTTTGCAAAAAGTTGATAACCAGTCCAAATGTCGGTATGCTTAAGTTGATATTGTAATGTGCTAGTAAATAAAGAATCAGACCAATTGGTGTAGGCGTTATTATTTTTCGTTTGTCTAAAATCAAAACCCATTGTCCATCTACTTAAAGGATGAAGTAGGGGTAAGTTTCCAGAAATATACATATCACTCGCAGAAGATGCACCATTGGCATAGTTGTTAGTGAAAGTTTGAGCTCCTGCTTTTAAGTCTATAAAACTGCCTAATATATTCCTTGCATTGAAATCAAAGCCCCATCCAGCAGATACGTCTCTTTTTTGGTCATAGTTTTGAATAATCCCAAATGCATTACCGGCATCATTTACATTTTCGGTGTTTAATCTTGCTTCAAATGAAGTGGCACTTTTCATATTTAGTAATGCGCCAATGGGTAATATGTCCTTAGTAATTATAAAAATATCCACTTTGCTAGAATCTTCTTTTGCGGTGTATGCAAGTATTCTAGCATCTTGTATATAACCCAAGTCACGAAGCCATTTTTCGTTGTAAGCAACAATTAGGGGACTTAAAGAATCTCCTTCGCTAAAGAATAAATTCTTCTTGATGGTGTTTTTATTTGTCTTATTATGTAGTTTATCTGCAAATCGAGAAAATCTACCTTTTCGAATTGGTTGTGGGCTATTTACATCATAACCGAAATGCCTTTGTTCAATTTTGATTTTATTTATTTGCTTCCCTTCGAAACTCGAAATGGATTGCATATATCTTGTAATAGCGATATTGGTAGAATCAATTAAGGGGTTTGGTTTACCCTTAATTATATTTAATAATTTCTGAAAGCGACTGGAGTCTTTGGATAAAGCAATATTGTTTTTGTAGCTTATAATTTGCGCAGATGATTTTGCAGCTATTAAAAAACCTGAAATAATTAAAAGATATGTAAAAATCAATTTCCTCATTATTGTGCGCTTAAATCCATATGCTCAAATCTACTAAATTGTTACTATAAAAAAGTCCCGCAGCTGCGGGACTTTTAATTCAAAATGTTATAATACTTTAACTGCTCTCTTTTTTAAGGATTCTATTGGTATGTTCAATAGTTTTCCTATAGGTTTACCGTCTCTATAGCTTTGAACTCTCAATAGGGTAACATCCTCGGGCAATACGAATGGTTTTGTAAATTGGTCACTATAATTGTCTGGCATTTGGTCGTCAATTGTGTAATAAAATTTCAGGTTTTCAACCTCGCCTTCCATGTTTACAATTAGCTCCCATTTGGTATTTAACTGAGTGGTTACAATAGCGTCGTAAATACTTTTTGCAAACTTCACATTTGCGGCATCTAGTTTTTCAAATTGTCCCTCCACTTTATTAGAAAAATTATTCCAGTCCTTCTTTTCCTTTGGGGACCAGCTAGTTTCTGCAACTGCCAATCCTCTAGGCCATGTCATATATTGAACATTGCGCATGTTTTGTAATTGTTCAGTCCATTGGTTTGCCTGATTACCTAAAATCAAATTTGGATCAACTCCTTCAGGTACTGGGTCAAAGCTATAAGTTGTTTTCATTCTTAAACCTCTGTATACTTTCCCTTCTGCAGTTACTTCCCCTTGGTAATAGTCAATATAGTTATAGTCATTTGGAGACATCACCACTTTATGTCCTTGCTTTGCAGCCTCAATGCCCCCTTTCACCCCTTGCCAACTCATTACAGCAGCATCACCACTTAATCCACCTTGTAAAATTTCATTCCAACCCATCATCTTTTTTCCTTTCGCATTCACAATACTTTGTACTCTTCGTACAAAATAACTTTGAACTTCATTCTGATTTTTCAATCCTTCTTTTTTCATTAAAGCTTGAACATTTGCAGATTTCTCCCAGTTGTTTTTTGCATTTTCGTCACCACCCATATGTATGTATTCAAATGGGAATAGGGCAGCCACTTCGGTAAATATTTTATCTAAATAAGTATATACTTTTTCATTAGAAGGATCCAATGAATTGTCAATCTTAGCTGAAACGTGTCCATTTATTCCTTCCCAATCCATGAACTCGTCTCCTGCATTTACTTGGTATTTATAGTCGGGTGTAGTGCTTAGTTCTGGATAAGCCGTATTTATAGCCATGCTATGTCCGGGGATATCAATCTCAGGAATTACCTCTACAAATCTTGCCTTGGCATAAGCTACAATCTCTTTAATATCTTCTTGGGTATAAAAACCACCATAAGTTTTAGGCTCGTCTAGTGCAGGCGTAGCAATATTCATCCATTTGCCTTTACGATCCGCTCTCCATGCACCTACTTCCGTTAATTTAGGTAATGCTTTAATTTCAATTCTCCAACCTTGGTCGTCCGTTAAGTGAAAATGAAAACGATTATATTTATAACGAACCATGTCGTCAATAAATGTTTTTACATCTGCTTTGCTAAAAAAATGTCGGCTAACGTCCAGCATCATTCCTCTCCATCCGAAACGCGGCTTGTCAATAATGGAAACATAAGGAAGCTGCCATTGTGTATTTGATTGTATGCTTTTAGCATAGATAGCTGCTGGCATTAATTGCTGTACCGTTTGCCATCCATAAAATAAACCCGCATTTGTATTGGCTTTTATGTCAATCCCTTTTTCGTTCACAATTAAAGTATATCCTTCGTTACCAATTATTTCGTCCTTAATAATTTCCAATTCAATGCTCACATTATTCTTACTAAAATATACAGTTTTTCCGGTAGTTAATCTTAATTGCTGTGCAATAAGGTCAACAACTGCATTGGCAGAACTTGGTGCATTAATGGCAATTGATTTTGGTAATTGGAAATTGCCAACTCCCTTTGTTGCAGAATAGGGCTCGGGAATAATGTTCAGCTTTTGAGCAATCAACCCATTTAAACAGCATAGTGCTGTTGCAGTCATTAATAACTTGTTCAGTTTCATATACAATCGTTTTATTTAAAATTCAGAACGCTTACTCGTTATATAAGCTTTCTAAAGATACTAAAAATAGAAAACCCGACCTCGATTTCTCGGGACGGGCTTTCTTATAATTTGAACTATTTCTAATTCTTAGTGTACAATTAGTATCTGTACATGTCAGACTTAAATGGCCCTACCTTAGGTATGCCTAAGTATTCAGCTTGTTCAGTTGTTAATTCGTCTAATTCAGCACCTACTTTAGCTAAGTGTAATCTTGCTACTTTCTCATCCAAATGCTTAGGTAACACATAAACTTTGTTTTCATAGCTTTTGCTATTAGTCCATAATTCAATTTGTGCTAAAGTTTGGTTTGAGAAAGAGTTACTCATTACAAAGCTAGGGTGACCAGTAGCACAACCTAAGTTTACTAAACGGCCTTCTGCTAAAACAATAACGTCTTTACCATCAATATTGTATAAATCAACCTGTGGTTTAATAGTGTCTTTTGTATGACCATAGTTTTTATTCAACCAAGCCATATCAATTTCGATATCAAAGTGACCAATATTACATACAATCGCTTTGTCTTTCATAACTCTGAAATGCTTTTCGTTGATTAAGTCGCGACAACCTGAAGCGGTAACAATAATGTCTGCTTCTTGAACTGCGTTAATCATTTTCTTTACTTCATATCCATCCATTGCAGCTTGTAAAGCACAAATTGGATCAATCTCAGTTACAATTACACGACAACCTGCGCCACGTAATGAAGCTGCAGAACCTTTTCCTACGTCACCGTAAGAACCAACAACAGCAACCTTTCCAGCCATCATAACGTCTGTAGCACGACGAATTGCGTCTACTAATGACTCTTGACAACCATATTTATTATCGAATTTTGATTTTGTAACTGAATCGTTAACGTTGATTGCAGGAATTGGTAAAGTACCTTTAGCCATACGCTCGTATAAACGGTGTACACCTGTTGTAGTTTCTTCACTTAATCCTTTGATGCCTGAAACGAACTGAGGATATACATCAAAAACCATATTAGTTAAATCTCCGCCATCATCTAAAATCATATTCAAAGGCTTGTCAGCACTTCCAAAAAATAATGTTTGCTCAATACACCAGTCACCTTCCTCAACGCTTTGACCTTTCCATGCAAACACACCCACACCTGTTGCAGCAATAGCAGCAGCAGCTTGGTCTTGTGTAGAGAAGATATTACAAGAGCTCCACTTTACTTCCGCACCTAATGCAGTCAATGTTTCAATTAATACAGCAGTTTGAATTGTCATGTGTAAACAACCTGCAATTCTTGCGCCTTTTAATGGTTGGCTAGGACCGTACTCAGCACGAATAGCCATCAAACCTGGCATTTCCGCTTCTGCTAAACGAATTTCTTTACGACCCCAATCTGCTAGGGTAATATCAGCTACTTTATAAGGTAGGCTAAAATCAATGTTTTCTAAACGTGACATAGTATTTAATTTATGTTGCAAAGGTAATTGATAGGAGATAATAATAAAATATATCTAAAAAATAGTGAATAATACTATAAATGACTAAATTTGATAGCATAAACGCTTTTTTGATATGAAAAACAATACTCAAATAGTAGAATCGGCTAATTTGAATTCGACACTTACCAATCTGCCGAATAATACGGTGTCTTTAGACGCCAAGGATTTATCCATTTTAAGGTTATTACAGGACAATGCAAGAATGTCGGTTAAAGAGATTGCAGAAGCAATTCAATTGAGTACCACACCTGTACATGAAAGGATTAAAAGACTTGAATCGAATGGGGTGATTAAGCAATATGCCACTTTAATTGACGGCGCCAAAGTAAGAAAAGGATTAATGGTTATCTGTTATGTGTCCCTCAATCAACATAGCAAAAAGTCGGGTACGCAGTTTATTAAACTTATTAACGAATTACCAGAAGTAATGGAATGTTATAGTATATCTGGCGAATTTGATTTCATGTTAAAGATTGTAACGGAGGATATGAATAGTTATTACAATTTTCACGTTAATAAATTAAGCCAAGCAGAAAATATTGGACAAGTACAAAGTGTATTTATTATGGGCGTAGTGAAGCAAACCCATGTAATGGTTTAGGCATTTGTTATAAATGCAATCTCATAACATAGTCATCCATAACATAGCCATTGTCAATCTCGAATATAGATTCACTTTCTTTTATAAATCCGTTTTTAAGATAGAAGTGGTAAGCTTTATTTTCTTTGTTTACTTGTAAGAATAGGGAACTAGCACCTGCGGCTTTTGCTACTTCAATGGCTTTTTGTAATAATGCTTTTCCAGACCCTGTGCCCTGCGCAATTGGCAATACGTATAGCTTATTCAGCTTGTAGGCGTTCAATACAGGATTCATTACTGCATCAGCTTCTTCCGCACTCACGGAACAGAATCCAATATCATCCCCATTAAGGTTGGCAATATAAAATTGGTGTCCTTTCTGAAATTGATCTGCTAATGAATCATCACTATACATCCAATTCAACATAAAGTCAATTTGCGCCTGCGAAATAATATGTCCATAAGTGCTAGGCCATGTGCGCTCTGACACGGAGCGTATGAATGCACGGTCAGATAGCGTTGCTGGTTTTATTATAAGTTCACTCATCTTTATCATTTATTAAATCGCTCAGTTTATTTGCGATAACATTTTTAAAAGTAGGCGTTTATCCAAGTTGCGCTAAACTCTCTTCAATAGTTTGAATCCTAGCTAAAGCATCTGCTTTCTTTTTTTGTTCTATTGCTAAAACTTCTGGTTTCGCATTTTGAACAAATTTTTCGTTGCTTAATTTCTTATCTACACTAACTAAGAACCCTTGTTGATGTGCTAAGTCTTTTAATAAGTTTTCTTTTAAACTTACGGTATCAATAGCTTGGTCTGCAACAATGTAGAATTTATCTTTTTCTAAAGCGAC
>Ga0075464_10000656_pt1 | contig 15318 bp, 17 predicted proteins | sample DEB19_08_DNA_5_FD_75068 | JGI IMG/M metagenome (GOLD analysis project Ga0075464, IMG submission 75068) | Aqueous microbial communities from the Delaware River and Bay under freshwater to marine salinity gradient to study organic matter... | ecosystem: Environmental > Aquatic > Marine > Coastal ...
ACCAAATAAACGGGTTCTATCTATCATGTGTCACCAAATAAACGGGTTCTATCTATCATGTGTCACCAAATAAACGGGTTCTATCTATCATGTGTCACCAAATAAACGGGTTCTATCTATCATACGCCGGATTGTCCCTTATTGTCATACCGCAATATTTCTGCGGCTCTTTCTTATAATCTCTCGGCACGTGGATTCCCGCCTCTTTCGCCTCTAACAACAGGAACTTGAAATTGTCCCAGAACTCATCTTTGTGTCCAATGGATTTCGTGGCAACGTGACTCAGTTCGTGAATCGCCACAAACGTCAGCGTGTGTTCATCAATCGCGACATTCCCGTTTTTCTCCGTATTCAAACAAAATGCAATCTTCTCGCCCTTGTTCTCGCTATATGCGGTCAGTTCGCTCGTCGGCAGCGTCTCCATAATTTTCTTCGGATTGAATCCCGCGACCAACCGCTGGACATTCTCCTTGTCTGGGTACTTCTCGCCAACGTATTTCACCAATTGTTTACATTTACCCGTGGCCCGCGCCAACAAATCCGCGGATTCCGCCACTTTCCCCGATTCGCGGACACAATATTTGTTGCCATCCACCGTGGAAACCACGCATTTCAATTCAAAATCGCTCTTGTCAAAATACATATATCCACAGGCAAATACCATCAAGATAATGATTAAATAAACAAAGGCCGACTCTTTATCCATATCCATATCCGTATATATATTGGTACAGATACAATTCTGTAACAATATATTTGCTTATATACCTTTTGTATACTTGTCCAGCGTGTCTTGCGACGGCGGACTGCGACCCACGACCGACACCACCATATTTTCACGCCTAAAATACTTTTTGATACAGGCATTTATATCGGCCACAGTGATTGGTTTAATCCGCGCTTCATATTTATCGGTGAACGCGGGCGGGTTCGGCATCTGGAACAGTATATTCTTCGCATTATAACTCGCTATCGATTCGGCGTTCTCTTTTGTCGAAATCATTTTGCCGCGGTAACTGCTTTTGGCGATATCCAGTTCTTTTTGCGTTATCCCGTTTTTCACCAGGTCGCAAATGAGTTTGATGACCAGCGGATAAACGCCTGGTTTAGAGGTTCCATTCACGAGAAACTTGGTGGAATCGCATTCGGCGTAAAAAACGAAGCTGCCGACGTGTTCAAAATGCTCTACACTGGTATAGGAAGAATATGTCAGTCCATTTTCCTCTCTCAACACCATAAAAAGACGGCTGGAAAGCGAACCGCTGATAATATTCTTCAGCATTTTGAGAGGGTATCGGTCGGCGTCGTAGATGGAGCATGTGCGAAACCCGATACAGAGATGGATGGGATTGATGGGCGCGTGCTCAACTTTATATATAATCTCGGATTGGGGTTTTAGAGATAATACGAGAGGCAATCCGCAACCTTTGTTACCCCCTTGTTCCCGGGCGAAGAACGACCGATTCACCGCGGCGCAAACCGCGTCAAAAGAGTTCGCCGAGCAAACGCTGAGAATCATACGGTTCGGGACATAAAACTCGGAATACATTTCCAAGATTTTCTCATATTGTAGCGCGTCTTTCCCAGAATGGTATTTGAGTTCATCCACCGGATACTCGTAGGGACTGCCAGCAAAAATGACGCCATCCGCGTTCTCAAGAACACTTTGCTCCGCATCGTCGGCGTCTTGGATCATCTCCTCTTTCACGACTTCGCGTTCTTTGATATATTCGCTCTTGTCAAACACGGATTTCAACAACATATCCGACAAGAGATGGATATAGGTGGGGACGTGTTCGGTGGTGGTATCAATGTAGTATTTCGTGTATCTGCGGTCGGTAAAGGCATTTACGTAGGACCCTGTTTTGTCAAAAAGTGTGGATATTTTGTAGGTGTTTGGATGAGAGGGGGTGCCCTTGAAACACATATGCTCAATAAAATGCGCCGAACCGCGCGAATCTGGGGGTTCGTGGATGCTGCCAACATCGCATACAACTTGGATTGACGCAATGTTTGACCCGTGATATGATTTTTCGTGAACAACCCTAAATCCGTTTTCAAGGGTGCGCGTTTTCATAAACTATATATTACAAACAGATGTATGTCAAGCGTGCGCTTGACATAATCACTTGGCGAAGTGTGGGGCTTCGCCCTCACTTCTACCAACAGATGTATCCCGAGCTCCCTAAAGGGCGCTCGGGATAATCACTTCGGGAAATGCTCTATTGGGTAGCATTTCCCGAACAAATTGTAACATATTGTAACATATACCCTATCATACTATGGGATGATATAAGGTGTATCATTAGCTCAATATGTAAAATGCCTGGTGCTCATCATGCTCCATCACGATTTTGCCCACCGGTGAGAATCCACACTTCTTCGCCATCGCTAAAATATCTTGCTCGCTCTCCATAAACAGTTTGCGTTCGTTTTGGCGTACATTTCTGGTCGGACCGTCCGTAAAAGTCTCTACAAAGGTGGAGCATTTGTCGCAAATATCATACTTGGCGACATATTCATAATTGCCGAAATCCACTTCCGTGCGCACAATACGTTTGCTTGTATATTTCTGCGGATTATCAATGAGCAGCGGCGTCCCCACCGGCACAACCGTATTGAATCGGTCCTTTTCCACAAGATGTATGACCAGGTAACCACCACCTCTCAACCAATACCGACAATTCGTGAAGAATGCCGGTTTATTCGCGATTTCATAGATGGTTTGATAGAGGCACAAGATATGTGTGAAGGCCGCGCGCTCAAATGCCATCGGTTCCAAGACGTCGGCGATTTTGACGGGGGTGTCCGTTTTCTCCTTGGATTGCGCCACCATCGCGGCCGATTTCTCAATCCCCACACACTGGGCGCCCGAGTCGGCCAGGTGGCGCAGCGTTTCGCCCGTCCCCGACCCCACGTCCAAAAACACGCTGTTGTCGTCCGCGCCAGTGAGTTTCAGTATCTGTGTCAGCTCCGATTTCACGCGGTCGGCGGGCAAATGAATGCGGTCATACACTTTCGCGTAAAAATCATCATACGATTCACCATCGGTTTTGAGTACAAATCGCTCCGTCTGTGTGAATCCCTCTGTCATTTTTTTCCTAAATAGTGTCATTATAACTGCTAGAATCGCTAGCACAACCAGAATAAAGGCGTATGTTGGAATAGACATATATAGTAATACCACACTTATTGTCGTAATTGTGTTCGCGTAGAATTGAAGAACCGGTCTTGGCCAATATGCGCCAAGTTGGGTCGCGCCCGGTCGGCAAAAGTGGATTGTTCAAAGAGTCCTGCGTATGGCTGGGCGACCGGTCGCCCGATTACATCCACGCGATACAGGTCGCTCGTTGAGCTGGGGATATATACGGACTGCGACGCATTTTGTAGGGCCATCGTTTGATTGCGCAAAACAGTTTCAGTGTCAATGTTTCGCATATAGGTCTTGAATGGTCCGGTGCGAGTGGCGGGGTTGAAATTGCCGGCGACGCTGTGTTCGGCGACGGCGTTTATGGGGACGGTCGGCGCGGGATTCATCGGCAAATTGTATTTAGTGGATAGAGGCCGCGGCGAAAACGAGGGTTCAAGTGCGCTATCGGGGAAATAGCGCGTGGCAAGACGCTGGTTCAATTCGTCGGTGCGTTCGTGTTGAGATACGATGATTTCGCGGTGTACGCCATCTATTAATCCATTGGGTTTTATTGTGTTGTTGGCCGTATTCATTGCGTACAATATATATTACACATAGTGAAAAGAAAAAACAATATATCTTGCTATTCTATAATGATGCAAATATTGAGACAGTTGTTGATGATTCTTGTTATCATGTTGGCGCTGGATTCAGTGTACCTATATTTCACTAAATCTATATTTGGGCAAATGGTGGCGAAAATACAGAGGACGGCACTAGAGTTCAAGATGGTGGGAGCAGTAGTAGTGTATCTTTTGTTGGCGATTGGTCTCTATGCGTTCATAGTAGAACCTGGGAAATCTTTATGGCACGCGGCGTTGTTCGGACTTGTGGTGTATGGCGTCTATGATTTCACCAGCTATGCGATTTTGAAGAAATACGACTTGAATGTGGCAATAATGGATATGGTGTGGGGGTCTGTGCTAATGACTGGGACCACGTATATTGTTCGTGCGTTGGTGTAAAAAACATTCATAATATGCTTGAGCCCCCGCCCCCTCAGGGGAAGGCGCTTCGGTCGCCCCTCCCTACGGTGTTGCTTTGGGTCGCCCCTCCCTACGGTAACGCTTTGGGTTGCCCCTCCCTACGGGGGGGGCTTAAAGGCGCACTACAAATATGTTGGGGTCAAATGGTTTTATTGAGCCTCCTTCTGCTGTTCCTCCTCCTGCTGTTCCCACAACAGCGGTACTAGACAAATCTCGCTCCTTCGCTTCTTCCACCATTTCACCCGTTATTTTACCAATCGTTTGGTAAAATGCCGCCACACGCGGATTCGTCTTGATTTTCTGCGGATTAAACCCGCTCAAATAGAGCCCTTCCAGTGTTCGTATCCTGCTCAACCCCACATAACTCTGCCCATACTCAAACACATTTGAGCCTAAATCCATTTGCGCCAGGTCCAGTGTGACACCCTGCGATTTGTGTATCGTGAACGCCCACGCCAGGCGCAGCGGGATTTGCTCTATCCCCAGTCTCGGATAGTCTCCGTGCTGATACATTTTCGCCGTAATTGGCATCGTCACACCATTGATGAACTTCACAATCGGCACCTGCGTTGTTCCGCCAGCAAAATCCACGACAATCCCTTGAGACCCATTACAGATTCCAGAGTCAGTATCCAGATTGGCAAGACACATCACCGCGGCTCCCTTCTTCAGCCTCAGCTTTGGGACCACCTTGCTGTTCTCCTCAAACAAATCCAGTTGTTGCTTCATTTCGTCGGGGGAAAGCGCATCAGTTCGCAACATGAGGTCTGTCGGAATCGGCGTGCCCGTTTCCGCATAGGTGGATAACCGTGTTTGCCGCTTTGAGTCATAGACGTATTCGGTATCAGTGAGCTTAGCATACATCGTGTCGTTCACACGCTCGGCATCGGCGTTGCGCGGAAACAGCTTGGTCGGGACGATTCCATCGGTTATTGTCGGTTCCAGTATGCGCGATTGTAGCAATGCCGCCGACTCGGGGGTCAGCACGCCCTGGCGCACCTCGTCCAGCACTTTTATGAACTCGGGGTTCTTGTGGCGAAACATTGTATTTAGGGCAATATGCGACGCCGTGGGGAAAGTCGCCGCCCAGCGCGCCGATTCAAAGCAGAATCGCATCGTCTCGGGGTCGTCGCGTTTTCCCACGGGGGGCAGTTGGTAGAAGTCGCCGATGAATATGACCTGGATGCCCCCGAATGGGCGCAACGGGTTCTTGCGAATGACTTGACCGATGCGGTCCAGCACATCAAACATCTTTTGCGACATCATACTGACTTCATCCACGATAAGGGTTCGCGTGGCTTTCCAATTGGTATTGGCTTTGCGGTTCTTGGATGCCTTGTCCACGATTTCGGTGCTCTCGCCCTGGCATAGACCGACGCCGCTCCATGAATGGATGGTTTTCGCGCAGCAATTGAGGAGGACGGCGGCGCATCCGGTGAGGGCGCACACGGCGTGCTTTTGTCCGCGCTGCTCCAAATCCTGTTTTATGGTTTTTATCAGATGTGATTTGCCGGTTCCACCGGGACCCGTGATGAACAAATTGGCCCCCGCGCGGTACTTGTAGAAGGCGTATTGCTGCTCAAGAGACAGAGCATCAAGGTTTGGTGCCGTTCCTTGTGTAGGTACAGAAGTTCCTTGTGTAGGCCCTTGTTCCAAAGAGAGCGTTGTTATAAAGGCATTGGCTTCTTCCTCGGTCTTGAACTTTTTATAAAGAGCCCCCGCGAATCCGTCAATTTGCGCACGGCACTGTTCCCAAGTGGTATATACACCCGGCTGAATTCCGTTTTTTACTGCGTAGAATGCGTTTTGTTGTTGAGATGACATTTTTGTGTAAGAATTATTTGGTTTCTGGTAAAAACTAAATAAATAATCAATTTTTTAGCATAAAAATTTCGCCCGAGTATGTATCAAGTATGTCTTGTTATCCTGACGCATTTATTATAAAACATTATACGATTTTAACCTCTCTTAGCGGTCGTACTATTTACATAAAGCTCACTGACACCATCGGGTACGTTTGTTACGAAACTCACGTAGAGGCCAACGAGTTTCATTTGTCGCTCCCCGCGGAAAGCATTTATCAACTGATTACCCAATGTTTTGCGGAAGATACGGGATACACCGCCGATATCAGTGTATCGGGGAAAACAATGGCGATTCGGTTTCGTGCACGAGTAAATCATTTTATTTCGTTTGATTTCCAAGTTCATATCAAGGAAAAACTCATCACGAGCGATGGACAATTGACAATGAGTTTCAATCGGTTGGAAGAGAGGATAGACCAGGCGGAGCAACATTCCAAGCAACAATGTGCGAATGTGTTAGCAACTGTGGATAAGCGCGTTGACGACGCCCTCTCTATATTAGATAAAAAAACTGCATTCACCGAGAGTCGTATCAAAGATTCATTGGCATCCGTGGATCACCGTCTCGCCATTGCCCTTGCTACCGTCGAATGTCGTATCGCAAACACGATGGTTCTGGAAACACGGGTCGCGCGTCTAGAATACCTGTTGTCAAAAGCCGAAATTGCGGTTCGGCTGAATAGCGCATTTGTCCAACTCGGCGCAACCTCTCTCTCCATTCCCGCCGACAATTATTTGAAAGTGGAGAAGCTCCAGCACTTGTACAACTTACAAAGCCTCGCTTTCTCTCCAATGAGCCTGACCGACTTGTCTGGATGTGTTTCTCCCACGGTAAAAGAGCTCTACTTGGATGGAGGCGGTACCACCAATTTTCGTTCCATCGCGGGCATCCATTTGATGCCGAATCTAGAATCACTTACCATCGTGAATGCTCCGGGGGTCCAACAAATCAGCGAACTCTTTCCGGTGACGCACAAAATAAAATACTTACGCATCAAGGGGTGCGCAGGAATCAACATAGAGGGACTTAGTATTTATTGTAGAATCAATCATATTGAGTTTCTTAAGACGTAAAACGCTTTATACATCCATTATATAATGAAACATTCACAGTCAACCAATCATTATGTTATTATGTTTTTTATAATGTTGTTGTCCGGTATATTATCAACTATGAATGTATGGGTAGATAAAATTTATCATATAAGATTTAGTTTAAATGACGCATATATGATACTACTTATGACGGGGTGGATGTTTTTATTTATGGGATTGATTTATCAAGAAATGAGTGTTTTTTTAATAGGGTTATCATTGGTAATATTTAATATATGGTGTATTAGAAACCAATTTCTAGTAACGGAAACACAATACAAGTTAGGAATGATACCGCATCATTCTATGGCAGTTCATATGAGTAAAAAATTACTAGAAAAAGAAAATACCATATCACAATTTGTTGAAAATATAATAAAAACCCAAGAAGATGAAATATTATTTTTAAAAAAATAGGTGAAAAGTCGCGGTCCCTACGGGTCCGCTTCAAAACTTGTAATACTTCCCATTAACATCGCAAATGAGTTTCACGTGCTCCCTCTCTTTGTCCGTGATATATTCTGTACAATTCATCGTGTAATAAGGATTGTGAAATAATGGCGGTGCGGTCATTGTTTTGTCGGTGGCCGGCATAAAAATCGTGAACGGCGTCTTTTCATAGTATTCATATTTTAGAAACGCGTGCTCATAATCCTGGATGCTGTTCAACAACACGACCTTCTCTAAGTGTGGAAACGTGTGGCGCCGAATGTTATAAACCGCGTCTTTTTCGCATTCAAACATAATCGCGACCTTCATATGGTTGAACGTTTTGCTATACGGAATGCTCTTTTCTTTGATTCCGCGGAGTATTATTGCGTTTGGAGAGAGGATACGAAATGCGTTCATATACATAGTTTACGTGTGGCAAACTATTTATGTTATTTTCTTATACATTTTTCTTTTCCTTACACATTTTCACACTGACTGCCGACAACGTCGGCAGTTATGGGTGAAAATTGTGTTGCTGATTTCGCGTTTTCCTGAACGCGCAATCTTGTATAATCCTTCCACGAAATCGGCGTGGGCTCCACAAACACCGGCGCGTCAGCGGCATGTTCCTTGTCCAGATTGTCGCCTCTCCTCAGCGCACTATCCACATACATTTCGCGTAAAATGGTCCCTACTTTGACCGAGGCATCATATTGGTCCAGCTGCCCCTCTTCAATCTGTTTCAAAATGCCGACAAAGTTGACCATCATTTTCATATCCAGCTCGTCCTTCAACACTTTGCGGAAAAGGTCGGTGTAATTGCTGAATAAAAACGACGCCGATGTTTCGCACAAATGGTTGAACTTCTCCTCCTCTACCATCTTCATATGGAAATGGTCCTTCTTGATGCGACAGAGCTTACCGATGTCTTCCAGGATTCTTTCACTGTGTTTCAGCTCGCGAATGCGCTCCGTGTTATTGACATAGTCATCGCTATCCATCAGCGACTTCATATTTAGACTCTTCATAAAACTGTTGCTCATTTTATAATAATTATTACTTCTTCTTTATAAGTTCTTTCGGCAAAAATAAATAATAATTTGTAAAAATCACTTAGTCCCAAGTATAGCGCATTTTTACAAGTTATAATTTCTTTATCCGGTATATATAGATATATCCAATGTCGGCCTCTATCACGGACTTGGATTTGAATGTAATTGATAATATGGCGGCCGACGGATTTTATGTGATATCGCTTTTTGGAATCACGCTGGCCTCTATTTCCTATATGGCAAAACAATTTGAAATCAAAATGAACTGGTCGTCTATGAAATACCGACCCGATGGTGCCAAATATTCGTGGCTGTTATCCAACGTGGAAGACGGGATTCTTGACGCTGAAAACAAGATTACCCAGCAAATTGTCATGAATCCGGTTGTGAAATCCTTGGACGATGCCACGAATAAAATGAACTCTGCGCTGTCCAAGGTATCAAAGGACGTGGCGGGTCTCAAGCAGAAAATAGACGAGACGAATAAGAATAAGGACACGAAAAATGCCACATTGGCGATTACGTTACAAAACAATATTTTAGCATTAAAGGAGGGGATGAAGAAAGTTATTGCCTCTCTGATTATTCAGCGCCATGTCAACAATGACACAATCAAAATGATGAGTGGTACACGTTCGCTCCAGGAAAGTGTGCGGGTTGCTATTAATAAGGTGAGTGGACAGTCGCCTATAGCACCTATAACATCAAAGACACCACCTATAACGGCACCTACGGTGACAAAGCCGACAACGGCACCTACACCGGCACCTACAACGGCACCAATGCCCGTACAGTCATCAATTACTGTTCCCATTCCATCCAATCAAGTACAGTCATATTCCCAACCAAATGATTTATATATACCATCTTCGGCACCAACCTCGGCATTTGTCCCGTCTTCATTCGCATCGGGCATAACAAGCCAAGCTGTTTCGGAACCCGTTATTACCCCAATTTCACCGGAGTTTGAGAGTGATAGTACTATTATAGCGCCAGCACCAGCAGTAGCACCAGCAGTAGCACCAGCAGTAGCACCAGCAGTAGCACCAGCAGTAGCAGCACCTGCCCCGAAAAAGAAGAAGAAATAAACAATAAATGATATGCCTCTATTGTAATGGGCTATTACTGGGAACACAACAAAATATATGTGATAATGACATCCGTTATTTTACTATTATGGATTGCGTTGATTGGAAGGATATACATAGAGGTAAATATTGAACTGGCAGCAACTGATAATGACACGTGTAACAATCCAATCGCAATTTATTTTGACCAGGCAAACCGTGAAAGATGTCTTCGTTTAGCGGCTGAGAAGAAGTCCGCCGTCGTACAAAAAATCGCCAAAACATTTGACAAAAATGTGGATGCTGTTATACGAAAAACAGAAGACGTTAAAAATGAAATTGAAAATGTGGATAATTACTACGACGAATTGGAGCGTATTAAAGCACAAGAAAAACAAGAAAAACTCGCAAAGGTGCGCGATTTATACAATGAAGTTTATCAATTGGTCCAGAAAATCCGCAATGACTACAAAGAAAACCAAGAAGGTTTAGTCAAATTGGTAGACGATTACCAAAATACATTTGAATACAATCAGAAAATAATGAAAGAACTCGCCTCTCAACTTTTCAAAAAACTCGTCGCCAATACATTCACCAAAAATTATGGCGAACAGAGAGGTGATATGGTTGCCAGTTATGATAAAATCCGTCAATTTCTGGCAACATTTAGCGAAGAAGACGCTATCCCCGAATTACCGCGCGATGCTCGTAAATGGAAAAAATAGACTCTTGTTTTTATCTACGGATTATTTATAAATGTCAAACAACTGGGTAGTAATTATATTTTTATTATTTATGGTTTTAATGATGTCCCTCTATTTGGGGTCGCAAGATTATCATGCTTTTGCGTTTGCGAAATCTAGTTTGTCGGAGTATCCGTATGAGGGGTTTTCCGTGTATCAAGAGGCATTTCATGGGCGTGCTGATGCGACCAAAGAAGCCAAAGAAGCCGAAGCAACAGTAGTTCCTTTGGCGACTCCCTCTACTTTCGCTCATTCTGCCGCTCCTCACACTCAATCTGTCGCCGCTGACAATAAGAAGCCGGATGGTAAGGATAAAAAAGAGGGATTTGATACTCTGTCCGGATCTTCCTACGTCGCCGAGCAAAAACCGGTGGCATTCTTGTACAATAATGACGCCAACACCACGTGTAAAAACTACGGCTACACCAATTCCAAGGGGTTCATCTGTATGTCCAGCAGTGATATCCAGCTTCTCACCACCAGAGGAGGAAATGCCGCTGGCGTGTCCGACCAAATCGGCAAGTAAAAAACAATAAATATTTGTTCCTGTGAAACCAATATTTGTTACCATTCGTTATTATCATACTTTATTCAACGATTAGATGTACATCATGGACAGCGCACTAGATGCCGCGTTGTCTATTTTGACGAGCGTATCCACGTCTTTCTTTGTCAGCGTATATGGAAACACCACATTTAGCCCCATTTCCTTCGCAAACATCTGGGTGCCCGACTTCACCAACCGATACAAGTTGAGCTTGGTATGTACGATTTCCAGTGACCGCTTCAAATTGCGCACTCCCTCTTCGCCTTTCGCCTGGTTTGAAATGATGTGCGACAATACGTCGTCTGGAAACACCACGTCATCCGGTCCAAACCCGACCTGTTCGCGGATTTTAGGCAATATGTGATTTCGCGCAATAATCATCTTCTCCTTCAGGTCGTATCCCTTGGTGCGAATGCGGTACATGCGGTCGCGCAAGATGGGATTCACCAAGTTCTCGTCGTTATAACTGAATATGAACATACACTTGCTCAAATCCAGCTCTATTTCCGAGAAATACTTGTCGTGGAACTGGTTGTTCTGCGACGTATCTGTCAAATGCGTGAGTACGCCGATGATTTCTTGGCCACGTGCGGTGTCGCTAATCTTGTCCAGCTCATCAAAGTAGATTACCGGGTTCATACATTTGCTCTCCATCACAATTTGCGCAATTTTGCCCCAAGTACTGCCTTCATACGTGTAGCTGTGTCCTTCCAAGAAGCTGCTGTCGCCGCAACCGCCGAGGGCAATGAATGCGAACTCGCGCCCGAGAATCTTGCTAATACCGTCTTTGACCAGACTAGTTTTGCCCGTTCCTGGCGGGCCATGTATCGCAATCGCCGTGCCCATAGAACTCGGATTCGCGATCCATTGCCCCACCATCTGCATAATCTGCATCTTGGCGTCTTCCAGGCCATACACGCAATTATCCAGCTTTTCTTTAGCCTTCACCACGAAGTCGCTACATTTGTCAATGCCGTCCTTGATATTGATGGTCAGACTCTTGAACGCGCCGAACGGGATTCGCATAAAATTGTCAACCCAGTTTTTCAGCTTGAAGTATTCGGGGTCGCCCGGCTCCATCAAACTGAGCTGATGGAGGCGCTGTAACGCGACGGCCTTGAACTTTGCGGGCATATTGGATTGTAGAAGCGTGAGTCTGTATGGCTTCTCTACATACATGTAGCCATTGATTTCGCGCAAATCCGACATAATTCGGAGCTGCTCCTTGTTTGACAGCTTCGTCTTGAAAATAGCCGACTTCGTCGGTGATGACCTGGGTGTCGGCCTGTTCAAGCAACTCTTCGTATGTGTTGGCGTTTTTACTGCGTGCGTGTTTGATGAGTTTTTTGATGGAGCGATTACATTGGTCCAGCGCACGTTGGACAATCTTGTTGTTCGGTTTTGAACGCAGTTTTTCAATGAGGACGCGTTTGAGTTCAATGATTTCGCGGTATTTTTCGTCAATGTTGACGACTTCTGAGAGCGGGTCGGGCACAACCTCTTTGGGTTTGCGTTTAGGCACAGGAGCGGAAATATCAGTGGTTGAATTGGAGGGAGAGAGAGGCAAACCAGGGAGATCCATCGCCTGGAAATCCTCTTTCATATAGATTTCTTCGGCGTCCGAATCACATTCGTCTTCGTTGGATAAATTGGACGGAATGCGGTTTTTCATACCGCCGTTTATTTGTTGTCCACCAATGGTCATCGTTATCTTGAATGTTTTGTCGTCTTTTTTCGCAGTGGGTTCGTCGTCGTCGTCGTCATCATCGTCATCTTCTTCGTTGTTATCATTATCGCAATCGTCACTGTCGTCTTCTTCTTCTTCGTCGTCTTCATCGTCACTGTCGTCTTCTTCTTCGGAGGAAGACTCGTACTTTGAGCGCGACTTGGATTTACTGGATTTTTTTTTGGTAGCCGCCTGCTTTTCAAGCTTCTTGTTTTTAGCAAGCAGCTTCTGAATGACTTCTTCTAAATCGGCGTCGCCTTTTTTTGAGCCCTTCTTTTTCTTTGACCCCCCCTTTTTCTCCGGTTCGGTAGAATAACTGCTAGTATCAATGTACGAAGATGAAGTGTAAGACTCGCTGTCGGATATCGTCTCGTAGCTGCTGTCCGATTCGTCATCGCTGCTGCTTTCGGGGTCGGGACGATTCTTCTTGTAGGAGCGCCCCTTTTTCGTGGAAATGTTGTCAATAGTAGTTCGTGGCATTTTATGTATATTGGTGTCAAGTGTTTAAACCATAACAAAAATCAATTTTTTGAGTATATCAACCCTTTGGGTTGATATACTCAAAAACCACCTTACTGACGAAACACTGCGCGTTTCATCAGTAAGCAATTTTTTGGATACGCCCTCCCGAAGGGAGGGCGCATACAATAAACCCCGCATCGCAAAAACGTGCCGTTTTTACTCCGCGCAATTTTTTGGATACGCCCTCCCGAAGGGGTATAACACACTATACAATTTTGAATATACACCAAGGGGCATCCAAAAAATTGCGTATCCAATTGAAGATTCAATCGGTACGATTGAAACGTAAATTGGATGCGGGGTTTATTGTATGCGCCCTCCCTTTGGGAGGGCGCATCCAAAAAATTGCGCGGAGTAAAAACGGTACGTTTTTGCGATGCGGTGTTTTTTAGATATATCAACCCTTTGGGTTGATATATCCAAAAAATTGCCGATACAATTGAAGATTCAATCGGTACGATTGAAGCGCAAATTGTATCGGGGGTTTATTGCGTAGGCCCCTTCGGGGCCTACTCAAAAAATTGATTTTAAACTTCTGTATTATCAAAAGAATATAAATATTACCACCCATAGTATATAGTATTTGAAAAATGGCAACCAAAAATACATCCTACAAAAACCCCTCGCGAATCATCGGCATCCAATTTGGATTGTTCTCGCCAGAAGAAATCCGTAAAGCGGGGGTTGTTGAAATTGTATCCAAGGACACATACATTGGAAACAGCGAAGTTGCCGGAGGGTTGTTTGACCCGCGTATGGGCGTTCTCGGCCCAGGCACCATTTGCCCAACAGATGGTTTAACAAACATTACGACCCCCGGATACTTCGGCTACATTGAAATGTCGCGCCCCGTGTTCTTTATCCAGCATTTGAAGGAAATCATGAAAATACTGAAATGCGTATGTTTCAAATGTAGTAAATTGTTGATTAGCAAGGAACAACATCATCAGGCAATCCGGCTAAAACCGTCCGAGCGATGGGATTACGTGTATCCTTTGTGCGCAAAGATTAAGCGTTGCGGAGACGCTACCGAAAACGGCTGCGGATGTAAGCAGCCCGACAAAATCAAGTTGGAAGGAATGGCAACAATCAATGCGGTCTGGGATAATTTAGTGAATGAGTCAGCCGCCGCCGCCGGCGGTGAAGCGGTCAATTTGCCCCCACTCAAGTTGACCCCCGAAATCGTGCTGAAAATATTCAAGCGAATCACCGATGACGACGTGGAGTTCATGGGGTTCAGTCCAACATGGTCTCGTCCTGACTGGATGATTTGCCAAGTCCTGCCTGTTGCGCCTCCTGCGGTTCGCCCATCCGTAAAGCAGGATGCGAATCAGCGCAGTGAAGATGACCTCACACACATTTACAGCCACATTATCAAGACGAACAAAGACTTGGCCGACCGTATCAACGCCAATGCGTCGTCTTCCATTATAGACAGTTTGACGGCGGTCCTACAATACTTTGTCGCGATGATTGTCAATAATAAGGTGAAAGGCGCGGTGCCGATGGCCCAGCGTTCCGGTAGACCCCTCCAGTGTATCACCGGGCGCCTGAATAGCAAGAACGGGCGTATTCGTGGCAACCTGATGGGAAAACGCGTGGACTTCAGCGCGCGTTCTGTCATCACTGGTGACCCCAATTTGTCTATGCGGCAGCTGGGTGTCCCGAAAAAGGTCGCGATGTGTCTCACCAAACCGATTGTGGTGAATGACCGGAATCGCGGATTCCTGACCCGGCTTGTACAGAATGGGCCCGATGAATACCCAGGCGCGAAAATCCTGGAGCGCAAGGACGGCCACAATGTCTCGCTCAGATATATTGACAGGATGGCGGTCCGGCTTGAAAACGGCGACGTCGTCCATCGGCATATGATGGACGGCGACGCGGTGTTATTCAATCGGCAGCCCAGTTTACACAGAATGAGCATGATGTGTCATATTGTGAAGGTAATGGCCAGGGGCGATACCTTCCGTATGAACGTTGCATGCACAAAACCATACAATGCGGATAGACCAAGACAATTCTCACGATGCTAAAACATCATTGTCCGCAACAGGAGGCGTGAAAAGCGTGATACCTCCTAGTGAATAAAT
>Ga0075464_10000659_pt1 | contig 15282 bp, 14 predicted proteins | sample DEB19_08_DNA_5_FD_75068 | JGI IMG/M metagenome (GOLD analysis project Ga0075464, IMG submission 75068) | Aqueous microbial communities from the Delaware River and Bay under freshwater to marine salinity gradient to study organic matter... | ecosystem: Environmental > Aquatic > Marine > Coastal ...
ATGGTGTATTTCCAACCAATTATAAAGATTTAATTTCCTTAACGGGAATTGGAGAATATACCGCAGCGGCAATTTCGTCTTTTTCTGCAAACGAGGCCAAAGCCGTTGTAGATGGAAATGTGTACCGCCTTTTAGCTCGATATTTTGGTATAGATACACCCATAAATTCTGGAAAAGGGAAAAAACAGTTTCAAGAAATTGCTGATCAATTGATTAATCCAGCAAATGCCGCAGAACATAATCAAGCCATGATAGAATTTGGTGCTTTGCAATGTAAACCCAAAAATCCAAATTGCGAAAGCTGCCCGTTTGTTTCCTCATGTTTTGCATATCAACAAAAAATGATTGGCGATTTACCAGTTAAACTCAAAAAACTTAAAATCAAAGAACGTTTTTTCTTTTTCTTTTTATTGATAAAAGATGATCAGATTTTGATTAAAAGAAGGACCAATAATGATATTTGGGCTGGTTTACACGATTTACCATCCTTAGAATTCTCAACAAGAATCTCGTTAAACGAAATGATGAACACAACAGAATTTATTGATCGGTTTATCAACAATCCAATTATTTTTTCTGTTTCAGAAGAAATCAAACATATTTTAACGCATCAGCGAATTTATGCTCGATTTATTCATTTAGAAGGTCATAAAGACCAACTTATTGAAGATAATAACTGTTTTTGGGTTCCTGTTACCGATTTAGAAAATCTGGGGCAACCAAAATTAATTTTTGAATATTTAAAAAAATATTTAAATTGATTAAAATTTACCAAAAAAATATGTCTGGAATTAATAAAGTTATTTTAGTAGGTCACTTAGGCAAGGATCCTGAAGTGAGACATTTAGACGGAAACGTCACCGTTACAAGTTTTCCATTAGCCACGTCTGAATCATATAATAAAGACGGAAAACGAATAGAACAAACCGAATGGCATAATATTGTAATGTGGCGGGGTTTGGCCGATGTGGCAGCCAAATATCTACAAAAAGGAAAATTGGTTTATATCGAGGGAAAATTAAGAACCCGCTCTTTTGAAGATAAAGAAGGTCATAAAAAATATACTACAGAAATTGTAGCAGAAAATTTTACCATGTTGGGGCGAAAAAATGATTTTGAAAATGGCTCAGATAATAACCATGATGCCACTAAACAACATGCTGTTGAAGATTTTAGCAATGAAGAAACCGATGACGGATTGCCATTTTAATTTGATTAAAAATTCATGAACAAAAAAAAAGCCGCTTGGTAAAGCGGCTTTTTTTTAGGATTAATTATCTTCCACCAGGAAGGCAATTTTCTTTTAAAAATTTAGTAAAAACTGTAGCTAAATGTTTACTTGTTCCAGCACCTTCAGAAATACTATGGGTTCTGTTTGGATAGCTCATCAATTGAAAAGGTTTATTGTTTTTGATTAAAGCGTTGATCATTTGTTCGGCATTGTTATAATGCACATTATCATCACCAGTTCCGTGTATCAACAATAAATTACCTCTAAGATATTTAGCATAAGCCAATGGAGAACCTTCTTCAAAATAGTGTTTATCCTCTGGCAATAAGCCCATATAACGCTCTTGATAAATGTTATCGTAATTTAATTGATTATCTACTGCGGCAATAGAAATCCCAGTTTGATAGATGTCGGGATATTGCATGAGTAAATTTAAAGTCGAAGATCCTCCGCCACTCCAACCCCAAACAGCTACACGACTAGCGTCTACATAATCCCATTTCAAAATTTCTTTTGCAGCCATAGCTTGGTCTTTAATATTGATTTTCCCGATGTTATGATAAATAGACTTGCGCCATTCTCTTCCTTTTGGAGCGGGTGCGCCTCTGCCTTCTACCGAAATATAGATGTACCCATCAGTTGCCATATTACCTTGGTACAATCTATTAAATCCGGTTCCAAATCGATCTACAACCGTTTGAGAAGCGGGCTCGCCATAAACATAAAATACAATTGGATACTTCTTTTTGGGATCAAAATCTTTGGGTTTTACCATCCAGCCGTCCATTTCGATACCGTCTCCGGTTTTAACCTTAAAAAATTCTACTTGGGATAAAGTCATTAATTTGGCACGTTCATTTGGCTCGCCCCCACTCAATTTTTTATGCAACGGCAAAGAAACAACATCACTCAAAGGAAAAACAACAGCGCTAGAATAATTGTGAAAGGCTAATTTTCCGTTTGGAGAAATATCGTAACTATGAGTCCCGCTTTCGTCAATTGGGGTAACTCTTGTTGCGTTTCCACCTTTTAAATTCACTTTATACAAATATTTTTGGGTTGCATTATTTGGCGAAGCCATAAAATAAACCAAGCCATTTTTTTCGTCTACCAAGTTCAATTCAATGGCATCAAAATTATCTTTTGTAATAAGGGTTTCTTTCCCATCTAAACCAATGGCGTAAATATGTCGCCAACCATCTTTCTCACTCAGCCAAATAAATTTCTTTCCACTTTCAATCCAAGTCCAGCCGGTGGCTTCTGACTTTGCATCAATCCAAGCTTTATCTGTTTCAGAATAAATAGTTTTTACAGTATTTGAAGCCACATTTAACAACAGCACTTTGCTTTCATTTTGTTTTCTATTAAGTTGTTGAATAATTAATTCTGAAGCATTATTTGCCCATTCCATTCTAGGGATATAATGTTGTACTGCGTCTCCAGGGACATTCATCCACTTGGTTTGTGCGGTAGTAATATCCACTACTCCAACTTTACAATGGCTAGGATCTTCGCCAACCACCGGATATTCAACCGGAACGGTAAATGGATACAAAGAATCGGTGGTATTTAACATCAAATAATTTTTGATTTTTCTGGCGTCAATTTGCCAATAAGCAATGGTTTTGCTATCAGGCGACCATCTAAAACCATCTCTACAATCTAATTCTTCTTCATATACCCAATCAAAAGTTCCGTTAATTAAACGCGAAGTACCATCTGTAGTTAGCGGCTTTATTGTGCCACTTGCTAAATCCTCCACATATAAATTATGTTCACTTACATACGCTACTTTATTGCCATCTGGAGAAAATTTAGCAAACATTAAGGAAGATTCTGGCTTACCTAAACCTAATTTTTTAAGAGTTTTAGCCCCCAAATCATATACCCAGAAATCGCCTCTAGTATCGTAACGCCACACTTTTTTAGTATTGGTATTGATCAACACTTTTTGGTTGCCATTGGAAAAAGAGAATCTTACCACATCCAGAGGTTTTCCTTCGTTTGGTGTTAACATTTCTTTGGAAATCAAAACAGCAGTTTTGGCTGGGTCTAAGGCATCAACAAGTTCAATGTTACCTTCTTTAACCTCCATAATTTTATTTCCATCGGCAGACCAATAAGTCTGTTGCCCAAACTGCGCAAAGACACTAGAAAACACGCATACAAAAACTGCGCTGATGATGACTTTTAATTTAAATTGTTTTTTCATGTTTATTTTTTGAAAAGCAAAGGAATTCTTTTGTTAATATTAGTTTGGTATTTGGCTTTATTCCTAATAAAAAATCAGAAGATATCGTTAAAGCATTCGTTTAATCAATAAAATTATGCAATAAAGTTAATTAATATTGTAAAATAGAACTTAAAATAAATGTAACATATTTTTTGCAAGAGGGATGGTAAGGGAAAAGCATTTTTGCTTTTGTGCTTGCACCGTAGCGAAGCCCTGCACAGCCCGACCCCGCTTTTTTTGCGGGGTTACGCCCCATAACATAAATTAATAGCTAAAAATTTTCATTAACTTTGATAAAAAAGATATAAAAATGAAAGAAATCAGTGTTTTAGAACTTAAACAATGGATTGAAGAAGGGAAAGACTTTCAATTAGTTGATGTTCGTGAGCCATTTGAGTACGAGATGTCTAACTTATCTGGAGAAAATATTCCTTTAGCTGGGATATTAATTGAGGCCGAAAAAATTTCTAGAGATAAGCCCGTTGTAATGCAATGTAGAAGTGGAGCAAGAAGTGCGGCCGCATTAAACCAATTGGAACAAAAATTGGGTTATACAAATCTTTATAATTTAAAGGGTGGTATATTAGCTTGGGCAGCAGAAATAGACGATAATTTACAAGTTTATTAATAGCAATGATTGGTAAACATATCGCATTTAGCGTGATTCTTAATATGCTGATATTTGCTTCGGTAATGATTGGCTATTATTTTTTTAAGCGTGATAATTATTTGATTCCAATTGTATGTTTGGCATCCTTTGGTTTAAGCGTCTTTTATAAATTAAAGCATATCAAAATTGTGCGTGTAGAAATGCAACAAAAGGCAGAAGAACTAGTCAAAAGAAAAAATAAATAAACAAAAAAGCAAACAACATGACATTAATCATTTTAGGAATATTGGCATTTATTATTGGTTCTGTTTTGAGCCGACAGGTTAATCCTGCAACAGAAAAAACCAGCAAATTGTTATACGTGGTTGGACCCGTATTAATTATTATTGGCATATTAACTTCGTGCTTTAAAACCATAGAAGCGGGTCAGGTTGGTGTAAAATCATTATTTGGTAAGGTAAATAACGAAGTCATATATAGTGGTTTAAATTTTATCAATCCATTGGTAGAAGTTACCCCTTTTGATGTCCGCACTCAAACCTACACCATGTCTGCAGCTCACGAAGAAGGTGCACAAAAAGGCGACGATGCTATTAGAATTTTAACTGCCGATGGATTAGAAGTGGTGATAGATCTTTCGGTTTTATTTAATGTAAAAAGTAGTGAGGCCCCTAAAATTTTACAAGAAATTGGAACAGATTATTTAGATAAAATAGTAAGACCAGTATCAAGAACAGCAATTAGAGATAATGCAGTTTCTTACGATGCGGTAGCCCTTTATTCTTCTAAAAGAGATGAGTTTCAGAATAAAATATTTAAAACTATTGAGGCCAGTTTTGCCAAAAGAGGTTTACAACTACAACAATTATTGATTAGAAATATCACCTTACCGGCTTCTGTTAAGGCCTCTATAGAATCAAAAATAAATGCAGAACAGGATGCACAAAAAATGACTTTTGTACTTCAAAAAGAAAAGCAAGAGGCTGAACGTAAAAGAGTAGAAGCACAAGGTATAGCTGATTATCAAAAAATACTTTCTACCGGTTTATCAGACAAACAATTGCAATACGAATCTATAAAAGCACAAAAAGAAATCGCAACTTCTCCAAATGCTAAAGTGATTATTATGGGTGGAGGAAAAAATCCGATTATTATTGGAGGCAATTAATATCCGATATTAATCGCTTTAAAAATATCAACAGCAGTGGATTAATTTCCCTGCTGTTTTTTTGTAATTTGCTGATTCATGAATCCTTATCAAAATAAACGCCGTTGGAAATACATTTTATTGTTTTTTGCAATTATTATTGCAGGAGCTTCATTATGGTATACCGATTTTTTGGTCGAGAGAATCTCTAAATCGGAAAGAACTAGGGCAGAATTATGGGCTCAAAGTTTTAAAAAAATGTTTGAAACCGATAACGATGAGATGATGAATTACCTTTTTATTGTCAACTCTAGTTTAGTAGTACCCGCTATAGTAACAGATGAAAAAGATTCTATCATTAATTATACCGCATTAGATACCACCCGCACTTACGATAAAATAGAATCTAAAAAAAAATACGACCCTAAGTATTTTAGAAGAGAACTTAAAAGTATGAAGAGCCAACACGAGGCTATTGTTCTAGAATTTAATGGGCATAAAAACTTTGTGTATTATAAAGACAGCGATTTGCTATCGCAATTAAGAATATTTCCTTACATACAATTATCTTTGATTGCGTTTTTTTTATTGATTGCTTACGCCACTTTTAATTCTGCCCGCATATCAGAACAAAACCAAGTATGGGTGGGTTTAGCAAAAGAAACAGCACATCAACTAGGAACACCCATTTCTGCATTAATGGCTTGGGTAGAACTGCTCAAAGATAAATTTAATGCAGAAAAAGATCCGCTAATTTTACAGATGGAAAATGATGTCAAAAGATTAGAAATAGTGGCAGATCGATTTTCTAAAATTGGATCAAAACCGGTACTCACAAGTCACAATGTATTTGTTACAATAGAAGAATTTGTTGCTTATTTTAGCGTAAGGGTAACCGATAAAATTACCTTCGAGGTAATAGGAGACCAATATCAAGAAGCGCTTTTAAATGTTCCGCTTTTTGATTGGGTAATAGAAAATATTTTAAAAAATGCTGTAAACGCCATAGAAGGCCATGGAAAAATTTCTGTAAAAATCATTGAAAATCTAGCAAAAGAACAGATATTTGTAGACATCACTGATAACGGAAAAGGAATACCAAGGTCTAAATTTGAAGCCATTTTTAAACCCGGTTTTACCACCAGAAAAAGAGGTTGGGGTTTAGGATTATCCCTCACTAAAAGAATCATAGAAAATTACCATCAAGGTCAAATATTTGTTAAAGAATCTGAACTTGGCAAAGGAACCACGTTTAGAATTATCATTAAAAGCAGCTTAAAATATGTACCAACCACTCACTAACGAATACGCTCCGTTTTACGAAAAATACATCCAATTGGCATCGGGGCAGCCCATTATGCGAAAGCTAAAAAATCAATTGAACACCATCGACGACTTTTTAGCCGATATTCCACCAGCAAAATACGATGCCGCTTACGCCGAAGGAAAATGGACCATTAAACAGGTCATCGCCCATTTAATTGATACCGAAAGAGTAATGACTTACAGAGCTATGCGCATTGCAAGAAATGACCAAACTGATTTACCAAGTTTTGATCAAGATACTTTTGTGGCAAATACAGACATCGAAAAATATTCTTACAGCGATTTGGTTGATGAATTAGTAATGTTGCGCCAAGCCAATTTATTTTTCTTTAAAACTTTGTCAGACGACGATTTAAGAAAAAAGGGAAACGCAAGCGGCAATGTAGTCTCTGTAGGCGCATTATTGTTTATCATTTTTGGGCATATAGACCACCACTTTAATGTCTTAAAAGAAAAATATTTATAATGATTTGGTTTGCAAAACCTGATTTAGAACAATTAAACAACCGATCTAAAAATAATATCGGGGCTTTATTGGGTATTCAATTTACAGAAATTGGCGATAATTATATCAAAGCCTCCATGCCCGTAGACGATAGAACTCGCCAGCCAGCAGGTATTTTACATGGCGGTGCATCTGTAGTTTTGGCCGAAACCTTAGGCAGCGTAGCCAGCAATTTGGTGCTCAACCCCGATAGAAACATGGGCGTTGGTTTAGAAGTAAATGCCAACCATTTAAGAATGGTAAAAAGCGGTTTGGTAATCGGCATTTGCACGCCCATACACATTGGCGGAAAAACACATATTTGGGATATCAAACTATACAACGACGAAGGAAAAATAACCTGCGTAAGCCGCTTAACCGTAGCAGTTGTACCCGCCATAAAATAAAAAAGTGGTTTATTCTAAACATTTATTATTTTTAACATTAAACTTTTTTAAAGGATTGTTGTTCACTATTTATGGCAAAAGCTTCTATTCACATCATTCGGGCATTACGCAAAACCATTAGCAACTTAGTTCATGGATCATCGTATCAATGGGGCCATATGGGTAGTTGTAATTGTGGCAATTTGGCGCAGGTAATTACCAATTTAGATAAAGCAGAAATACATAAATCTGCCATGCGTAGGCATGGAGATTGGAATGAGCAATTAATCGATTATTGCCCAACCAGTGGATTACCCATAGATCATATTATCGACGAAATGTTGGTCTTCGGATTTACGCGTGAGGATCTAGCGCATTTAGAAAAACTTTCTGACCCTAAAATTTTGAAGTTTTTACCAAATGATAAAAAATATTTGCAACAAAACAGCAAAATTGATGTCGTTATGTATTTAAAAACTTGGATAAATGTTTTGGAAAACGAATTATTGGTGCAGATATCTTTAAATCAACTGGAAGAAAAACAGATATTAACCCTTTAATAGCAAAAATCATTGTATTTTAAAGGCTTATTGATTAATCAATAAGCCTTTTTTATTTTGGCATAAAATTAATGATATCAATAGATGAAAGAAGCACTTTTTTATGATAATTTAATAAAATATTAATAAAATATAAAAATATTTTAAGAAAATGTATACAATTTAATGAAATTTATATACCTTTTGAAAAAATTTTATATTTCTGTTTAATAATTATTGCCAAATATGGAATCATCTCCTTTATTTAATCATTATCCTACTAGTAAAGAGATTTATGATGAAATGTATAACGGTAAAGAAATAAGGCCTCATTACCGAAAACTTTGTGATTTTCTGAGCACATTTCCAACAGAAGAACTCACCAAAAAAGAGGAAATGGCACGGCGTTTATTTATGAGCCAAGGCGTAACCTTCACCGTATACTCTGGTGATGAAGGAATTGAAAAGATTTTTCCTTTTGATGTGATCCCCCGTATCATTACAGCCGCCGAATGGTCATATATAGAAAAAGGCATTAAACAACGTTTAAAAGCATTAAACCATTTCTTAAACGATATTTATTCTAATCAGTTTATCATTAAAGATAAAATTGTGCCCATTGACATGATTTATTCTTGTGAGCATTACTTAAGAGAAATGCATAACCTAAAAGTTCCACATGATATTTTTGTACACATATCGGGTATTGATATTATTAGGGATTTTGATGGTACTTTTTATGTGCTCGAGGATAATTTAAGAACACCGTCTGGAGTTTCTTATATGCTAGAAAACAGAGAAATTACCAAAAGGATTTTTCCGGATTTGATTCCACAAAACGCAGTAAGAACGGTAGATAATTATCCGCAACTATTGTACAAAAATTTGGCAGCTTTATCGCCACGTCATCAATCAAACCCAAATATTGTGATGCTTACGCCGGGGATTTATAATTCTGCCTATTTCGAACATTCTACCTTAGCTAGATTAATGGGAATAGAATTGGTAGAAGGACGAGATTTGGTGGTCGATAATCACCGTGTGTACATGAAAACCACCCAAGGATTACAAGTTGTAGATGTAATTTATAGAAGGGTTGATGATGAATACCTTGATCCATTGGTATTTAATTCTGATAGTATGCTGGGTGTTGCAGGCTTAATGTCGGCTTATAGAAAAGGACATGTGGCCATTGTAAATGCGCCCGGTAATGGTGTGGCCGATGATAAAGCTATTTATATTTACGTTCCTGATATGATTAAATATTATTTAAATGAAGAACCGATATTAAAAAACGTACCCACTTATAAGCTAGAAGATCCAACAGAAAGAAAATATGTTTTTGACAATATAGAGAAAATGGTGATCAAGAAAACCAATGCCTCTGGGGGTTACGGAATGATTATCGGAAACGCGGCTACCGACCAAGAAATTGAAGATTATAAAAAAGTAGTAGAAGAAGAACCTCGTCAGTTTATTGCCCAACCCATTATCAGTTTATCGGCAGCGCCTTGTTATATTAATGGAAAATTACAACCCCGAAGAATAGATTTAAGGCCTTTTGCATTGTTTGGTCCATCTGGAATAGAAATAGTACCCGGCGGTTTAACACGAGTAGCTTTAAAAGAAGGTTCGCTGGTTGTAAATTCTTCGCAGGGTGGTGGAAGTAAAGATACTTGGGTATTAAATAGTTAATTTTAATCAAGATTATATGTTAAGTAGAGTTGCCAATTCTTTGTATTGGATGTCGAGATACATGGAGCGTTGTGACGGCATTTTGCGCCTATTAAGGGTAAATTATGCTTATTCACAAGATGAATTTGATCAGTTTAGCTGGCGCCCGGTTTTAATGATTTTTAGCGACATGCAATCAGAAAAAATAGAAAAAACTAAATATGAAGGTAGAGAGGTCTTAAAATTTATGGTCACAGATAAATTGAACAAGAATTCTGTTTTCAATTTGGTAAGTAAATCAAGAGAAAACGCCCGTTCTGTTCAGGATAATGTGACTAAAGAACTTTGGCAATGCCTAAATGATTACTATCATATCATCAGAAATGAAGAAATAGGATTGGCGCTAAAAAAAGAAGATCCGGTTACAGTAATTGATAATTTAGTACAGCAAGGGATGCATTATTATGGAACCTGCGAAATTACTATGGCCAGAAGCGAGGGTTATTATTTTATGAACATTGGGAAATATCTAGAACGAGCCATGCAATCTGTAGATATCTTGAATGTAAAATTTAGCGAATTAAATTATTCGTTAGAAGATCGCTCTGATCCCACTTATTGGAAATACTTGCTTTTATCTATTTCTGGATACGAATTATTTTTAAAAAGTTACCGATCTGCCTTAGATTCTGGAAATATTATTCATCAAATTGTATGGAACGAACATTTTCCAAGATCAATAATTTATTCTGTTAAAAGATTAAAACAATCTTTTGAAACGCTTAAAACAGATAGAAATAGTGAAGCCTACAAAGCATTAAGTTTTATGATAGGAAAACTAGAAAGCGATATTAAATATTCTGATGCAAAAGATTTAGAGGCAAAAGGTTTAAAAGAGTATCTTCACGAAATCAAACAAGATCTTTTAGCAATTGGAAGTGCATTTAACCATTATTATTTTGCGTTCAATTAAATTAGTGTAAGTCCAAAAAACAACCCATGCCAAAATTTACCGTACATCATACGACAACTTATACATATGAGGGTGGAGCTTATGATAGTGCCAATCAAGTGATGCTTTACCCGATTAAAGATCAACAACAAGAAGTAGTAGAACATCAATTAAAAGTAACCGGAGATCCTTCAATAGACGTTTATACAGATTATTATGGAAACGAAGTGGGTACTTTTACCAATCCGGAGTTTCATAAGCAGCTCAAAATAGAATCCATTATCGTGGTTAACGTTTCTAAAAAACCGATGCCCAATCATAGTATTTTTCATCAAGATCAATGGTTATCTTTAAAACGTTCCTCAACCCAATTGCCTTATATTAATTTTTTAAAGCAAGAGAATTTTAAAGCGCAAGACGAAATTTTAGCTGCCATTAATATTGCTCAAAAAGAAAGAATAACTCCTTTTGAGAGTTCAAAATACTTGTGCGATTACGTTTATAGAAACTTTCAGTACATTAAGGGAGTGACCACCATAGAAACCACGGTTGACGAGATTTGGAAATTAAAATCGGGCGTTTGTCAAGATTTTGCTCATATTTTATTGGTGATGTTGCGATACATGGGAATCCCAGCAAGATATGTAAGTGGCTACATCTGCCCTAATAAAACCGGAATGCGTGGCGAAGGTGCAACCCATGCTTGGGTAGAGGCTTATTTGCCAGAATATGGTTGGTTAGGATTAGATCCCACCAATAATTGCGTGGTAGACGATACGCATGTTCGTTTAGCCGTAGGAAGAAATTTTGTGGATTGCAGCCCGGTAAAAGGAACTTACAAAGGAACATCAAGACATACGTTGGAGGTAAAAGTGATTGTATCTTACGAACACGACCCTGTGCCAAAAATGGATCTCATCGGATCAGAAATCAGCGTTCATGAGGCTCCAATTAATTCGTACAGGAAATTTATTGATATGCAACAACAGTAATTTTAAGTTTTAAATCAAGATTAAACTTATTCTAAAAATTTTTATTAGGATAAAATTGTCTGTTTTCTAAAAATTACCCCAGAATACAAAGTCCCTTTGTAACAATTATATAACCAGATTAAACTCCGCACCCGCTTCATCGTCTTTCATTCGCAATGATTTAATATTGGCATAATAACACTTAAACAACCTCAATTAAAATCAAATTGTTAGTGTAAATTGCGAACATAATGCAGTTTATTAACTGCAAAATTTATAAAATGATGAAAAAAATAACGTTAATTACATTACTATTCCTTTGTATTCAAACACTACAGGCACAAACCTCTATCAAAATAAATGGTGTGGTTAAAGACACTACAAACCAAACAATAATAGGCGCTGTTGTAAAAATTACTAGTCAAAAAGACACTTCAAATGCCATTACAGATATTAATGGATTATACTATTTTAATAACGTTAAATCGTCCGAATTTGTAATTACAGTAAGCGCTTTGGGATATCAAACGGTAAAAAAACGATATTTATTAGAATCAACAATTACTAGAAAAGTATTAGATCCTATTGTTTTAAAAAACGATAACAAATTACTAAATGAGGTGGTGGTAAATGGTACGCCTGATGTAAAGGTGAAGGAAGATACCTTAGAATATAGGGCTGATGGATATAAATTAAAAGAAAATGCATTAGCAGAAGACTTATTAAAAAAATTACCCGGAATTGAAGTTGATAAAGATGGTAACGTAAGTGCACAAGGCAAAAGCATCACAAAAATTCGTATCAACGGAAAGGATTTTTTTGGAGGGGATATCAAAACAGCCACCCAGCAATTACCAGCAGATGTCATTCAGAATGTTCAAATTGTAGATGATTATGGTGATCAAGCAAATATTACCGGTGTTCGAGATGGTGATCCTGATAAGATTTTAAATTTTACCATCAGAAAAGATAAAAACAAAGGTTATTTGGCCAGAGGAATTTTAGGTGGCGGAAATCAAGACAGGTATCAAAGTTCTGTTTTTGCAGCTTCTTTTGATAATGATCAACAAATAGCTGTTTTAGGAAATCTAAACAATACAAACGCAAATATTTTTAGCCTAACTTCTGGAGCTTCGGGTGCAGGAAATAGAGGTGGTGGCGGGGGTGGAAGATCTGGCGGTGGCGGCATGGGATTTGGCGGTGGTTCTAACGATGGTTTAACCGACGTAAAATCATTAGGTTTTAATTACAGAGATCAATGGAGTTCGAAAGTTGTGGCTTATGGAAGTTATAGTTTCTCTGATAGGGTTAATAATACCAATAGCAGTAATTTACAAACCATATTAACCACCAATAACACTTTAAATAATAATAATTATAGTGATGCCAACTCCCAAAATGCTAGCCATAGGTTTAATTTTAATATAGAATATAAGATTGATAGTCTAGATTATCTTAAAATCAGTCCAAGTATTAGTTTCGGAAATAACGATGGAACAACGTTATCAAATTTTAATATTGTTAGTAACAGTACTAGCTCATTAGGTAGTTCAACAAATTTAAACAATAACTCCAATCCAAATTATAGCACAGAAATTTTGTATAATCACCGTTTTGGTGCAAAAGCAAGAAACATATCATTAAATACAACTTTAAGTACAACAACAAGTAATCAAGATCAAGATTACATATATCGGTCGACTGATAATAGCATTAGTGGTCAGATTGAAAATTATCAACGACAATTAATCAATGGCGATAACAAAAATGACAATGTCAGATTACGATTATCTTATACAGAACCCATTACAAATACAAAAAACTTAGAGTTTAACTATACCTATGGTTTTGCAAGAGCAGACAATAATAGAATTGTAAGAAATACAGATATTGAAGGTGTTGAACCCACTTTAGACGTAGCGCAAACCAATCAATACGTATTTGATTACATCACTAATAGATTTGCATTAAACTACCGTGTAACAGAAAAAAAATACAACTATACTTTGGGAGTATCGATACAACCAGCAACATTAACGGGTACAAACAATACCAATAGAAGTTTTACCAATGTTTTTCCAACAGGAAGGTTTAGCTATAAATTTTCTAAAACTCGCGAATTATCCATTAATTACTACGGACGAAGCAACCAACCAAGTTACGACCAATTGCAACCCATTACCGATCAATCTAATGCACAATTTTGGGTAACGGGTAATCCAAACTTAAACCCCGATTTTACAAATAATCTGAATTTAAGATATAATAATTTTGATTTTGCTTCTGGTAATGTAATATTTACCAACCTATCTTTTAATACCACAAAAGATAAAATTGTAAGTAACGTAATCAACTATCCAAACAGCAGCGATTCTACCATTTTACAAGAAACCAGATACAAAAATGCCGATGGTTATTATAACGTTTCTGGATTTTATTCTTTCTCTAAACCATTTCAGGATAAAAAATATGTAATCAGTTTAAGAGGTTCGATCATTTATAATAACAACATCTCTTTTATAGACAACAATAAAAACACGGGTAAAAATTTCATTTTGAGCCAAAGACTTAATCTACAAATTAACCCAGTAAAATGGCTAGAAATAAACCCAGCCACAACATTTACTTATAATAAAAACAACAATTCGTTAAACGTAAGAGCAAATTCTGAAGTAAAATCTTACAGCTTTAGTTTTGATTCTAAGGTATACTTTCTTAAAACTTGGATTTGGGGTAATACAACAGAAAAAACGTTAAATAACGGTTATACCAGCATCAGCAGTAATCCATTAATTATCAACACCTATTTAGAAAAACAGTTTTTAAAAGGTAAAAAAGCATCATTAAAACTGCAAGCTTATGATTTATTAAACGAAAGCACCAGTTTGTCCTACAACGCCACCGGAAGTTCAAGTACACTTTCGCAAAACAATCGTTTATCAAGATATTTTATGATGAGCTTTACTTTTAACCTTTCTAAATTTGCTGGAAATTCTGCAGCTAACGTACCAACAATGGGTGGCGAGCAAAGGTATAGAAGAGAAGAAAATAATTAATCTGGGCGTTTTAACACGCTGTATCTTTTTATGGTCTCCTCAAACAAAAGCCAAGGCGCACCATAAAAAGCCTGCCGGTCAGGCAGGGATGCCGCTCCCATCGTTAACGCAAAATCCTACACAGATTTACTATAAGGATAAAAAAAAATTATCCTTATAGCAATTTCCAATCGCTAAGTGATTCGTTCACACTAAAAAAATCAGATTGAGGCGCTAAATCTAAATAAGGATAAGTTACTTTCGCAAGATATAGGCCCTGAGGATGCGCCGGAGATAATATTTTCGGTGTTTCTTTATTGACTAGGTATTGTTCAAATTCGGCAATACTTAATTCTCCCTTTCCCACCTTCAATAATTGCCCCACAATAATTCTAATCATCTTACTTAAAAATCGATTAGCCGAAATCTGAAAACAATAACGATTTCCGTTTTCTGAAACCAACCATCGAGCGCCAGAAACATAGCAAATGGTATGATCATTTTTATCAGGCGAAGTACAAAAAGACCGATAATCATCGTATTTTGAGAGTAAATTTGTTGCCTCTTTTAAAGCCTTAATATCAAAGTCTAAATCCAGATAAAGCGAGCTAAAATCGCTTAAAAATGGATTTTTATTAGTGTGAATAAAATAGTAGTACTGCCTTTGTATCGCATCAAAACGGCAATGCGGCAG
>Ga0075464_10000661_pt1 | contig 15270 bp, 15 predicted proteins | sample DEB19_08_DNA_5_FD_75068 | JGI IMG/M metagenome (GOLD analysis project Ga0075464, IMG submission 75068) | Aqueous microbial communities from the Delaware River and Bay under freshwater to marine salinity gradient to study organic matter... | ecosystem: Environmental > Aquatic > Marine > Coastal ...
ATTCTGCATTGCGCAGCTCAAATAGGGCGCTTGAACGCGCCGCACATGAAGCGCTCATAGATTGCGATCTGCACTTGCAGGGGGAATGGTTTGACATTTCCGTTGAAGACGCGAAGAAGGTCTTGGACAAATGCGCCCAGATGCAACGGATTCAAGCGCTAACCGTTGAAAGGCTATCTGCCGGATATATGGGCGGGGCTGCGATTTCTGAAAGCACTGTGGCTCAAGAGGAAATCCTTCGCAGCATGATTGGCCCGGCAAGATACATAGCTGAACGTCAACCGCATCGGATTGACAAGGCGCCTCTAAGCACGTAACTTTGGCATCATCGGAAGGTATAGCGCCCAGAGCAATCTGCGGAGCTTCTTTCGTTCTCCCACAGCGCGACCGGAAAAAGGGTTCGTGACCGGGCGGCGATCAGGAACCCTGCGGCAAATAGCCAATACCCATTCAGATCGTCTGTAGGCCGCCCCGCGCTGCCAAAACCATCAACGCCGGAGGCCGAAATGGCAAAAGTTTACGTCAGCTTTGGCCGCGTCATGGGGGGCGGGGCGCCAGTCTATGCGCCCGCCCCATCGTCATCGTCCCCGGCCATCACATCGTCCGCGTCATCGCAGCAGGCGTCCATAACTGCCGGCGATGGCGACTATGCGACCGTGTTTGCCACAGGGGGTGCCATCCGCATTGCGTTTGGCCCCAACCCGACTGCCGTAGCGAATTCAGGCCGCGCCATTGGCGACGGGCAGTCCATCGACCTCGGACCCCTGAAAAACGGCGACAAAATCGCAATCATCGACTCCGATTAACCGGCGGCGGCGGCCTGTAGGCTGCCCGAAAGGTGATACATGGCCCTAACCCCGAAACAGCAGGCTTTCGCCCTGGCGTTTTTCGAGACAGGAAACGCAACGGAATCATATCGCCGCGCATATGACGTTGACGATAATGCGCGAGACCCGTGGATCAGAGTCGAGGCTTGCCAGCTTCTTGACCACCCTGACATCGCCCTAACGCTGAAAGACCTTCAAGAGCAGGCAGCCCGCCATTCAATCTTCACGCGCCAAAAGGCGATGGAAGAATACGAGCAGGCACGGGTTGTCGCAATCGCCGCGAACAACCCATCCGCTGCCGTGGCCGCAACCAACGGCAAGGCGAAGCTGTGGGGGCTTGATGCCCCGCAGAAAATAAGCACCGAAGTTACCGGCAAGGGCGGCGGTCCAATCGAGACGAAAGACGTTTCCGCCGCCGATATTCTGAGGGCAAAGCTGGATGCAATCGCAAGCCGAGCGGCTAGCGCAACTCCCTCTGAGTGATCAGGAGGAGGTTCTGGCCGCCCTGACGCCAGAACAAGCCGAGCGGTTGCTATGGGATTGGCGCGGTTTCAACGCCCGCCCTGAACAGATCGAGCCGCAAGGCGACTGGCAGATATGGCTGGCACTCGCTGGCCGGGGGTGGGGAAAGACCGAAACCGGGGCGCAGTGGGTCCGTGAGCGCGTAGAGGCTGGGGCGAGGTCAATCGCCCTCGTCGCAGAAACGCAGAAAGACCTTGAGGAAGTCATGGTCGCCCGGCTGGTTTCGATCTATCCGTCAGGTGAGGCCCCGAAGGTAAGATTTAAGCCGGTTCGGGTGACGTGGCCCAATGGGGCTGTGGCCCTCGGATACAATGGCACAGAGCCGAACCAGTTGCGCGGCCCAGAGTTCGACACGGCTTGGGTCGATGAATTGGCGAAATACCGATACGCCCGCGAGACATGGGATATGTTGCAATTCGCCCTGCGCGGGACGGCGATTGAGCCGCGCCAGATCATCACGACGACGCCACGGCCTATTGAGCTGATCAAGGCCATCGTGGCGGGGCAGGAGGGCCGGGTCCACGTCACGCGCGGCAGGACGCAAGACAACAGGGCAAATCTTGCAGCCTCGTTTTTGGACCGGATCGAAAAGCGGTATGCAGGCACGCGCTTGGGCCGCCAGGAGCTGGACGCTGAAATCCTCGGAGATCTTCCCGGCGCGCTTTGGTCCATGGCATCATTGGACGCCTACCGGCTGCGTGACAGGCCGCAATGCAGCCGGATCGTCGTATCGGTTGACCCTGCCGTGACGAATACAGAGGCCAGCGATGAGCACGGAATTATTGTAGCCGGGATCGAGGGGCAGCGTGGCGTGGTATTGGAAGATGCCAGCATGGGTGGAAGCCCGGCAGAATGGGCGCGGCGGGCTGTGAGCCTCTATCGGTCTTATCAGGCTGACGGGATTGTGGTCGAGGTCAACCAGGGCGGCGATATGGTGGCCCACACCATCCGCACGGTGGACCCATCGGCCAATATCATCGAGGTCCGCGCGTCTCGCGGCAAGCATGTGCGGGCTGAGCCAATCGCGGCGCTATACGAGCAGGGGAAAATTGCCCACGTTGGGGCATTTCCGCAGCTAGAGGGTCAGATGACCCAGATGACTACAGACGGGTTCCAAGGCGACGGATCGCCAGACCGTGTTGACGCTCTGGTATGGGCGTTCAGTGAGTTGTTCCCGGACATGGTTGAGCGCGTGCCGGATGTTTCGCGGTTCAAAATTCCGACGCGGCGGGGGTGGATGAGTTGAAAGACGACAAAATCCTTACCGCCGCTCGTGACCGGATGCGAGAATGCCGCGATTCGGAAGACCCTCACATGGAAAGGGCAGCAGAAGACCTGCGCTTTCTTACAGGGGAAGGACAGTGGCCGGAAGCCGAGAAGGAGAGGCGCGAGTCAGATAATAAGCCTACCCTGACGTTCAACGCGCTTCCGCAGTTCGTTCGCAAGATCACTGGGCAAATCCGCCAGATCAACCCGGCAATTAAGGTCAGCGCCGCTGATAGCGAGGCTTCCGGCGATGTATCTGAAATCTATGAGGGGTTGATCCGGGAAATCGAATATCGCTGTGATGCCCCGTCGATCTATGAAAGCGCGGCAGAAAGTGCTGCATCCTGCGGTATTGGTAACTTCCGCATCCGCACTGACTATTGCGACCATGTTGGGTTTGATCAGCATATCCTCATTGAGCGGGTCTTTAACCCGTTTGCCGTTTTCTATGACCCGCGCGCCAAAGAGCCGACCCGGCAAGATGCCGAGTTTGCATTCATCATCGAGCAGATGCGGCTTGATGATTTCAAAGAGTCATATCCTGAAGCCGACGCGAGCGATTTTGCGGATGGGAAGCTGCCGACATGGTGGTCGGATTGGCGCGGCGGCGAAACGATCACCATCGCGGAATACTACTGGCGCGAGTTCGAGGAATACGAGATTGCCGTCACCGAAATGGGGCAGGTGATCAAGGGGCCGTTTCCGAAAGAGCTTCGGCTGGCCCGCAAGCGCACGGTTCGCAAGCCGAAGATCATGTGGGCGAAGATTACGGGTAGCGATGTGCTGGAAGGGCCCACGCGCGTGGTCGGGGAGTATATCCCGGTCATCGCTGTGACGGGTGAGGAAATCCACATCGGTGAAACGGTGTATCGCAGCGGTGCTATCCGGCACGCCAAAGACAGCCAAGTCAGCTACAACATCATGCGGACGGCCAGCGTTGAAACGACGCTGTTGCAGCCCCGCGCGCCGTATCTGGTAACGCCTAAGCAGATTTCCGGCCTTGAGGGATTCTGGAGCGAGGCGAACAACGCAAACCGGCCATATCTGCCCTATAACGTGGACGAGAAGGCCCCCGGCATTCCCGCCCGCGCGACGCCGCCCGTAGCATCCAGTGGACTTCTGCAAGAGGCGCAGGTCGCGGCGGAGGACATGAAGCGGACCATCGGGATTTATGACGCAAGCCTCGGTGCCAGGTCGAATGAAACCAGCGGTGTTGCGATCCAATCCCGCCAGAAAGAGGCGGAAATCTCCAATTCGATCTATTCCGATAACATGGTCAAGTCCGTTGCCCACGCCGGGCGAGTGATCGTGTCCATGATCCCGGAGGTTTACGACGCGCAGCGCATTATCCGTATTCTCGGCGAAGACGCGCAGGAGAAGCTGGTCGAGATTAACAAGTTGATGCTGTCCCAAAACGGTATCGTGACCAGCAACGATTTGCGGGTTGGGCGGTATGCCGTTCGCGTTTCAGTCGGACCGACCTATGACAGCAAGCGGCAGGAGGCCAGCGCTGGAATGCTGGACCTCATGCAGCGGATTCCACAAGCTGCGCCAATTATTGCCGATCTGGTCGCGGGTTCGCAGGAATGGCCGGATGCTGACCGGATTGCAGAGCGGCTACGCAAGACCATACCGCCTAACCTGCTTGATGACGACGAAAAGACAAAAGACGACCCGCAAGCGCAGATGATGGCCCAGCAACAGGCGCAACAAGCGCAGCAGCAGGCCCAAATGCAGCAAGCGGCGGTGCAGGCGGACATTGACAAAAAGGTGGCGGACGCCGCCAAAGCTAAGGCCGAGGCCGCGAAGTCGGAGATTGAGGCGCAGGAGGCGGCAGTAAGGCTGCAACTCCTGATCCGCCAACTGAATGTGGCGCAAACCGCGCCCATGCCTGTCCAGCAGGCCAACCCAGGGCTGATGCCCTACTGAGGATACCCACATGAGTGATCAGGAATTGGCGGCCCTTGCTGGCGCTGCCGAGATTGTCACGACTTCGGAGCAGACCGAAGCGTCGGAGGCGACGGAAAACACGGAAGGGCAGGTTTCAGACCAGCCCGCCGAAGGGGAGACCCCAGAGGACAAGACAAAATCGCAGGTTCGCCGCGAACGCCGGGAGCAACAGCGCCAGCGTGAGCAGCAGGAAGCTGCGGAGACGGCACGGAAACTCGCTGACGCAGAGGCCCGCTTGGGCCGGATCAAGGCTGCGGCGCAGGCTATCCAAGAGCCGAAGGAAAGCGACTTCACTGACTCGTTCGAGTTTGTGGCGGCCAAGGCTGCGTTTCAGGCGCACAAGATGGCTGCCAAGATGCACGAGAACGAGGTCCAGGGTGAAATCACCGCAGCGGAGCAGGCACGGCAGCAAGCCGATCTGGCCCGCGCGCAAGAGCGTCAGCGCGACTATGTGGAGGCAATCCCAGAGGCGCGCGCGAGATACGCCGATTTCGATCAGGTTATCTCGGTCGCCATGCGAAGTGATGTGGTTTCTCCGGCAGTCGCTGATATGGTTCTGGACAGCGAGCGCCCGCACGATCTGGCCTATCACCTCGGCAAAAATCCTGATGTTGCCCGTGCGATTTCTCAACTGAACGCCGTCCAGGCGGCGCGTGAGCTGGGCCGGATTGAGGCCCAAATCTCGCTGCCAAGGGCACAACCCACAACCGCTCCTGCCCCGATCCGCCCTGTTCGCGGCGCTTCTTCTGCGACGCCGAACCCCGAGAACATGACCGCCGACGAGTTCGCGGCATGGCGGGCTAAGGGGGGCACCTTCAAAACCTGAAAGGACGCCTAAATGGCAAACGCTTTCTATAACCCGACGCAGGTCGCCCAAGAAATGGTGCGCCTGCTTGAGAATGAACTGATCATCGCAAAGATGGTGAGTTCCGACCTTTCGTCTGAGTTTTCGATTAAGGGCAGCACGATCTACGTTCGCCGCCAGATGCAATACCTCGGGCAGGATGACAACCTGAACCTGTCGTCGTATGCGGAAGATGTGATCGAAGGCACCGTGCCTGTCGCCATGGATAAAACTTGGTCGAACAAGGTCACGATTGGCGCGACGGACCGAACGCTGTCGTTTGATCGCTGGTCTGATCAGGTCATCAAGCCCATGGCGCGCCGGGCGGCGGAGAAGATCGAGGCATCTGTAGCAGCGCTCTATCCGTCCTTCTATTGGTTCGATGGCACCCCCGGCACCGTCCCGGCCACGTTCGCATCCCTGTCGGATGCGGGGGCGATCATGACGGACGGCGGCATTTCCCACACCGGTCGGGTAGCCATCCACTCGCCTATCGCGGGGTCAAAGCTGGCCGGGACTGTCGCCGCGACCTACGTCAACAGCGACAACAAGACCGCCTTGCAAGAGGCAAAGATTGGTCGGTTTGCCGGGTTCGACAACTATGAAAGCGTGTTCGCTCCGACCCACACCGTAGGCGTGTCAACTGGCACCCCTCTGGTAAACGGGGCTTCGCAGAGCGTCACCTATGCGACCGCGAAAAACACTTGGTCGCAGACCCTGAATACCGATGGCTGGACGAACTCCACCACCGGCATTCTGAAAAAGGGCGACGTGTTCACCATCGCCAACGTCTTTGCTGTGAACCCGGCAACCAAGGCCTCCACGGGCCGCTTGCAGACGTTCACGGTCCTGGCCGATGCTGACTCGGGCGCTTCAACCGGCCCGGCGGCTCTGACCATTTCGCCGCCGATCATCACCTCTGGTGCTTTCCAGACCGTCAGCGCGGCTCCTGCTGACAATGCACCGATCACTGTCAAGACCGGCACAGGCGGCACCGGATATCGGCAATCCATGCTGCTCGACCCATCGTCTATCGCGCTGGTTTCCCGCCCGCTGGACATTGGCGCAGGCCTCGGCGTGAAAACCTCGACCAGGTCCGGGAATAACGTGACGGTTTCGGTGACGGAATACATCACTGGCGATACGCTGGCCCAAAACATGCGCTTTGATGTTCTGTGGGGGACCACGGTGCTTGATCCGCGCAAGGGCATGCGCCTGACCAACTAACCAACAGGCGGGGCTGAAAACGGCCCCGCTTACCCTTTTGATGAGGGCGCGAAATGGCAACCTGCCGCGACATAGTAACCCGCGCCTGCCGTAAGATCGGCGTTGCAGCGCAGGACGAGCCGCTTACGGCTGATATGGCCTCCGCCACTCTTTCCAGCCTCAATGACATGCTCTGGGCGTGGAAACTAGCAAGCGTGGACATTGGCATGACTACTGATCTCGCGCTTGATGACCCATTCCCGATGGCCCCCGAATACCGTGAGGGCGCGGTCTATTCTCTGGCCGCTCGGATTGCGCCGGATAACAACGAGGTCGCGGGGTTCGATGCGGATGATTTCTTCCGCAAAATTCAGGCGGCATATGTCGTGATTGATCCGGTCGTTATGCCGGATGCCATGTTCCGGCGGCGCTGGACGCTATGAGCCGCGTTGATTTTGTCGGCCAGTCCGCGCGGGATGCTTCCAACCCGCAGGCCAATTCGGGACGGCTGATCAACCTCTATCGGGAACCTGTGCAGGCGGGCGGGCGCACCGGCTACGCGCTGCGGTCGGTGCCGGGGGTTTCGGCCTTTGTTGACCTTGGCCGGTCGATCATGCGGGCAATGGCCATCGTGGATGGCGTCGCCTATGCGGTTTGCGGCGGTCGGCTGTTCTCGATCACTGAGAACGGCGTGGCTTCCAACCTGGGCGCGATTGCGGACAGCCCGGAGACGACGATTGCCGGGAACAACGGCAAGGTGACCATTGCGGCGAATGGAACCTATTACCTGTGGGACGGCGCAACTCTGACAACCCCGAGCATGGGCAACCTGACCTACGCACGGTCGGTCTGCTACATCGGCGGCTATACGGTTCTTGCAGGTGGGAATGCTGCGTCAGATCGGCTGATCCAGTGGTCGGCGCTGGCAACCCCTGGGACAATGCCGGGGGCGAGCTTTGCATCGGCGGAAACGACTGACGAGCCGGTTATCAGGGCTGTGACTGTCAACGAAACGCTGGTGGTGTTCAAGGCCACCGGACACGAGGTCTGGCGCGTCACCGGGGAAGCCGGGGCGAATGCGCTGGAATTGATCGTCGGGTCGCATGTCGAAATCGGGCTGCAATCGTTCAACGCCCTGACGCTGTTTCCAAACGGGGCGGCGCTGGTTTCATCCGATGGACGGGTGAGCGTCTGGTCTGGTGGCTTGCAGGTCATCAGCACGCCTGCGGTGAATACGGCGGTTGAGCGGTTTGGGCCGGATCGCATGTTCTATTACGAGGCGCGCGGGCACGGGTTTATCTGCGTCACGTTCAAGGATGCCCCGGCGTGGTGCTACGACATAGCCACGCTGGAATGGCATGAGCGGGCCGAAGGGACAGAAATAGCCCCATGGTCTGCCAAAGGGACAGTGAAGCTGAACGGCCATTGGGTCGCGGGCTACGACAACGGCAAGACCGGGGTGTTTTCCCCCATCCCGCAGGAGTTCGGCGGGTATCTGTCGCGGCGGGCGTTTTCCTCGATGATGTGGACGGGAAAACGGTTCAAGGTCGCTCTGGCGGAGTTGTTCGCGCATGTCGGCCACGAGCCTTACCCGAGCGGAAATATTGGCTGGGTAAATGACGGGTCATACCTGTCCGGGCTGGCCTTCACGCTGAATATCGGCCCCGGCGTAGAGGATGATCCGCCCCGAATTGGGGTGCGAACGACCCATGACGGCGTGACCTTCGGGGCGGAGCGGGTGCGCGACTTTGGCACGGTCGGGGAATACTGGCAGCGGATCACGCTGCGCAATCTCGGGCAGTTTCGGAATTTCGGGGTGCAGGTTGAGATGACCGCGCCCGTGGACATTCCGCTTTATGCCACGGCTGATCTGGTGGCGGCATGAAGCCCCCGGTTCCTGCGGTTGACAGGCCCGTCACGCAAGCGGACGGCAAGCTGACCCGATACGGGTATGATCTGCTAAAGGGAATCACCGATAACCTGTCGCCTTCTGGCCCTGCGTCCGCGACTTGGGGCAGCATAACGGGAACGTTGTCAGCGCAGTCTGACTTGCAGGCGGGGCTAGATGCCAAGGCCGATCTGTCGCACTCGCACGCCATTTCTGATGTAGCGGGTCTTTCATCGTCTCTGGCGGGCAAGTCCCCCGTTGGCCATCCACATGCTATCTCGGACGTGACCGGGCTATCCAGCGTCCTTCCGAAGCGCGGACAAGTGGTCGTGACGGTATCCAACAATTCGCGTGAGCATGAGCAGGTTGTCTCGGCTGCCGGTATTTTACCCACGGATTATGTGGTCATCAGCCTCGCTGGTCATGCCGATGCCGATGAAAATGCAGTGGACATGATCGACCTCGTCGACATGGCGGCCACCCCCGGAACCGGACAGATTACCGTCGCCATGGCGTTTTCCGCTCCAACAGCGGGCGCAATCAAACTGAACTGGATGGCCTGATGGCAAAGCTCTCCCTAGACCTGTCAAGCGGGACACTTCACCCCCGCGAGAATGTATTCGGAACCGGAAATATCGCCGCCCTGAACGGGGAGGTTCAGGTTAAAGCGGATGGGGCCGCTTCTGTCGGTCTCGTGGTTACGGGAACATATGTCGGGACTCTGGTCGTCGAAGGGTCTTTTGACGGGGCCAATTGGGATGCTATCCCGTTGCGCCCGGTCGCGGCAGGCGGGCTTTATGTCGTTACACTTGCAAGCGCGGCAATAGGGCGGTGGCAGGGAGCGTGCGCGCCGTTTTCAACAGTTCGCGTTAGAATGAGCGCATACACCTCTGGCACGGCTCTCGTGCGTTTGGCCGCTGATACTGGCATATATGAGGTTCTTGCCTTTCCACGCGCGGCTGACCTGTCTGTGACCGTGACGGCAGCGGCTGGCGTGGCGGCTACATTGACCCTGCCAGCGGTAGCAGGTCAGCTCCACTTCATCACGCGCCTGACCATCCAGCGCTTTGCCGCCGCGCTGCTGACCGCAGGTGCAACGCCAGTTCTTGTGACGACGACAAACCTTCCGGGGTCTCGGGTGTTCGCGATCCCGGCAGATGCGGCTGCGGCTGGCACGATGTGGGTTGAAACGCTTAGCCCTTCGCAGCCCTTGCGCAGTTCGGCGGTGAACACTGCCACGACAGTCGTGGCCCCACTGACGGCCAACGTGATCTGGCGGATGACTGCGGATTATTACACCGCGCCATGAGAATAACCGTTGATGCAGCGCGGGAATACTTCGCGCACCCATCGCAGCAGCTTTATGGCGTGACGCCAGAAAACCTGCCTGACGAGCCATTTGAATATTGGGCGAAGGATGGGATTTGCGGCGTTTTCCATCCGGCCCCTGCGGCCCACGTCTGGATGGTCCACTTCGCGGCAAAGCCTGAATGCTGGGGCCGTCTCGTCGCCCCATCACGAGAGGTTTTGGCGGCCTTCTGGGCGGCAAAAGCCCCCGAAAGAATAGTCGGATGGACGCCAGTGCACCTGCGGGCCGCTTTGGCCCTTTCTCGCCGCGTCGGCTTTGTCGAGGACGGCAGGCTGCCACTCCCAAGTGGCGAAATCATCATGAGCGGATGGAGGGCCTGATATGCCCGTAGGATTGGTTCTCGGGGCCGCTTCGGCGGTCGGCGGTATTGCACAGGCATCTGCGGCATCCAAAGCGGCCAGAGCGCAAAAAGACGCGGCAAATCGCCAGATCGACGTGCAGAAGGAAATGTATGACCAGACGGTCAACCGTCTCGCGCCATGGGTTTCCTCCGGTATGACCGCAAATCAGGCGGCGGGGTCCATGCTTGGCCTCAATGATACGCCGATGATCGGCGGGACTGCCCCGACCATCAGCACGGTGACGACGCCCGGAACGCAGGCCACGCGCGGCGGCTACATGTTCGGCACGCGCGCGGATGATCGGAACGGGCATACCGGCTATTCCACAGCAACGCCGGGCAGCACGTCCTACACCGTCAACGGCCAGAACTTCGACACGATGGAGGCCGCACAGGCTTACGCCAACGCCAACAAAACTGGCGGCACGGCTTGGACCTTCCAGAACAGCCCGGCCTATCAGTTCAACATGCAGCAGGGGCTTGACGCAGTTCAGGCATCGCAGGCGTCCAAGGGCGGGCTATATTCCGGCGCTGCCATGGAGGCGCTGCAAAAGACCGGTGCTGGCATCGCGTCGAATGAGTTCTGGAACCAGTATAATGCCCTCGCCGGTCAGTCGTCGGCAGGCCAGAACGCAGCGGGCTTGCAGGCCAACGCGGGGCAGAACTACGCCACCGGGGCGTCGAATGCGCTGGCTAACTATGGGAATGCCGCCGCTTCCGGCGCGATTGGCGTGGGGAATGCCTTTGCCAACGGGATCAACAATGGCCTCGGAATCTGGGGCTATATGAACGGCATGAAGGCGTCCTGACATGGCTGATCTGGCGCAGGGCATCATCGCCACGGCAAATGCGCTGGGGATGAACCCGGCAGACCTTGCCACGATCATCAGCTATGAAACCGCAGGGACGTTTGACCCAACAAAGGGCGGCCCGACGACTCAATGGGGCCAGCATCGCGGGCTGATCCAGTTCGGCGAACCGCAGGCCAAACAATACGGCGTCGATTGGAATGATCCGCTTGGGTCGCAACTCGGGCCGGATGGCGCAATCGTCAAATACTTCATGGCCAATGGCTGGCAGCCCGGCATGGGCATGTATGACGCCTACAGCATTGTGAATGCGGGCGGGCCGGGCCGATACAATGCTTCGGACGCGAACAACGGCGGCGCACCGGGAACGGTGAAAGACAAGGTTGACGGGCAGATGGCTGGGCACCGCGCGAAGGCTTTGGCGCTTCTGGGTGGTGACTACTCCGGCCAGAACGCCCTCGCAGGCTATCAGCCCCCACAGCAGCAGAACGCCTTGGCCCCTGAGCAGCCCATGCTACGGCTGAACAACCTCGCCCTGACACCCTACAGGATGACATGACATGCAGATGGACAACCGCATCATTCTGGCCGGTGAACCAGTCAACGCGCTTGGCTCGTTCATGGGCGGGCAGCAGGCGGCGCAGCAAACCCGCCAGTTCCAGCAGCAGAACGCCCTCGCTGATCTCTACAAGACCCAAGGTGCCGGGATCATGGCGGGCGATGCGAACGCCCTGAACGCGCTGGCACAGTATGACCCGCAAGCGGCGGTGGGGATCAAGACGCAGCAGCAGGGCCTAGCAGTGGACCAAGAGCGCCTTGGTCTGGCCCGTGCGCAAGCGGCACGAGAGGCGACGGCATGGGCGCAATCGCAGGACGCGGCCACGGTAGCAGCGGAACGCGAGAAACTGGCAACCGGCCTCAAGGGCGCGGCATACTTCCACGCGCAGGGCGATCAGGCGGGCTACACGGCCTTTTTGCAGCAGAACGGGCTTGATCCGCAGCAATACCCGTTTGAGCAGTTCCCGGCCTATGCTGCGGCGGCAGAGGGCGTGCTTGAGGCTTGGCAGGCGTTCACGCCAAAACCCGCTGACCCCGTTGCCGGTGCCCCGACCGGGTATCAGTGGGCCGATCCGAAAGACAAGAGCAAGGGCGTGGTGCCCATGGCAGGATATGAGGCGAAGCCAGACCTGACGGCAGGTCAGAAGGACTACAAGTTCTACGCGGATCAGGAAACGGCATCCGGTCGGAAACCACTATCGTTCAACGAATGGGAATTGCAGGGCAAGAAAGCGGGAGCAACGCAAGTCAGCGTTGGCGGGGGTGACAACAAGCAGGTTTTCGACGCGGTCGCAGAAAGCGCAACAGCCGCGAAGGCTGCGGTCTCTGGCCTCACATCGATTGCCGAGGCGAAAAAAGCCGTGGACAGCGGGATCATTTCCGGGGCCTACGCAGACCAGAGGCTTGGCTTGCAGAAGATCGGCAGCCTTATCGGCATCGGTGATGTTTCCGCCATCCAAAACACGGAAACATTCCGATCAGCCATTGCGCCGCAGGTCGCGGCAATGATGAAGGCAACGGTTGGCAGCACGCAGATTTCCAATGCTGACCGCGAGTTCGCTGAAAAGGCGGCTGGTGGCTCGATCACTTTGGACGAGGCGTCGATCAAGCGACTTCTTGATATTATGGATAAAGCTGGCCGTGTCATTGTGAAAAACCACATTGACGTTCTGGATAAAGTCTACCCAGAAGGGAAAGGCTTTGATCGGGAACGGGCGCTATTCGGGATCAATCTTCCTTCTTCTCCTGCTCTCGAAGACCCCGAGATAATTGATCTGATGCGTAGGTATCCCGGCGCGCCTTGATCACGAACCACCACCTGACGGTAACGATCAGGGCCAGTTCTGCCATCGCGAACGCGCACCACAAAGCATCTTTAAGGGGCAGCGCTGCCCACATGATGACGAACCACACGGGCACGCAGGCCCAAGCTACCCAAATTGTGCGCATCGTCTGAAAATAATGCCTTGGAGGCCATATGGCAACCGTAGACGAAATTCTTCGTTCCGCGCTGGCAGCTGACAAAGCCGGGGACAAGGCCGCAGCGGCTAAACTGGTATCTGCCGCCCGGTCTTTGATGCCGAAACAGGCTGGTTTCGACCCGGCAGATGCACCCGCAGCCCCGCCGGTAACAGATGGGTATACTCCTGGAAGCATGGGGAATCGTCCACGGCCAGACAGGTTCGGAGACACGATAAAAGACGCGACCGAAGGCCCGCTTTCAGCGATGGGCGCATTCGCTACCGGCTTGGCAGATCAATCACAAAGCCCTTCCATGCAGGCCATGCCTTCGAGGGTTCCGCGTGGCGCGCGGCCAATGGCAGCGGCTGTAGGAGACCTTGGCGGGCTAGCGCTTTCTGGGGCTGGGACCATCTACGCCACAGGGGCGGGGTTGGCCGGGGAAATGTTTGGCGGCAGTCCAACTGGCGAAAATCAACTTGCGCGCGATCTTATGATGATGGGGGAGGTGGCGGCACCCGAGTTGTCAGGCGTCAGCAGCGCGACGCTTGGGGCAGGAAGGGCGGCCAAACTGGCTGAGAAAGCCGCGAAGCCTCTGACCGATGCGCAGGATTTCCGGGGAGCGGCTAACCGTATTGGCGTGACCCCGAGCCTTGGCATGTCTGGCAAGGTGGGCGCAATGACGGCGGCAGGGATGGAGAAACTCCCATTGTCGGCAGGCGTCATCGCAAAAGATGCCTCCCGCGCTGTTGGCCAGATCGAAAGGGCATTCGCTGATTCTGTCGGGAAAGTTGCGGCCCCGTCTGGTCCAGCCATGGCCGGAGAGCGGCTGCAATCTGGGCTTGCCGGTTTTGTAAAGTCGTTCAAAGACAGGTCAAGCCAGCTATTCGCCAAGGTTGACCAGAGAATGCCGAAGGGCATGAAGGTTGACATTCCGAATGCCAGACAGGCCATCACCGAAACCAAGGCGGCGTTTGCGGAAAACCCGGAACTTGCTAAGAAACTTGGCTTGGGTCAGTGGGATGCCATTATGGCAGAAGCCGAGAAAAACGGCATCCCGTGGGATGGGGTAAAGCAGCTCCGCACAAAGATTGGGGAGGCTATCGGATCGGATAGGGCGGTGCTTTCGGATGAGGATATTGGCCGCTTGAAGTCTCTATATGGGGCGCTGACCGCCGATATGGAAGCTGCGACGAAAGCCGCTGGCAATGGGGCATATGGTGCATGGCGGGCCGCGAACAGCCATTACAAGCGTGGGGCCGAACACATTGAGGCGAACATTGACGGCCTAATCACGAAAGACCCAAAAAACCCAGTTTCGGCAGAGCGCGCATATGAAGCCTTCTCTAACATGACAAAGGCTGATCGCGCATCTTCTGACATTGTGCGTATGCGTAAGATCAAGGCTAGCCTTTCAGAAGAGGACTGGCGCGGCTTGTCGTCGTCTATTGTAGACAGGATGGGGCGTGCTCCGGCTGGTCAGCAAGGCACTATGGGTGAAACATTTTCAGCCAGCAAGTTCCTGACGGAATGGAACAAGATGACGCCAGAGGCCAAGGCGATGCTGCTGCCATATGAGGTGAGGCAGGAGTTTTCCGATCTTGCTAAGGTCGCTGAGCGCGCCAAAAACGCTAATCTTGAGCGCAATCATTCCAACACGGGGACTGTCGGCGGCTGGGTAACGCTTATTTTCGGGTCGTCAACAAATCCAGTCGCAACCGCGTCTGCTCTTGGCGGGAACTACATAACCGCAAAGGCTTTGACTTCCGAAGTGTTCTTGCGCGCGGTCAATCGCGCTGCTCGTGGCGATGCCAAGTCCGTAGAGGCAATGGCAAAAGGCAGCGGCCCATATGCTGCGGATGCCAAGGCAATCCTGACCATGATGGGCGCGACTGCCGCCCAGACACCAGCTAATAATCCAGCGCAACCCGCGCGCGTTGCCCCATAACAATCTGAGGCCCCTATGTCCGATGTGTTCAACTTCGGCCAAGTTCGCGTTTCCGATGCGAACGGCGATCCCATCCCCGGCGCTCTGGCGACCTTCTACATCGCGGGCACCAATACGCTTGCCCCGATCAAGAACGCGGCGGGGGCTGCGCTGGCAAACCCACAGACGGCGGATGCTGGCGGGGTGTTTTCGCAGCTTGTCTATGCCGATACCGCGCTGAAAGTAGCTGTCACCACGGCGGATGGCGCGGCGGTTCCGGGTTATCCGATGGACCTTGCTTTCCGG
>Ga0075464_10000662_pt1 | contig 15268 bp, 14 predicted proteins | sample DEB19_08_DNA_5_FD_75068 | JGI IMG/M metagenome (GOLD analysis project Ga0075464, IMG submission 75068) | Aqueous microbial communities from the Delaware River and Bay under freshwater to marine salinity gradient to study organic matter... | ecosystem: Environmental > Aquatic > Marine > Coastal ...
GAATGCAAGACCCCAATTACACACGGATCATTCTGGTCACCTTGCCGGAGGTGACGCCGGTGTCGCAAGCGGCCGCACTGCAAACCGATTTGAGGCGCGCCAAGATTGAGCCCTATGCGTGGGTGATGAACCGATCGGTGTTGGCGGCGAAGCCGCAAGACCCGTTGTTGCTGTCTAGGCTTGAAGGAGAGAGGACGCAAATGCAACGCATCGCCCATGGTTTGTCAGAACGACTTTTCGTGATTCCATTTTTAGCTCATCCTCCCGTTGGGGTTGGTGCTTTGACCGCCTTGTTGGCTTCGTGAGGGTGCCTGTTGTGCCAAATACTTCCCCCTTTGGTTTGACCCAAGCACAGGCAAAGCAGCAGCTGATGCTGGATGGCCCGAATGAATTGGAGGCGACGCACAGACGCACATTTTTACGACGGCTTTTGGGTTTGTTGCGCGAGCCCATGTTTGCCTTGTTGGTCTTGGCTGCATCGCTTTATCTCGTGCTCGGTGACTTAACCGAAGGCTCGACACTGTTTGTCTTTGTCTTGGCTGTGATTGCGTTCACGTTTTATCAGGAGGGTAAATCTGAGGCGGCGATCGATGCGTTGCGCCAATTGAGTCAGCCCTATGCCCAAGTGGTGCGTGATGGAGAGAACATCAAAGTGCCTTCGCGAGAGGTGGTCGCGGGAGACTTGCTGCATATCGCTGAAGGGGATCGCATTGCTGCTGATGCTTGGCTGGTGGAGTCCGATCAGTTGCAAGTTGACGAGTCGATGCTGACGGGCGAATCCTTGGCTGTGACCAAGCAGAGTGCGGAGTTTGATCAAGCCCAGTCACAAAGCCAGCAACCTGGCGGCGATGAGTTGGCGCGCGTGTTTGGTGGCACCTTTGTGATTCGGGGGCAGGGACTGGCTCGTGTCACGGCTACTGGGATGCGCAGTGAGATTGGCCGCATCGGTCAGTCATTGAATCAAATTGAAGTCACCTTAACGCCGCTGCAAAAACAAATCACTCGATTGGTCCACGTGTTGGCGTGGATCACTTTGAGTTTGTGCGTGGTGATGATCCTCACGCTCGGACTTCGCAACGGTGCTTGGTTGCCTGCGTTGCTATCCGGCATTGCGCTCGCAATGGCTCTCTTACCCGAGGAGTACCCCGTGGTTTTGGCCATTTTTCCTGCCTTGGGCGCACGCCGCTTGGCGAAGGAAGGGGTGTTGACGCGACGCATCAATGCGATTGAGACGCTAGGTGCGACCACGGTTTTGTGCACGGACAAAACAGGAACCTTGACTGAAAACCGAATGAAAGTGGCCGTTTTGGCTGTAGGGCCTGCCACGGCACCATGCTTATTCGCGGTGAATGGAGAGCCTTTGCCAGAGGCGTTTCATGGCTTGGTCGAGCACGCTATTTTGGCCAGTGCACCTCAGCCGTTTGACCCAATGGAAGTTGCATTTCATGCGTTAGGCCAAGCGTTTCTGACTGATACCGTTCATTTGCATCGTGATTGGGCTTTGGTGCAAACCTATGCCTTAAGCCCAGCCTTGCGCGCCATGTCGCATGTGTGGCGCGCCAGTCAAGATCAAACGCACATTGTTTCAGCCAAAGGCGCACCAGAGGCTGTGATGAGTTTGTGTCACATGTCGGCAGAGACGCAAGCCCAATGGGCGCAGGTGATGCATACGATGGCCTCAGATGGGTTGCGGGTGTTGGCTGTGGCGCAAGGCGCATTTGAGGGCGATGCTTGGCCGAGCTCATCGCACGATTTCGATTTTGAGTGGCTGGGCTTAATTGGGTTGAGCGATCCGTTGCGTGCTGAAATCCCGCAAGCCATCGCTGATTGCCATTCGGCCAGCATCAAAGTCATCATGATCACCGGTGACTACGCACAAACCGCGCGTGTCATTGCCAATCAAGCGGGCTTGCAGGAAGGCGGCACGTTGACAGGCGATGCGATCGACGCTTTGTCCGATGACGCCTTGTGTGAATCTATCCAAACGGTGAGTGTCTGTGCCCGCATTTCACCCAATCAAAAGTTACGTATTGTTCAAGCGCTCAAGCGCAACGGTCACGTGGTCGCGATGACGGGTGATGGGGTGAATGATGCGCCCGCACTCCGCGCTGCGCATGTGGGCATTGCCATGGGGGCGCGTGGCACCGATGTGGCGCGTGAGGCGGCATCGCTGGTGCTGGTGGATGACAACTTTGCGTCAATCGTCAAAGGTATTCGATTGGGGCGCCAGATTTTTGGCAACCTCCAAAAGTCCATGGCCTATATTTTTGCGATTCACATTCCGATTGCAGGTTTGTGCTTGCTGCCCATGCTGTTTGCGTTACCGCCATTGCTACTGCCATTGCACATTGCCTTGCTCGAACTGGTCATCGACCCTTCGTGCTCCATTGCATTTGAAAATGAGCCAGCTGATATCGACGTGATGCAGCGCCCTCCAAGAGACACCTTGGCCCCGATTTTTGGATTTGGACAGATGGTGACCTCTTTTTCTCAGGGGCTGTGTGTATTGGCTGTGACTGGGGTCGCGTATGAGCTGGCGAGCGTTTTTTCGGTTGAGGTGCAACGGGCCATGGTGCTCATTACCTTGGTGGCAGCAAATGCGGTCTTAATCATGGTCAATCGATCGAAAGCGGGGGGGCTCTTGACACGTATACGTATCCGAAATTCAGTGGCGCTTTGGGTGATTGTCTTAGCGTTGGGGCTGGTCTTGTTGGGCGTTTATGTGCCTTGGTTGGCCGCGCCACTTAAATTGGAGCCCCTCAGCCTCCCCCAATTGATGACGGCTTTGGGTTTGGGTCTCGCCAGCGCCATAGGCGCATGGGTGTCACAGTATTGCCTTAGCCTTAGGTATGATGAGTGATTCAAAGGAGCTCGCATGGCTGATATCAATCCAACCAACAATAACCTCGTGATCGGTGAGGGCGTTACTTTCAAGGGTTCTATTTCTGCACCTGGCAAAGTCGTGATCAACGGCAACGTGAGCGGCGAATTGATTGCCGACGATTTGTTGATTGGCACCAAGGGTCAAGTGACTGGCACCGTACGTGCCCGTGAAATCGATGTGCATGGTGAACTCAACGAAGACATCGTTTGTAAAGACCACTTGTTGATTCACAGCACGGGCAAAGTGTCGGGTACCTTGGAGTACCACGAGTTGGAAATCCAACGCGGCGGTAAGTTCAAAGGCAACATGAGCCAAAAATAATCGGTTCTGAGTCGTGACTCTGAACCGATTTGCCAATCGGCGCGAAGCCTTTTGGCATGGCATTCGTGATGCCTTGGGTGCCCCCGTCCTTGTTCTCTTTGCAGGCATGGTCGGTTTTGGTGCGATGGGGCATACCCATGGTTTTGATGCTTGGACCATGGGCCTCACCAGCTTGCTCATGTTTGCGTTGCCCGGACAGGTGGTGATGTTAGAGATGTTCATCTCTGGCTCCTCGTTGCTGGCCATCGGGTTTGCGGTGACGCTGACCTCGACGCGCTTTGTCACCATGGTGGTGACACTCTTCCCCCAGCTCCATCGACGTGACCGCAACCCCTTGTTGTACGTGTGGGTGCACATGTTGGCCATGACGGCGTGGGCCGTGTCGATGCGCGAATTTCCCGCAATGACACCCAAGTACCGTTTGAATTACTTCATCGGCTTGGCTTTGCCGTGTTGGCTGATTTCCCCAATCGGAACCGTGTTGGGTTATTTCGTTGCAGGCTGGGTGCCAGTTGCTGTCACGCTGGGCTTGGTGTTCATCAATCCCTTGTTTTTCTTACTCACCTTCACCGACGTGAAACCCTGGGTCAACCGCATGGCCATTGGTTTGGGCTGTGTGTTGGGGCCTGTGTTTTATGTGTTCGACGCCGACAGCAGCTTGCTCTTGACTGGGTTGGTGGCGGGAACCTTGGCTTACTTCATCGACCGGCAATGGCTGCGCCCACAACCGACAGAGGTGCAAGGATGACGGTTGATTTGCAAGGCTCGGGTGTTTGGCTGGCACTCAGTGCCGCGTGTATAGGCACCTATATTTGTCGTGCGGCCGGCGTGAAGCTGTCGGGGCATATCCATCAAGACAGCGAAGTGTTTCGCTGGCTCTCTGCGGTGACTTACGCCATGGTGGCGGCGCTGACAGTTCGCATGATTTTGATGCCACTTGGTTTGTTGGCGACTGTGCCCGTGCTTTTGCGGGTTTTGATTTGTGCGCTCAGCGTAGCGGTGATGGTGTCTAGCCCGCAACGCCGCTTGGTCCCCGCTTTATTGACTGGCACCTTGCTGATGCTGGCCTATGGCGTCTGGCGAACAAGTCCTTAAGCCCGCGACGCTTGCTGTTGCGCGAACCTACAATTCGTGTGCAACCCTAAGGCCTCATGAATATTCTGATTTCCAACGACGACGGCTTTCAAGCCCCCGGCATTGTGGCCCTGTACGAAGCGCTCAAGGACTTGGGTCGCGTTGAAGTTGTGGCGCCGGAGCAAAACAACAGTGCCAAGTCCAACGCATTGACCTTGCATTCGCCGCTGTACGTGAGTCAAGCCAGCAACGGCTTTCGTTATGTGAACGGAACGCCTGCTGACTGTGTGCACATTGCGTTGACAGGCTTGCTTGATTACAAACCCGACTTGGTGGTGTCCGGTATCAACAACGGTGCCAATATGGGCGACGACACCATTTACTCTGGAACTGTGGGCGCGGCGATGGAGGGGTATTTGTTTGGCGTGCCCGCGATGGCGTTCTCTCAGGTCGAGAAGGGCTGGGGCCACCTCGATGCGGCTGCCGCCAAAGCGCGTGAGTTGGTCCAGCAAATGATGACACAAGGCCATATCTCTGGTGTGCCTTGGTTGCTGAATGTGAACATCCCCAACCAATCCGTTGAGCAAATCAAACCTTTGCGCGTGACACGCTTAGGTCGTCGCCATTCGGCTGAGCGTGTCATCACGCAAACCAGCCCGCGTGGCGAAACCATGTATTGGATTGGTAGCGCAGGTGCCGCCAAGGACGACAGCGACGGCACTGACTTTCACGCCACCTTTGAAGGCCACATGTCCGTCACGCCGCTGCACGTGGACTTGACGGAGCATGCCAAATTGCCTGAGTGGTCGCGTCGCTTAAGCGGAACTACGGCATGAAGCAGCGGCCCAGTTTCCCCGCGCGCCTAGATTCAGGCAAGCCGCAGGTTGCGCCCAAGACCTTGCTAGGTGCGACGCGTGTGGTGACGGCGCCATCGTCGCGCGTCAAGCCTGTGACCTTGGTCAGCCCTACGGGCGTGGGTTTAGAGTCCTCCACCATTCGCGCACGCATGGTCAAAAAGTTGGCAGAGCAGGGCATTCAGGATGCGGTGGTGCTGGACGCCATGAACCGTGTAGAGCGGCACCGATTTGTCGACAGCGCCTTGGTCAACCAAGCGTACGAAGACACGAGTTTGCCGATTGGTTTGGGCCAAACCATTTCCAAACCCAACGTGGTGGCACGCATGATTGCGCTGCTGCGAGAAGCACCCGGCTTGCAAGGCGAGCCCTTGTTGGGCCGCGTGTTGGAGATAGGCACCGGCTGTGGCTATCAAGCTGCTGTGCTGGCATGTGTGGCGCGCGAGGTCTACAGCATTGAGCGGTTGCGCGGTTTGCATGACAAAGCCCGTGAAAATCTGCGCACCCTGCGTTTACCCAACCTGCATGTGATTTTTGGTGATGGCATGGTGGGTTACGCACAAGGCGCGCCCTACAGCGCGATTATTTCTGCCGCTGGCGGTGAGTCCGTGCCGCAAGCTTGGATTGATCAGCTCGCCATGGGGGGGCGATTGGTCGCCCCGACGCACACCAGCACGGGTCAACAAGCGTTGGTTGTGATTGATAAAACGCCCCAGGGCCTGCAACAAACTCTCCTCGAAGCGGTGAACTTTGTGCCTCTAAAATCAGGCATTGCTTGATTGGGAGAAATACGAATGTTTCGTGCCGGAATGTGGGGGCTTGCAGCCCTAGTGACAGCTGTTGCGCTGTCGGGTTGCGCCAACAAAGGCCGACTCGCGCCAGTGGATGAGCACTCCATTGGGGGTGCTTACGGTTCCTCGCGCGTGCTGCCTGGTGCTGAAAACGCGGGTAAGCCTGGCTACTACACCGTCAAGCCGGGCGATACCCTGATCCGAATTGGCATGGACAACGGTCAAAGCGGGCGTGACATCGCTCGCTGGAATAAGTTGGACAACCCCAACTTGATTGAATCAGGGCAAGTGTTGCGCGTGGCGCCACCTGCGCCTGAAGTGTCGGTCGCACGTCCCGTCGCATCGACTGGCGCTGCATCAACGGCTACGCCTGCTGCACTTGCGGCACCTTCCGCCGCTGAGGATGCGGTCAACTTCCAATGGCCGGCTCGCGGCAACTTGATTTCTGGCTTTGACGAGACGAAAAACAAAGGCTTAGACATTGGCGGTAAATCGGGTGACCCTGTGTCGGCTGCGGCGGATGGCCGTGTGGTCTACGCCGGTGCGGGCTTGCGTGGTTATGGCAACCTCATCATTTTGAAACACAACAACACCTACTTAACGGCGTATGCCCATAACCAGACTTTGTTGGTGAAAGAAGACCAAGTCATCAAGCGTGGCCAGAAGATTGCCGAAATGGGCAACAGCGATGCCGATCAAGTGAAGCTGCATTTTGAAATTCGCCGTCAAGGCAAACCGGTTGATCCCGCTAAATACTTGCCAGGCAACTGATGACTGAGATTGCGACAGAAAAAAAATGGCCAGACAACACGCTCACCATTGAATCGATGGATCTGGATGCGCAGGGCGTAGCGCATAGACCCGATGGCAAAGTGGTGTTCGTTGATGGTGCTTTGCCTTTTGAGGTGGTGCGCGCCAACGTGCACCGCAAGAAAGACAACTGGGAAAAAGCGTCCTTGCTCGAAGTGGTGCATGAATCATCTCAGCGCGTGACGCCTGGGTGCCCGCACTTTGGCTTACACGCAGGGTCCTGCGGCGGCTGCAAGATGCAGCATTTGGACGCCTCGGCTCAAATCGCAGTCAAGCAACGCGCCTTAGAAGACAACCTCTGGCACTTGGGCAAGGTCAAGCCTGAGACGGTGCTCCGCCCGATTCAAGGCCCCGCTTGGGGCTACCGTTACCGTGCGCGTTTGTCGGTGCGTTACGTGGTGAAAAAAGGTGAAGTGCTGGTGGGTTTCCACGAACGCAAAAGCCGCTATGTGGCCGACATGCGCCAATGTCCCATCTTGCCGCCGCATGTCGATGCCATGCTCTTGCCCTTGCGCAAACTGGTGGGCGGTATGGACGCGCGTGAAACGTTGCCGCAAATTGAGTTGGCGTGTGGCGATGACGTGACGGCCTTGGTGCTGCGCCACATGGAGCCCTTGAGTCAGAGTGATATGGCTGCTTTGCGTGCCTTTGCCGAGAAGCACCGCGTGCAGTGGTGGCTGCAGTCCAAAGGTCCAGACACGGTGTGTTTGATGGAGGGTGCTTTGGGCGAGCAGCTTTCGTATGCCTTGCCTGAGTTTGGCATCACGATGCCGTTCAAGCCGACCGATTTCACGCAAGTCAACCCGCACATCAACCGCGTGTTGGTGACGCGTGCTTTGCGCTTGCTCGATGTGCAACCGCAGGAGCGTGTGATTGACTGGTTCTGTGGTTTGGGTAACTTCACCTTGCCGCTGGCCACCCTCGCACGCGAGGTCTTGGGGATTGAGGGCAGCGATGCTTTGGTGGCCCGTTCGGGTGAGAACTATGTGCTCAACCAAGCCCGTCGCGACACGCCTTTGGCTCCGACCACGTTCGTTGCTCGTAACCTGTTTGAGATGACGCCTGAGTTATTGCGTCAAGACGGTTCGGCAGACAAATGGTTGGTGGATCCGCCGCGTGAAGGTGCGTTCTCACTCGTTCAGGCATTGGCTGAGTTGCACCAGCAACCAGAGTTGCGTCAAGGCTGGACACCGCCCAAGCGCATTGTGTATGTCAGTTGCAGCCCAGCCACCTTGGCGCGTGATGCGGGTGTTTTGGTCAATGCCGCCGGTTATCGCATCTCGTTTGCTGGTGCTGTGAACATGTTCCCGCACACGGCACACGTCGAGAGCATGGCTGTGTTTGACTTGGCGTAAGTCCTATCACCACAGACGTAAAAAAAGGGACCTCATGGTCCCTTTTTTGTGATCGGATCAACCGCGCGTTAGTCGCGTTCGCCGCCAAAGATGCCCAGCAAAGCCAACAGACTTTGGAACACGTTGAGGATGTCCAAGTACAAAGTCAGCGTGGCGCTGATGTAGTTGGTTTCGCCGCCGTCCATCACTTGCTTCAGGTCATACAGCATGAAGGCGCTGAAAATGGCCATAGACAACATAGAAATCACCATCATGCCGGCGGATGAACCGACGAACACGTTGATGATGCTGCCCACCATCAGAACCACGGCGCCGACCATGAGCCATTTGCCCATACCCGACAAGTCGCGCTTGATGACAGAGGCCAAGCTGGCCATCACAAAGAACACGCCTGCGGTGCCGCCGAATGCGGTCATCACCAATTCAGCGCCGTTTTTGAAACCCAAGACCATGGCAATCATGCGCGAGAGCATCAAACCCATGAAGAATGTGAAGCCCAGCAGCACATACACGCCAGTGGCCGTCTCTTTGGTTCGCTCGATGGCGTAGATGAAGCCGAAGGCGCCCGCCAACATCAAGATCATGCCCATCACGCCAGACAGGGCGTAGCTGATGCCAGTGGCGACACCCACCCAAGCACCCAGCACCGTGGGCAGCATGCTGACTGCAAGCAGCCAATAAGTGTTACGCACCACGCGGTTACGTTCGGCAGTGGGTAAGACGTAGTAGTCAACCGATTGAATGTTGTCATTCATGTGTAGTTCTCCAGATAAAACCTGACTATTCAGATGGGGCGAATTCTAAAGGTTTCAAGGGCTGGGGGCTATCGCTTACTTTTAGTGAGGATTCTTTTGCGTTTGAGTGAGGCAGTGGGGTGGCTAGAGTCAGTATGCTTGTCGTTTTATGACTCTTTAATTTTGATCTTTATGAAAACCAAGCACTTTCTCGAATCTGTCGACGTCAAAGCCATTGCTGCTGCTGCTGAAGCGGAAGCTTTGAAGAACAACTGGGCTGTGACCATCGCTATCGTGGACGACGGCGGACACCTGTTGGCGTTGCAGCGTTTGGACGGTGCTGCACCTGTCTCTTCACACATTGCCCCAGCCAAGGCGCACACCGCTGCGCTGGGCCGTCGCGAGAGCAAGATTTACGAAGATGTCATCAACGCAGGTCGCACGTCTTTCCTGAGTGCGCCTGAGATCAAAGGCATGCTCGAAGGCGGCGTGCCCATCATCAAGGATGGCCAATGCATTGGCGCTGTGGGTGTGAGCGGTGTTAAATCGACCGAAGACGCACAAATCGCCAAGGCTGGCATCGCTGCCATCGGTCTCTAACCGACTTGTGGGCGAGGCCTTCAGTAAATCAAGCGCTCTGGGCTGATTTCCTGCAGGATGGTGGTTGCGATCTCTTCGATACTTTTGTTGGTGGTGGACAGCCAACGAATGCCTGCGCGACGCATCATGGCCTCCGCTTCAGCCACCTCATGGCGGCAATTCATAAGGCTGGCGTAGTTGGAGTCTGGGCGGCGCTCATTGCGAATTTCGCTCAGTCGCTCTGGCTGGATGGTCAGGCCAAAGATTTTCTTTTTGTGCGGCATCAGGGCCGGAGGTAGCTGGCGGCGATCAAAATCTTCTGGAATCAGCGGGTAGTTAGAGGCTTTCAACCCATGTTGCATGGCCAAATACAAGCTGGTCGGGGTTTTGCCGCTGCGGCTCACGCCCACCAAAATCACATCGGATAACTCTAAGTCGCGGTTAAGTTGGCCATCGTCATGTGCCAAGCTGAAGTTGATGGCTTCAATCCGGTCGTGGTATTCCTTGCTTTTACTGGCGTCCGAGAAGCGACCCACTCGGTGGTTGGACTTGATGCCCAACTCCTGCTCAAGCGGGTTGACGAAGGTGCCAAACATGTCCATCAGCATGCTTTTTCCTTGGCAGCCTTCTTGAATCACGCTCAGAACCTCCATATTCACCAAGGTAGTAAACACAATGGGCTTGCGCCCTTCGATCTCACCCGTATGGATGATTTGGCGTACCGCTTGGTGCGCTTTGTCCACCGAGTCGACAAAGGGGATTCGGATGTGGCGGAATTTGACTTCAAATTGCGCCAAGATGGCGTTGCCAAAGGTTTCTGCTGTGATGCCTGTGCCGTCGGATACAAAGAAAACGCTGGGATTAGGCATGAAAAACTTTCAAAGTGGGTAAGGCCAAAATTCAGGATTGGCGGTGGGGGCACTTAGTCGCGCCACCTACAATGGCAGATTATCCGAATTTCGCCACGCAGACTTTCGACCCATTCAAAAAAATACAAAGTCGCCGCGCTGCATGGCCGTCCCCGTTTTAACTTTTGGAGCTTGTCTATGACTGCACTTTTCAGCCCAACCGACTTGGTTGTCCCGTTTGAAAAACTACGAATGACCGACGTCGAATCGGTGGGCGGTAAAAACGCCAGCCTCGGCGAAATGATTTCTCAACTGCCCTCCGGTGTGCGCGTGCCTACTGGCTTTGCCACCACGGCCCACGCTTTCCGCGAGTTCTTGGCATATGACGGCTTGGTTGACAAAATCAATGCCCTTTTAGATCAGCTCGACACCGAAGATGTGCGTGCTTTGGCACGTGTGGGTGCTGAAATTCGCGCCATGGTGGAGGCGCAGCCTTTCCCCGCCGATTTACAAAAAGCCATCGCCGAAGAGTTCGCCATTTTGTCTGCCGGCAACGCTGCCGCGACGTTTGCGGTCCGCTCATCTGCGACGGCCGAAGATTTGCCTGACGCCTCGTTTGCTGGCCAACAAGAAACCTTCCTGAACGTGCATGGCATTGACGAAGTGCTGCATAAGATGAAAGAGGTCTTTGCTTCGTTGTACAACGACCGCGCCATCAGCTACCGCGTGCACAAGGGCTTTGCGCACGCAGATGTGGCTTTGTCCGCTGGCGTACAACGCATGGTGCGCTCTGACTTGGGTGCAGCCGGTGTGATGTTCACCATCGACACCGAGTCCGGATTTGAAGACGTGGTGTTCATCACCTCGAGCTACGGCCTCGGCGAGACCGTGGTGCAAGGCGCGGTGAACCCAGATGAGTTTTACGTGCACAAACCAACTTTGAAGGCTGGCAAGCGCGCAGTGATTCGCCGCAACTTGGGCTCCAAGCTCTTGCAAATGGAGTTCTCCACGGCTGAAGAGAAAAAAGCCACAGGCAAATTGGTCAAGACCACGGATGTGCCCACCGAACTGCGTAACCGTTACTCCCTGACTGACGCGGATGTCGAGCAATTGGCGCACTACGCCGTGGTGATCGAAACGCATTACGGCCGTCCAATGGACATCGAATGGGGCAAAGATGGTACGGATGGGCTTTTGTACATCTTGCAAGCGCGTCCAGAAACCGTGAAGAGCCAGGCCAAAGGCCAGTCAGAGTTCCGTTACAAACTCAAAGGCCACAGCACCGTGTTGGCCGAAGGCCGCGCGATTGGTCAAAAAATTGGTACCGGCCCCGTGCGTTTGGTGCATAACATCAGCGAGATGGACATGGTTCAGCCTGGCGATGTCCTGGTGACCGACATGACCGATCCAAACTGGGAACCCGTCATGAAGCGCGCCAGCGCCATCGTCACCAACCGTGGCGGGCGCACCTGCCACGCAGCGATCATCGCGCGTGAATTGGGTATTCCTGCGGTGGTGGGTTGCGGCGATGCGACCGAGCGCCTGAAAGACGGCACGCTCGTGACCGTGAGCTGCTCAGAAGGTGACACCGGCAAGATTTACGACGGCTTGCTCGAAACTGAGGTGACCGAAGTTCAGCGCGGCACCATGCCCGAGATCAAAACCAAGATCATGATGAACGTGGGTAACCCACAGTTGGCGTTTGACTTCTGCCAATTGCCTAACGAAGGCGTGGGTTTGGCCCGTTTGGAGTTCATCATCAACAACAACATTGGCGTCCATCCCAAGGCTATCTTGGACTACCCCAATGTGGATGCTGACTTGAAAAAGGCCGTCGAGTCCGTGGCCCGCGGCCATGCCTCACCACGTGCTTTCTATGTGGATAAAGTGGCCGAAGGTATCGCCACCATTGCTGCGGCGTTCTGGCCCAAGCCTGTGATCGTGCGCTTGTCGGACTTCAAGTCCAACGAATATCGCAAGCTCATCGGTGGTAGCCGTTACGAGCCTGAGGAAGAAAACCCGATGTTGGGCTTCCGTGGTGCAGCCCGTTACATCAGCAAGGAATTCGGCGAAGCCTTTGCGATGGAATGCGAAGCCATGCGCCGTGTGCGAACCGATATGGGCTTGACCAACGTGCAAGTGATGGTGCCATTTGTTCGTACCTTGGCGCAGGCTGAGCGCGTGACCAATTTGCTGGCTGAGCACGGATTGAAGCGTGGTGAGAATGAGCTCAAGATCATCATGATGTGTGAAGTGCCTAGCAACGCCATCCTCGCAGACGACTTCTTGAAGTTCTTTGATGGCTTCTCAATTGGTTCGAACGACTTGACCCAACTCACCTTGGGTCTGGACCGTGACTCTGGATTGGAGTTGTTGGCTGCCGACTTTGACGAGCGCGACCCGGCAGTGAAAGCTTTGCTCAGCAAGGCCATCGCCGCTTGTTTGGCGCAGGGCAAGTACGTGGGCATTTGCGGCCAAGGCCCTAGCGACCACCCCGACTTCGCGCATTGGTTGGCTGATGAAGGCATCACCTCTATCTCGCTCAATCCAGACAGTGTGATCGACACTTGGAAATCCTTGGCGAAGTAAACAGCCTTGATGCATCAAGCCCCAATAGCACCTGCTTCAGAGGCGCCCAACCCCTCTGCAACGATTGACGTCACGGCTTTGCCAGCTCGGTCGTTGTGGGGTGTGGCGGGGCTGGTGGTGCTGACGGTTGGCTCTATGGGCTTGGCTTGGCGTTTCCCTGATGCGACCTTGCTGCATTTTTTGTGGGTCGCACAAGCCGTCCCTGTGTTGTATTTCTTTTTGGCATGGTGGGGTACACGACCCTCACGCCCTCATGATGTCTCTTAATACTAGCTCCAGGCTGCTCGTGCGGGTCAGTTTTGCCAGCCTCGTGGTGTTGACGCTGTTGCTTTTTCTGGCGGACTTCGCTGGTGTTCCTAAGGCGTACGTCAACGGATTTTTCTTGGTGGCATCCATCATTGGGTACGCCGTGATCGGCTTGTTTTGCCGAACCACGGCGCCTGAGGAGTACTTTGTGGCGGGGCGCAGAGTCAGCGCGTCGCTGAATGGTATGGCCACGGCCGCCGATTGGATTTCGGCGGCATCTTTCATCGGGTTGACGGGCTTGTTGTTGTCCGATGGGTTTGTGGGGGATGGCGAGCATCCGGGCGGGTTGGCGTATTTGCTTGGCTGGACAGGGGGCTTTTGCTTGCTGGGTTTTTTGTTTGCCGGCAAGCTCAACCGATCTCAGTCCATCACTATCCCAGAGTTTTTGGGTCGTCGCTTTGACAGCACCGCCGTGCGTTGGTTTGCTGCATGGGGTGCTATTTTGTGTTCGAGCATTTATTTGGTCGCTCAAATTTATGGCATCGGCTTGGTCGCCTCTATGTTGTCTGGGTTGACGTTTGAGTTGGGTGTATTTTTGGCATTGGGCGGGGTGTTGCTGTGTTCGTTCTTGGGCGGCATGCGTGCCGTGACTTGGACGCAGGGCGTTCAGTGCGTGGTGATCGTGGTCTCCATGCTCGCCCTTTGCGTCGCCGTCTCTTTCAAAACCCAAGGTCATCCGTTCTTCACGGTAGCCGCAGCGCAATCTCTTCCTCAAATTCAAGCGCGCGCGAAGCAAATTGAAGTGGACCCAGCAGAGCAATCCACGCGAGAAGTTATCAGTTTGCGGATGAGTAATTTGGACGCCAAGATTGCTGACCCAGTTTATGCACGTGAAATTGAACGTCAAGCTGTGGTGCGTCAAGTTGCGCGTGCCAAGGCGGATAACGCTCCTTTGCGTGAGATTCAAAAGTTCGAATCCAATCCCGCGTGGCGGGAACCCAGCGTCGACCGCTTGGTCGGTGCCTGGCAGTCCGAACGCGTCATGTTGGCTGAGGCCATTTATCGCCCCGTCGGTTTTCAAGTGCCGTATTTGGAGGGTTGGAACCAAGGGTGGCTCAACAGCTTGGCGCTGGTGTTTTGCCTGATGCTGGGTACGGCGGCCTTGCCGCATATCTTGGTGCGGTCCTACACCACGGCCACGCCGGTTGATGCGGAGCGTTCAGTCGTGTGGGCCTTGGGCATCATTGTGTTGGTGTATTTGTGTGCATCTTCTTTGGCGGTTCTGCTCAAATCATTTGTCTTGACTGAGTTGGTAGGGGCGCACATGGATCAACTGCCCGAGTGGGCCGATCGTTTGAAGTTGCGTAAGCTGGCGCTTTTGAGTATTCAAGATTACAACCAAGACGGCATTGTCCAATTTGCAGACATTCGGCTGTTCAACGATTATTTGGTTTTGGGTGTGCCTGAAATTACGCATATTTCCGCGGTCTTCACGGGCTTGCTTGCGGCTGGCGCACTGGCTGCCGCGCTGTCAACGGCCGACGGTTTGTTGTTGACCATCTCCAATGCGCTGGCGCAAGATCTGTACTTTCAAACGACAGCGCCAGATGCGCCACCACTGCGTCGGGTGATGTTGTCAAAAATCTTATTGATGGTGGTCGCCTTACTTGCTGCGTGGTTTGCAACGAATCGTCCGGTCAGTATTTTGTTTTGGGTGACTTGTGCGTTTTCTTTAGCGGCATCCACCTTTTTCCCTGTGATGTTGCTAGGCCTCTATTGGCGCGGCATGAATCGGGTGGGGGCATTGCTGGCGATGGGGTCGGGTTTGTCTATGAGTTTGTACTACATCGCGGTCAACCACCCTTGGGTGCAGATGCGCTTGCAACTGCACTCTGTTGATACGGTGTGGTGGGGGATGGACCCTGTTTGTGCGGGTGTTTTTGGTGTTCCTACGGGCTTGTTGCTCGGCTTTTTGGGTAGCAAGCTCACGTCGTTCAAAAATTGACTATAATGGTGGGCTTTTCCCTTGCTACTCCGCGTCAGACGCCGCGAGCAGCTTCATATCCACAAGGAGTGTCCATGCGTCATTACGAAATCATTTTGTTGATCCACCCGGATCAAAGCGAGCAAGTTCCAGCCATGCTGGAGCGTTACAAAGGCATGATCACCGCAGGTGGTGGTGC
>Ga0075464_10000665_pt1 | contig 15236 bp, 14 predicted proteins | sample DEB19_08_DNA_5_FD_75068 | JGI IMG/M metagenome (GOLD analysis project Ga0075464, IMG submission 75068) | Aqueous microbial communities from the Delaware River and Bay under freshwater to marine salinity gradient to study organic matter... | ecosystem: Environmental > Aquatic > Marine > Coastal ...
ACATCGACCGCGTTTTCAATATGCGTCGGAAAGTACGGCCTGTCGCCCAAATGCCGCCCACCGCGCACCATGGCCAGGTTCACACAGGCTTTACCGCCCTGCACTTTGACCGCCAGGATGTCCACGTCCTTGTCACCGCCAATCTCCATCGATTGCTGGTGCAGCACCTTGGACAGCGCCGACATCTGGTTGCGCAGCTCGGCGGCTTGCTCAAACTCCAGCTTTTCAGCATGCGACAGCATTTGCTGTTCCAGCCCCGTCAAGATCTCCTGGGTTTCGCCCTGTAAAAACTTTTCGGCGTTTGCCACGTCCTGTGCATAGGCTTCGGCGCTGATGTGCCCCACGCACGGTGCTGAGCAGCGCTTGATCTGGTACAGCAAACACGGTCTGCTGCGGTTGTTAAAGACCGTGTCTTCACAGGTGCGCAACTTGAACACCTTTTGCAACAGCAAAATGCTTTCTTTGACGGCCCAGGCACTCGGGTAAGGGCCAAAGTATTTGTGCTTTTTTTCAACTGCGCCGCGGTAGTAGGCCACCCGTGCGAACTGATGGGTGGCCAACTTGAGATACGGGTAGCTCTTGTCGTCCCTGAACAGAATATTGAAACGCGGGTGCAGCGTTTTGATCAGGTTGTTTTCCAGTAGCAGCGCCTCGGCTTCGCTACGTACCACGGTGGTTTCCATGCGGGTGATTTTCGTCACCATGTGGCCGATGCGGGTGCCGCCATGGTTCTTCTGAAAGTAATTGGAAACGCGCTTTTTCAGGTTGCGCGCCTTGCCCACATACAGCACACCGCCTTCCGCATCAAAGTAACGGTAAACGCCTGGCAGGGCAGGCAGCGCTGCAACTTCTGCCAGCAGTTCGGGGGCAAATTCAAAATCTTTACTCATACCGTATTGTGGACAATCTGCTTATGAGAAGTTTGCAATGGGATATTTTCTGCAACGTCATTGATAACTTTGGCGACATTGGCATCTGCTGGCGACTGGCTGCCGACCTGGCCGCCAGGGGCCAGCGCGTGCGTCTGTGGGTCGACGACGGCTCTGCCCTGGCCTGGATGGCGCCTGTCGGCCAGCAAGGTGTGTGCGTCTTGCCATGGACTGAAGCGCTCGATGTGTCTTGTCTGGACAGCGCTCCCTGCGACGTATTGATAGAAGCCTTTGGCTGTGACGTCGCTCCTGAATTCATAGCTGCTTGCGCACGTATTCATTTGTCTCAAGGCATAAATGGCCCTTCAAAACCGCTCTGGATCAACCTTGAATACCTGTCCGCAGAACCTTATGTCGCCAGAAACCACGGCTTGACCAGCCTGGTCAGCAGCGGACCTGCAGCCGGCTGGCACAAGGTGTTTTTCTATCCTGGCTTCACGATCGGTACCGGCGGCCTGCTGCGAGAGCCTGATCTGATGCAGCAGCAAGCTGACTTTGACCGTGCGGCGTGGCTGAAGCAGCACGGCATAGACTGGCAGGGTGAAACGCTGGTGTCCCTCTTTTGCTATGAGCCACCGGCTTTGGCTCAGTTGCTGGACGATTTGACCCAAAACGGCACCAACGGCCAGCCCGTGCGTCTGCTCGTGGCTGCTGGACGCGCAACGCAAGCTGTCAAGTCGCTTTTGGCCTCAAAAACAGCCCAAAATACCCATCAAATTGGCCTCCAGACCAATGGATATGTGCACGAGCAGCTATCAATTTCATATCTGCCATTGATGAATCAAACCGGCTTTGACCACCTCCTCTGGGCCTGTGACATCAACTTTGTGCGGGGTGAAGACTCGATTGTTCGGGCGATCTGGGCGGGCAAGCCTTTTGTCTGGCAAATCTACCCGCAAGACGACGGTGCGCATGGCCCGAAGCTGGAGGCTTTTATGGACATGCTGGACGCCCCGCCGGAATTGCGGGCTTTTCACAGGGTCTGGAATGGGTTGTCAAACCAGGCATTGCCGCCATTGACCGACTCGAGCGACTGGCAGCCAACAGCCGCCAAAAACCGCGTACGGCTGGCTGCGCTGCCCGACCTGACCAGCCGCCTGCTCGAATACGCAGCAAAAAACCGCTAAAATCGTAGGCTTTGCACAAAACAGCACTGCATTTCCTCAATCACCTGAAGACAAGTTATGAAAATCGCTCAAGAAATTCGCGCCGGCAACGTCATCATGCACGGCAAAGACCCGATGGTGGTGCTCAAGACCGAATACAGCCGCGGTGGCCGCAATTCAGCCACCGTTCGCATGAAGCTCAAAAGCCTGATTGGCAGCTTCGGCACCGAGAACGTGTTCAAGGCCGACGACAAGATTGACCAGGTCATTCTGGACAAAAAAGACTGCACCTACTCCTACTTTGCCGACCCGATGTACATCTGCATGGACGCAGACTACAACCAGTACGAAGTCGAAGCCGAAAACATGGGCGACTCGCTCAACTACCTGCAAGACGGGATGGAGCTGGAAGTCGTGTTTTACGAAGGCAAGGCGATTTCAGTCGAGTTGCCGACCAACGTTGAACGCGAAATCACCTGGACCGAGCCTGCCGTCAAAGGCGACACGTCCGGCAAAGTGCTCAAGCCCGCCAAGATTGCCACCGGCTTTGAAATCGGCGTGCCGATTTTTGTCGCACAAGGCGACGTGGTCGAGATCGACACCCGCACCGGTGAATACCGCAAACGGGTTTAAACAAACCATTGCGATGAAAAAGGCTCCTTCTGGAGCCTTTTTTATTTTTATCCTCACAGGGTTAATTCATTCGGTCAACAATCCAGCATGCAACAAACACAAGACCTCTCCGCCAGCCGCCTGAGCAATGCCTGGGCTGAACTGCAAGCCCACGCGCGCGACGGCCAGCCGCTCGCTGCCGATGCTTACCGCCTGGCGTTTGCCGACCCAGAGTTTTTGCTGCGGCGTGAAACACGTGGTATTCGCATGCAGTTGGAAATGCTCAAACCTGAGCTGAGCCAGCATGAGCAAGGCATTGAAAACACGGTGGTGGTATTTGGCAGTGCACGCTTTCCGTCGCCTGAAACGGCCAACATATCATTGCTTGCGGCACAAACCAATCTGGCAAAAATCAATGCCGATGGCAACGATACAGTGGCGCTGCGCGACGCGCAAGATGCCCTGATGGTGGCCGAACGCCACATTCGAAACGCTGACTACTATGACCAGGCAAGGCTGTTTGCGCGCCTGGTGGCCGCGCACAGCCAGCCTTTGCCGCACGACAAGAAAATGTTTATTTGTACCGGCGGCGGCCCCGGCATCATGGAAGCCGCCAACCGTGGGGCGCATGAGCTGGGTGCGCCAACGGTGGGTTTGAACATTGTGTTGCCGCATGAGCAGTCGGGCAACAAGTACATCACGCCCTCACTGAACTTCAAGTTTCACTACTTTGCGCTGCGCAAAATGCATTTCATGATGCGGGCAAAAGCGCTGGTGGCCTTCCCGGGCGGGTTTGGCACGCTCGATGAGCTGTTTGAGGTCATCACCTTGGTGCAAACCGGCAAAGCCAAGCCGCTGCCCATTGTGCTGTTTGGCTCTGCTTACTGGAAGCGGCTGATCAACTTTGACGTGCTGATTGAAGAAGGGGCGATATCGCCCAACGACTTGAGCCTGTTTCACTATGTCGATGAGCCGCAAGAAGCTTGGGACATCATCCGCAAGTTTTACGCTCTTTGAATCTTATGGATGCGCCGTGGTTTTAAGCTGCCAGGCAACCCGTGAGCCCAGTCCCACCACCGCGCCCGTGGCCCAGAACACCACCGCCACACCCGCGACAGCGCCCGCGGTACCAAACAGTACGGGCATCAGCACACTGGATGCATTGATGGCCATCAAGCGCAAGCCCAGCGCTTCGCCATGCCGCGCCGCGGGGGTGATCTGGTGCAACATGCTCATGATCATGGGTTGCACCGTGCCCAGTGCAAAACCCAGCAAGATGGAGCACAGACCCATGGCCAGCGCCGAGCGCATGAAAGGGTAAGCGCCAAACAGCACTGCCGTGGCCAGCATGGCGACCACCAGCACTTTCCATTCGCGCAGGTGTGCGGCCAGCAAAGGCATCACCAGCCGAATCGACGCGGCAGCCAGGGCAAACGCACCGAGGATGGAGCCAATCACCGACGCACTGATACCGCGCTCGAACCCCAGCACTGGCACCACAAAGGTATGCACGTCCCAACAGGACGACAAAAACCAGTTCACCACCATCAGGCGGCGAAACTGCGCATCGCCCAACAGGTCCCACGCTTTGGGTTGCTTGCCATCGGCCAGCACTGCAACAGGGGCCAGTTCACGTGTACGCCGCACCAGAAACCAGCTGGCCAGAGGCAGTACCGCCATCAGAAAAAAAGCCGCACGGTAACCCGTCACACTTGCGGCTACAGGCCCGGCATGGTCTATCAGCAGACCGGCTGAAAACGGCCCGACAAAATTGGACACCGCAGGGCCAATCGACAGCCAGCTAAAAACTTTTCTGAGTTGCGTCGCGCCACTGGCTGCGCGGCCGACGTGACGCTGCATGGCAATGACGGCGGCCCCGGTGGCGCCGCCTGTCAGCAGCGCGGACAGACAAAGGACAGGAAACACAGGAAAGGCAACCGCCAAACCAGCGCCAGTACACGCCGCCAGTACGCTCAAGCTCACAGGCCGCTTCAAACCATGCCGGTCCGCAAAACGCCCTGCGGGAAGGGCTAAAAAAACCTGCGTCAAGGCAAACAAAGCCAGTAAAACGCCGACGGCTACCGGGCTATAGCCTTGTTGCAAGGCCAGCAGCGGCGCGGCCATGCGCGTGCCCGCCATACAGGCATGAAGGCAGATTTGCGCCAGAATCAGGCGCGCGAGTTCAGGCGACATGAGAAGCGGTCAGGGCTCGTCCTGCTCTTTGTCCAAGGGCAACAGGCGGGCTGAATCGAGCTCGGGCAGCGCCTCGACATTGCGCAGCGCCTTGCCCATCACACGGCTGCGCTGCTCGGCGCTGCTGACCGTGTTCAGCATGGTTTCGGCATTCGACTTGATTTTGGCCAGCACATCGCCAAACTTGCCAAACTCGGTTTTCACCGCGCCCAGCACCTGCCATACCTCACTCGACCGTTTTTCCAGGGCCAGCGTCCTGAAGCCCATCTGCAGCGAGTTCAGCATCGCCAGCAGCGTGGTGGGCCCGGCCAGCGTGATGCGATGCTCACGGCTCAGGCTTTCCATCAAGCCAGGGCGACGCAGCACTTCCGCGTACAGGCCTTCAGTAGGTAAAAACAAAATTGCGAAGTCGGTGGTGTGCGGCGGCGCAATGTATTTGTCACTGATGGATTTGGCCTCCAGCCGGATACGAATTTCAAGCGCCTTGCCTGCGCTCTCTGCGCCCTGCACGTCGGCGCGCGCTTGCGCATCTAGCAAACGCTCGTAGTCTTCGTTCGGAAACTTCGCGTCAATCGGCAGCCACAGCGGCTCACCCGAATCAGTCCGGCCGGGCAGCCGGATGGCGAAGTCCACCGTGTTTTTACTGCCGGGCTGGGTGGCGACTTGTGCGGCGTACTGGTCAACGGTAAACACCTGCTCCAGCAAGGCTGACAGTTGGGCCTCACCAAAAATACCGCGCGTTTTGACGTTGGTCAGCAGGTGCTTCAAATCCCCCACGCCTTGGGCCAGCGTTTGCATTTCACCCAAGCCTTTGTGGACTTGCTCCAGTCTGTCAGCGACTTGCTTGAAGCTCTCGCCCAGGCGTGTCTCCAGCGTGGTTTGCAGTTTTTCGTCCACCGTCTTGCGCATCTCGTCCAGCTTGGCTGAGTTGGTGGCTTGCAGCTGTGCCAACTGCTTTTCAAGGGTCTCGCGCACCTCGCCCATGCGGCGTGCGTTGGACTCGCTGACCGATTGCAGTTGCATGACCAGCGTGTCTGACAGCGTTTTTTGCAGCAAAGCCAGTTGCTGACCGAAAGCATCGATCTGCGTGTTTTGGGTCCGTATCGCCTCGGCGCTTTGCTGCGTCAGCGTTTGCTGAAAGGTCGCGAACGTGGTGCTCAGTTCTTGCCGGTTGGCCCGACCGTTGTCAACAATCTCGCGGCGCACTTCGCGCTCGGTTTTGTCGTTGCCCTCGCGAACAAGAGCGAGCAGTTCTGCTTTCCCGTTGTCAGGCTGTTGCCTGAACAACAGCCACAGCAACAACAGCACATTGACCACCAACAACGTCAGCAAAGCATAAAAACCAGAATCAGTCATGCTATTTATTCAGGAGCTGCTCGTGCATATATTCATTGGCTTGGAGGCGTATTTAATGGGTATTCAGGGGCGAATTCAAGGGTGTCAAGGCCTTTTTTCCCGTCAACACGGCAATCAGGTTGTCGGCTGCAAGGTTGGCCATCGCCAGCCGCGTGGGAATGGTGGCGCTGGCAATGTGCGGCGTCAACACCACGTTGGGAACGGTCAACAAATCAGGGTGAACGTTGGGTTCACCTTCAAACACATCCAGCCCGGCAGCCGCAATGCGTTTGGATGCCAGAGCAGCAGCCAGCGCCGCATCGTCCACAATGCCGCCGCGCGCGATGTTGACGAGTGTGGCGGTGGGCTTCATCAGGGCCAGCTCGGCAGCACCAATGGTGTGATGGGAAGCAGGAGAATACGGCAGCACCAGCATCACGTGATCTGCGGTCTTGAGCAATTGCTCCTTGCTGACGTAGCTTGCCTTGCAATCGGCTTCCAGCTCGGTGCTGAGCCGTGAACGGTTGTGATAAATCACGGTCATGCCAAAGCCATGGGCACCGCGTCTGGCAATGCCTTGACCAATACGGCCCATGCCCAAAATACCCAGCGTGCTGCCATGGATGTCTGAGCCTGCAAACATGTCGTAGCTCCATTTGTTCCATTTGCCAGCACGCAAGTAATGCTCGCTCTCCGTGATGCGCCGGGCGGTGGCCATGAGCAAAGCAAAGCCGAAGTCGGCGGTGGTTTCGGTCAGTACATCAGGTGCATTGGTGGCCAGCACGCCAGCTTGGGTCATCGCATCCACATCAAAGTTGTTGTAGCCCACCGCCATGTTGGCGCAAATTTTCAGCTCTGGGCAAGCGGCCAGCACCTGGGCATCAATACGGTCGCCGCCCGTGGTGAAAGCGCCCTGCTTGCCTTGCAATTTTTGGATCAACTGCTCCTGGGTCCAGCTTTCGTCAAGCGGATTGGACTCCACATCAAAGTGTTGTTCGAGGCGTGCAATGACCTCAGGAAATACAGCCCGAGCCACCAGAATTTTAGGTTTGTTCATGAAATACCTTGGAAAGATTATCGAAACCAGATCAGGGTCACGATGATGAAAAGTGGAATCAAAACGCCACAGGACCAGGCCATGTAGCCAAAAAAGCTGGGCATCTTCACGCCCCGGTCTTGCGCCACGGCCTTGACCATCAAGTTGGGGGCGTTGCCAATGTAGGAGTTGGCCCCCATGAACACCGCCCCCGCTGAAATAGCCGCCAACGTGGGGGCCAGTGTTGTCATCAAGACCTGAGGGTCACCGCCTGCGGTGTTGAAAAACACCAGATAAGTCGGCGCGTTGTCCAAAAACGAACTCAGCAGACCCGTCGCCCAAAAATACATCGCGGGGTCGGGGGAACCATCAGGCCGGGTAATGCCCGTCACGATAGCGCTGAAGGGGCCATTGGCTCCGGCCTTGAGCATGGCAATCACCGGGATGATGGTCAGAAAAATACCCACAAACAGCTTGGCTACTTCCTGCATGGGTGCCCATGAGAACTGGTTGCTGTCGTGAACGCTTTTGGCGGTGATGCGAAGTGAAATAAGGGTGATGACGACCAAACCCACATCGCGCACCAGGCCTGGCAAACCAACCGCTGTGCCGACCACGTCAAAAACCACTGGCGACTTCCACACGCCGCTCATCAACACCAAACCTGCCGCCGCAGCCAGCAACCCGAAGTTGGCTGCGCCGTCAAAGCCCAGACGACCCGAGTCCGGCGTGAGGTCTAGAGGCAGCACACCTTCTTTTTTAAAGTAAAAGCTGTCGATGACGTAAAAGATAGCCAGAAGACTGGCGACCATGAACAGCGTTTCAGGAAGGATGTGACCCACCGTCCAGAAAAAATCAACGCCCTTCAAAAAGCCGAGGAACAAGGGAGGGTCACCCAGTGGCGTGAGTGAACCCCCTACATTGCTGACCAGGAAAATAAAGAACACCACCAGATGCGCCTTGTGCTGGCGGTTGTCATTGGCGCGAATCAGGGGGCGAATCATCAGCATGGATGCACCCGTGGTACCCATGAAGCTGGCCAGCACCACACCGATCAGCAGCAAGACGCAGTTCAGCGCCGGGCTGCCATGCAAATTGCCACGGATGTAGATGCCCCCCGCCACGGTGTACAGCGCCGTCAGCAACACAATGAACGGGATGTATTCAGCCAGCATGGCATGGACCAGACTGGCACTCGCCGCGCCCATGCCGAAAATCACGGCAAATGGCAGAAAAAACGCCAGCGTCCAGGCGGCTGAAATCTTGCCAAAGTGATGATGCCAAAAAACGGGGGCCAGCAAGGGCATCAGTGCAATCGACAACAAGATACCTGCGAACGGAATGGCCCACAACATGTTCAAACGTGCACCATCAAAGTCAGCAGCATTTGCAGCAGCGGGCAACATGGCAACAAGAAACACCAGGCAAAGGCGATGAACAATAGTCATGGCAAACATCCATCGCATCAATGAAGACATCTCAAGGTTGTGCAATGTCAAACACCTGACGCAGATAGGCCAGGTATTTTTCATCGTCACACATGTTTTTTGACGGTGTGTCAGACAGCTTGGCAACAGGCTGGCCATTGCAGCGGATCATCTTGATCACGATTTGCAGGGGCTCATAGCCCAGATCATTGGTCAGATTGGTACCAACACCAAAAGCCAGCTGGCAACGGCCCTTGAACTGCTTGTACAGCTCAATGGTACGCGGAACGGTCAGGCCGTCGCTGAATATCAGGGTCTTGGTTTGGGGGTCCACACGGTTTTTCAGGTAGTGTGCAATCATGCGTTCGCCCCACTGAAACGGGTCGCCGCTGTCGTGCCGGGCACCGTCAAACAGCTTGCAAAAATACAGGTCAAAGTCGCGCAAGAAGGCGCTCATGCCGTAAACGTCTGACAGCGCAATGCCCAGGTCGCCCCGATATTCTTTGGCCCACGATTCAAAACCAAACACCTGGCTGTCGCGCAGGCGTGGCCCCAGCGCCTGACAAGCCTGCAGGTATTCATGCGCCATGGTGCCCAGCGGAGTCATGCCCAATTTCATGGCAAAAAGTACGTTGCTGGTGCCTGCAAACTGGCCAGACGCTCCCGTACCGAGCTTGCTGGCGAGGGTACGCAACACTTCTTCGTGCCAGGTTTTGCCAAAACGGCGACGCGTGCCGTAGTCGGCGATTTTTAAAGCCTGCAGGCCGTCAGCTTGCAACTCGGCAATTTTGGTGGTCAGGCGGGTGCGGCCTTCGAGCAGGTCAGGCTGCTTTTGCGTGTTGCGAAAGTAGACTTCATTGATGATGGACAACACCGGAATCTCGAACAGGATGGTGTGCAGCCAGGGGCCTTTGATCGACACGTCAATCTCTCCGGTGGGCAGAGCCGTCACCGTCACATACTTTTCATTGAGCTTGAAGATCCCCAAAAAATCAATGAAGTCCGGCTTGATGAAACGCATGGCCTTGAGGTAAGCCAACTCAGCGTCCTGAAAGCGCAGTCCGCACAAACCGCGAATTTCTTCGCGTATTTCGCTGACATACGGTGCCAGGTTGGCTTTATTGCGGCACTTGAAACGGTACTCCACCTCGGCACCCGGAAACTGGTGCAACACCACCTGCATCATGGTGAATTTGTATAAATCAGTATCAAGCAGGCTGGTGATGATCATGGGCACTTCTATAAATTCATTTTTTGAGCGAACTGCGGCGTTGCGCGGTGCTCGGAATCCTCATGCACACAAGTGCATTCCGGTGTCCTGCGCTCCGTGCGCCTTGCACTTCATCCCAAAAATCTGAATTTCTAGAAGTGCCCATGGTGCTCATATTCAAGTCTGTTAACCCAGAAAATCCACTTCAAACAACAGCGTTGCGTTGGGTGGAATCACGCCGCCTGCGCCGCGCGCACCATAGCCCAGCTCGGCAGGAATGATCAATCGGCGCGTCCCGCCAACCGACATGCCCTGCACGCCCTCGTCCCAGCCCTTGATGACCTGGCCTGCGCCCAAAGAAAAGGCGAAAGGCTGACCACGGTCTTTGCTGGAGTCAAATTTGGCACCCTGCACGCCATCGTTGAACAGCCAGCCGGTGTAGTGCACCTGAACGTTTTGACCGGCTTTAGCGATAGCGCCCGAGCCTAAAACAGTGTCTTCAAATTGCAGGCCAGAAGGAGTGGTGGTAGTGGTCATAAGAATAGATGGATAAATGAAAAAACAATGAACAAACGATGTGTGAAAAAAGTTTCAGGAAGCACTGACTTTACCCGCAACCAGCAGCACCTGACGGTCGGCGCTGGCGGCCAGCAAATGGTTTTGTTCCGCCACCAGCATGGGCATGCCGCTGGCCTTGAGCACCATCAGGGCATCACGTATGGCTTCGACCAACACGGGCGCAATGCCCTCGCAGGGCTCGTCGAGCAGCAGCAATCGGGGCCTTGTCATCAGCGTGCGGGCAATGGCCAGCATTTGCTGCTCGCCGCCGCTCATCTGTGCGGCCGGACGTTTCAGCATGGTTTTTAATACCGGGAACAAATCCAGCACCCGGCTTTCTTGCTCCGCGATGCCTTGCCGGGCGGCGACATGCAGGTTCTCGCGCACTGTGAGCGCCGTGAACAGCCTGCGATCTTCGGCAACGTAGCCCAGGCCTGCCTGGGCGCGGCGGTGACTGGGCCAGTCTTGAATACTTTGCGGTCCGCTAGAACCCTGATAGCGAATGCTTCCCCGGCAGACAACCTCCAGACCCATCAGTGCCTTGAGCAGCGTCGATTTACCCGCACCGTTCAAACCCTTGAGCACCACAAACTCCCCCGCCTTCACGCTCAGGGAGACATCAAACAGGGCCTGCGCCGGACCATAAAAAGCACTGAGATGTTCGACCTCAAGCATGAATGTCCCCCTGCCCCAGGTAGCGACGGCGCACCGTGCTGTCGCGTGATATGTCGTCAAATGAACCTTGTGCGGCCAGGGCTCCCTCCATCAGCACCAGCACCCGGTCAGCAACGCCTGAGACCGCATCCATGTTGTGCTCGGTGTACAGCACGGCCATGTTTTGCGCCGCAAGACTTTTAACCAGCTGCATCAGGCTGGCACGCTCCTGGCTTTGCAGACCAGCAGCGGGTTCGTCCAGCAGCAGCAAGCGCGGATGGGCGGCCAGCGCAATGGCCAGTTCAAGCCGCTTTTTGGCACCATAAGGCAGGCTGAGCACATCACGATGCGCCAGCGCTGCCAATCCGGTTTTTTCAAGCAGCGCGTAGCTGCTGTCGAGCGACTGTAGCGCCAACTTTTTAAAGACTGAAATAGCCTGCGGCCCACGTTTTGCCTGCGCAGCAAGCTGCACATTTTGTAGCACCGTGAGAGCCTCGAAAACCTGTGCAACCTGAAAAGTACGGGCAACGCCACGGCTCAGCCGCGCGCCGGGCGTCAAACCATCCAGCGGCTGCCCGTCCCACTCAATGCTGCCGCGGGTGGGCTGGTACTGGCCTGCAATACAGGCGAAACAGGTTGACTTGCCAGCCCCGTTCGGGCCAATCAGCGCCACGCACTCGCCAGGCCGCACATCAAAGCTGACGCCGTCGACCGCCTTGATGCCGCCAAAGTGCTTGACCAGATGTTGAACCCTTAACACGATGGCCCCATCACTTTTGCCTCTTTTTCAGCCTGTCAGCCAAGCCGCGCAGGCGCGCAAACAGCGACAACAAACCCATGGGTGCAGTCACCATGATCAGCATGATGAAGACTCCCAGCAAGCCGCGCCAGTACGTCACGCCCCGGCCCAGCTCGGCGCTTGAATAGCTGAGCACGGCGCTGCCCACGACCGCGCCCCATAACTGGTGGACGCCGCCCAGCAGTACCACCAGCAAAGCATCCACAGAGGTCGCCACCGATGCGACCGATGGAAAAACCGCCCCCTTGTGTGCAGCAAACAGGCCGCCAGCCAGCCCCGCCAGCACTGCGCTTGCAACAAAAATGCGGTACTTGATCCACCCTATGGGCAAGCCAGATGCAGCAGCCCGCAAAGGCGCATCACGCAAGCCCTGCAGCGCGGCGCCCATCACAGACTGCGCCAAACGCTTGAGTACGAACATCGACAACAAGGCCAGCCCAACCAGCAGGAAGTAAAAGAGCGGTTGGCCGTCCTCAGTGACCAGCGTCAGCCCGATCAGGCCGTTGTCACCGCCCGTCAAATCGACCCACTGGCTAACCCCTGCCCAGATGACCTGGGCCAGGGCCAGCGACAGCATGGCCAGGTACACACCACTGCTTTTGAGAACGGCAGCGCCAAACACGCTGGCCACCAACAGCGCGGCGGCGCAACCCGTTGCCAGCGCCCATGGCAAGCTGGCATCCCACAGGGTGTTGGACAGCGCCGCCCCGTAAGCACCGAGTGCAAAAAAAGCGGCATGACCAAAACTGACGAGGCCGCCCAGGGCCATCATGGCTTGCAGGCTGATGCCAAAAATCATCAAAATCATGGCCTCCAGCACCAGCGTTTGCCAGTAAGGCCCGCCCAGCCAGCCGACACCTGCCAGCAGCACAAAAACAGCCACACCCACCGACGTCACCAGCGGGCCAAGTGCCAGCCCGCCAAACTTTTGGGCGGCCTCGCGGGGTGCGTCGGTGCTCGAAACTGCCAGGCCAAACAATCCTTGTGGCCTGAACACCAGCACCACCGCCATGGTGAGAAAAACCAGCACCAGCGTGGCCTGTGGAAACACACTGATGCCAAACGCATGCACCAGACCAATCAGCAACGCGGCCACAAACGCGCCGCCTATGCTGCCCAGCCCGCCCATCACCACCACCACAAAGGTTTCGACAATCACCGCCATGTCCATTTGCAGCGTGGCGGGTTCTTTGGGCAACTGCAATGCACCACCCAGCCCAGCCAGCGCGCAGCCCAGCACAACCGCCCCCAGCATCAGGGGCTTGGGATTGACACCCAAAGCCGCCAACATGTGGCGGTCTTGTGTGGCAGCGCGCAGGCGTCTTCCAAAAAGTGAGTGCCTGAGCAGCAGATGCAAGCCCAGCCAGACCAGCGGGCCCAGCACAATCATGGCCAATTGATAGGTCGGAAAAAAGTCATCGCCAATAGCGATCGAACCCTTTAGCCCGGGAAAGCGCGGCGCAAACACCTCGTCGACGCCAAAGGCCCATTGCATCGCATCGTGCATCGCCAGCGTGAGGCCAAAGGTGGCCACCAGCTGGTACAGTTCAGGCGCATCCGTCATCCGCCGCAACAACATAAATTCGGCTAAAGCGCCCAAAGTTCCTGCGCAAGCAGCTCCCAAAAAGATAGCAATCAGGTAAAGCGGCGCGCTTTCACCCCAGGCTGGAAACCAGACCGTCACCCAATGCGCGGTGAACAGCGCCCCCAGCATAAAAAAGCTGCCATGCGCAAAGTTGACGATGCGCGTCACGCCGAAAATCAATGTCAACCCGGCGGCCATCAGGAACAGCGTGGTCGCGTAGGACAAGCCGCCCAGAAGCTGGATCAAAAATGAAGTCATCTACTCATGGCGTCCAGCTACCCGGCAAGCCAGACCCTTCAATCGAGCCAGGTGGTGAAGTCACTGGCCGGTACACGTGGCGTGCGAAAGGTATTGACCAGCGCCGCATCGTTGGCATAACCCAGCGACATGCCGCAGACCAGCATCTCGTCTGGCCCCGCGCCAATATGAGGCAAGATGATGTTGGCAAAACCATTCCAGGCAGCTTGTGGGCAGGTGGACAGGCCGTGACCGCGTGCGGCAACCATCAGGTTTTGCATGAACATGCCGTAGTCCACCAGTGAGCCGCGTCCCATGACTTTGTCGAGGGTGAACATCAGCCCCACAGGGGCATCAAAAAACCTGAAATTGCGCTGCTGCTGGGCATGCATCTTGTCTTTGTCGCCCTTGGTAATACCCAGCAGGCCATACAGGCCCCAGCCGTTTTCACGGCGGCGATCAATGAAGGGCGACACCCATTTTTCGGGGTAATAGTCATAGGCCTCTTGGTACTGGCTGGCCAGTTCGGGGTTGGCGCGAATGGCGTCCCCGGCAGCGCATACCTTGTCGACCAGCGTGTCGCGACTGGCGCCTTGCAAGACATAAACCTTCCACGGCTGGGTGTTAGTGCCGGACGGGGCCCGGGCCGCCAACTCGAGCAGATGCGTGAGGATCTCACGCGGGACCGGCGTTGGTAAAAAATCGCGGATCGACTGGCGACTCTGGATCGCTTGGTCTACGGCATTGGCTGCAGCATCATGAGAGAAAACAGGGGTCACTTCAAAGTCTCCAGTACACGGGTTAGGGTTGCGGGCAGCAGAGCAGGTCTGCGGGTGTTTCGGTCAACATACACATGAACAAAGTGTCCTTTGGCGGCGCTGTCCAGGTCTGGATCAGCCGGGAAAATGGCCACTTCGTAGCGGACGCTGGACGAGCCCACATGCGCGACCCGAATGCCCGCCACCACAGTGTCAGGAAAAGCCAATGGAGCAAAGTAATTGCACTGGGTTTCGACGACCAGACCAATGACGCTGCCCGAATGAATGTCAATGGCGCCTTGTTCAATCAACAAGCCATTGACCGCCGTGTCAAACCAGCTGTAGTAGACGACATTGTTGACGTGGCCATACAGGTCGTTGTCGGACCAGCGGGTGGCGATGTTACGAAAGCTCTTGAAGGCACGACGGGGTTCTGGCTGGGGGCGTTGTGATGACATCATGGACTTTGATTTTGCCATCAGCCCGTGTTCATCTGTGCCCACTTGCACCAATACTCAAAAGCGACCCGGAAGGTGTTGAACTGCACCTGCACCGTCTCATCAATCTTCAGGCCGTAGCCACCCGCCATGCAAAACGCCAACGGTACGCGGCGCTGCCAGGCCCAGTCAAACACGCGGCGGTCTCGCGCTTGCAGACCGTCATAGGTCAGCTTTAAACGCCCCAGGCGATCTCCTTCGAACGGGTCTGCACCGGCCAGGAATAAAACGAGACCGGGTTGGAAGCGCCGCTCCAACTCATCCAGCGCATGCTCAAGCGCCTCCAGGTAAGCCGTATCC
>Ga0075464_10000666_pt1 | contig 15220 bp, 18 predicted proteins | sample DEB19_08_DNA_5_FD_75068 | JGI IMG/M metagenome (GOLD analysis project Ga0075464, IMG submission 75068) | Aqueous microbial communities from the Delaware River and Bay under freshwater to marine salinity gradient to study organic matter... | ecosystem: Environmental > Aquatic > Marine > Coastal ...
ATATGTCAAGTGTATCCTCATCCTGCTACTTTAGAGCGCCAGGACAGCCTACCTAGTGTAGATCTATAGGAAGCACGCGAGCACGCAGCAGAGCAGTATTGAGATCGCTTGTGCGCCTGCACCGATTGAGGATCATGAGGACGCAGCGGACCGTACTGTTTTTTGCACAAAGCACAGAATTTCATACGAAAAAAAAATCCCCGCGAAGCGATCTGACATGCAGAGTACTAGCAGGGGTAGCGCTATCATACCACATGCTATACTATGCGCACTATGTCAGATGTAATCACATCACCTACACGCGTGACTTTTTATGCCGACAAGAAACACTTCCGCACTAGATCATCAGACAATGCAAACATGATAACATTCGAGACGGGAGAATACCAAAAGCAGCAGGTGCTCCAAGTCGTGCAACTTCCTGACGATTGTGTGTATAAAGTTACCGTCGAAATATCAGAAGAAACGAGCTTAAATAACTAAAATTAATACAAATTAAACACAAAAATGGGAAACAAAGCACCAGTCCGAATGTGGAAAAAAGGAGATAAAAGTCCCAATCCATCAGGACGACCGAAAAGGGAGTGGACTTGGGCGAGTCTATTGGACGAAGCAATGGAGGAAGAAATGGCGAATGCATCAGAAGGGAAAAGAGAGAAAATAAAGAAAATTATCACCAAAAAATTAGCGAAGATGGCAATGGGTGGAGATATACAAGCGATCAAAGAGATAACAAACAGAATGGATGGAATGCCTACCCAACACACCACCATCCAAACCGTCGATGAGAGTGATCTTGATACAATAGAACAATCAAACTATGCAGAACTTGCCCAATCGGCTCAAAAACAAATGGTGGAGGATGAACAACCTGTACAAGATCAAGAACAAGCAAGGGCAACTAGTGACGTTTCATCCGAACAGGGTACAACTTCAACACCTAGTGGAGAGGTCGTCCCACAGATACAATCTGATCCTCAAAGCTAGACAATTTGGATTTACCACGCTGTATTGTATCGATCTACTAGATGAGGCATTATGGGTACCAGGTACTACATGCGCTATGATTGGACATGAACGAGAATCTTTAGACAAGATATTTGAGATCATCAAACGCGCGCACAACAACCTCCCTGAAATGTTGCGTCCTCAGACTAAAACAGACACCATCCGCGCGCTTCAATTCACTACCATGTATACAGGTGCTCCCCTTGATTCGGGTATCTATGTAGCTCTAAAGCTCAGATCAGGCACCGTACAGCGTCTACATATCACCGAGAGCGCGTACATCGAGAATAGACAAGAGCTCATTGCAGGATCTAAGCAGGCAGTCCCCATCACAGGTTCAATCAGTGAGGAGACAACAGGAAATGGATTTAACGAGTTTTATGACACCTACATGCGGGCGCACGATAACCCATCGCCCTCAGAGTATGAGTACAAATCATATTTTTACCCGTGGTACCTCGAAAAACAATACTCCCTAGATGGAACACTTTCAGAGCCAACAACTACAGAAATACACCTGAAGACACTTGGAGTGACTGATGGTCAGCTCCTCTGGCGTAGGTGGAAAATGAAAGATTTGATGACCTCCCAGGAGGGTATCGGTCTCACAGGTGATCAGTTGTTCAAACAAGAATATCCCTCAAGCATTGCAGAGGCTTTTCAATCGGGCGTAGGTGCTGTTTTCAATCATGAAAAGATTGATGCAGTAGTTCTGACACCGCCAATGACAGCCCCACAAGCCATAGAGGCAATCACCCCCCCAGGCTCATCCACAGACTTCCTTCCAGAGACAATCGAAAATATAGAGCGTGTCAAAGCCCTCAATGCACTTGGCGTCAAGTTCTGGCAACTATCTCAACCTGATGTAGAGTATGTCATCGGGGGAGATCCCTCAGATGGTGTCGGCGGGGATAATGGTGTGCTGACTGTCCTCCGCAAAGACAATGCAGAGCAAGTAGCGGAGTTTGTGGGCAATGTACGCCCAGATGAGCTCGCACAGGTAGCTGCAACCCTCGGCTATTTGTACAACGAGGCATATATCGGAATCGAAAATAATATGATCGCATGCGTGCTATTCCTCAGCAAAATATACACCCGCTACCACTATGAGAGCAAGGTAGATCAAAAGACCCAAGCCCGCACAAAAACCCTCGGATGGAATACCAACAGCATAACCCGTGATTTACTCATCGACGACTTCCTCATACGCTTTGAGGAGTCAACCACCACCATACGATCAGCTAAAGTGATTGCAGAGATGAAGACGTTCATACGCAATACAAAAGGCAAAAGGGAGCATGCGACAGGCAAAACAGACGATGCATTGTTTGCATATATGATCGCTGTGCAGATGATACGCGCCTTCAGATCCAAAGCGAAAGTCTACACAAAAAATTATCTATAGTGATAAAATTATCAAATATGGATCAAAATAAACCTTCTCCTCTTTCATTTCCACCCATCGATAGCGTGGACAGAATTCGACAATATGAGTACTATCAGCGTCTATTGGACGGCGATCACTATACAGCTTTCAACATCAAAATTGACTCAGAAGACTACACCAAAGCATACAAAATGCTCAGATATGTCAAAGTTAACTTCGCAGGTCTTATCAGTCGCATCGTCGCAGACCTCCTGACAGGAGAGACTGTCACCATCAAAGACGATGAAAATCAAGAGTTCGTTGATGCACTCTGGCACGAAAATAACATGGATGTACAGCTCTTTGAGGCGGCACTTTCAGGCTCAGCCCTCGGCGATATCGTGTTCAAATTGCGTGTAGGCAAACGAAATGCATCAGACACCGAAAGTACAGTGATTATTGAGATGAGTACCCCGATCATCTATTTCCCTGAAATCAATCAGCAAAATGTGAAGGCAGATCCAGAGGTGAAGGAATTGGCATGGACGTACACAAAAGATGCAACAACCTACCTCCAAAAAGAAATCCATACATCAGGCAAGATCGAAAACAAACTGTATGAGTTGTTTAACGGAAAAATATCTGCAACCATAGACACCTCTGTCATAGGTTTGGAGCCTGAAGTAGAGACGGGAATACCAGAGAGCTTAGTACTACATATACCCAACTATCGTACAGGCAACACACTTTTCGGAATATCTGATTATGCTGATATGGACAGTTTATTCTTCGCCATTAACCATCGCATGTCGCAGATTGATAATATCTTAGACAAACACGGCGATCCTATCCTCATGGTGCCACCAGGCATTCTCGACAAAAAGGGGAATGTGAACAAAAAGGCAATTGGTGTGATTGAGGTGCAAGACGGCGAAACGGCTAGACCAGAATATATCGTCTGGGACGCATCGCTTGAAAATGCATTCAAATACATCGAAAAGCTAGTGGAGTTTGTGTATATGACAGGTGAGATATCCCCTGATTCGCTCGGTATGGGTCAAGGATCTAATGATTCAGGGCGCGCCCTCAAGCTCAAGCTCATCAGAACACTTGCGAAAGTAGCACGAAAAAAGCTATATTTTGATGTGCAACTCAAAAACCTAATCTACCGTGCGGAGAAGCTGGCAAAGGCTCACAACTTGACGGTGGGAGGGATCAAGTTCACAGGAGAGCCTACCAAGCCTGAAATACAATGGGCGGACGGTCTCCCGATTGACATATCAGAACAGATCGAGACGGAAGCCAAGGCTATTGATGCATCGCTTACCTCCACCAGAGATGCGATTATGCGCGTATATGGATCTACCCAAGAGACAGCAGACAAATCAGTACAAGAGATCAAAGACGAGAGCTCAATACCTATGCCACAGATGAAAATAGCACCACAAAGCCCAATAGTTGACAATGTTCAAAAATAAAATGTCATGTTATATCCTAAACAAGTACCGATTGACGAAAAAGGTCTCCAGACTTTCATTAAGTCATTAAATTCATCCTATGAACAAATCCTTCAAGAAATTAAAACAGCCACAGACTTTGGAATCAAGCGCAGAAAAATCATTCTTGCGCAGATTGATAACATACTGCAAAAGACAGGTAGCAAAACTACTGAGTATATAGCCAAAACAATACCCGAATACTACGCACAGGGAAGCGCACAAGCAACCTCACAACTCAAAAACATAGGCGCAGATTTGACCGTATCCAAGGGATTTGCAATGGTAGATGCAGAGACGATACAATCACTGGTGGACACCTCGCAAGCACCAATTCTTGAGGGAATCACAGGCATATCCCGATCTGCTAAAAGACTACTCGGAGCTTCAGTGCGCGATACTATCACACAAAACATCGCAAAAGGCATAACAGGTGGCGACGCACTGCAAGAGATCAAAAAGCAGGTTATATCCACCCTCGCGACAGACGGACTATCAGCACTCACCGATAGATCAGGAAAGCAATGGTCACTTGAGACATATGCCGAGATGGTCATCAGAACCAAGGCTGTAGAGGCGAGAAATAGAGGAATGGTAAATCAGGTAGCGAAGTACGGATATGATCTAGTGCAGGTATCTGAGCATGGAGGATCATGTGATGCATGTTCAGAGTGGGAGGGGGAGATACTATCCCTATCTGGCGACACAGAAGGCTACAGCACGTTACAAGAGGCACAAGATGGAGGTTTGTTTCACCCTAATTGTCGTCATGCAATCAATACCATAGTACCAGGTCTCTCAGATAAGCTAAGTGCATACGAATAACATTGCTATCCTCACCAGGAGGTGTATAATCTTCGTGTTAATCATTCTCGGTGTAACGACCCACCTAAAAAACGTAGAGAATTATGACACCAGAAGAAAAAGCCAAGCAGGACGAGACCAACTCGGAAAACAAAGGAACTGCATCAGCTACACAAGTGGACTTTACAAAGGTAGGCGATGAGGACTTTATGAAAGTCTTCGATGACCCCAGACTTTGGAAGCACCCCAGGTTCAAGGAATTGAATGAACGGTCCAAACAAGCTAAGGAGCTTGAAGCAAAACAGGCAGATGCGGAAAAAGCAATTTTAGTGGAGCAAGGGAAGTTTAAAGAACTTTCAGAGCTACGCACCAAAGAGCTTGAGGAGTTGAAGACAAAATTCAATCAATCCCGCCTCGATAACAAGCTGATTGCAGAAGCCCAAAAGCTCGGAGCCGTAGATGTAGAAGCAGTTTTGAAACTAATTGATCGATCCAATATAAAGATAGATGATGAGTCTGTATCGGGATACGAGGAGGCACTAAAAAGCCTTGCTGAAGCCAAAACATATCTGTTCGGCAAAAGTAACGTAACCATAGGTTCAGGTTCAAATCCATCAGGAGCACAAACCACGACTAAGCGATTCAAACATTCACAATTGAAGGATGCAAAATTCTACAAAGAGAATGAAAAGGATATCGCCGTAGCCATGAAGCTCGGATTGATCGAAGACGACATGAGCTAACTACTACCTCGCATCATTCCCCCTCGAAACTGCTCGATAATGAATCCCCACAAGGGAGAACTATAAATTTAGCATACAGGAGGAGGTGAATTAAAATGCCAGAAAACATATTGAATAACACAACTAACGCAGCCGTTATACCTACGATCATCGCACAGAAAACCTTGCAAAGATTTGGAGCATATCTGAGTCTCGCAAAGACTGTCGCGCGTGATTCTGAGTACACGACCGCGAAGGTTGGAGAAGTCATCCAGGTCGCAAAGACAGGTGCAGTTGTTGCAAATGATAAAACTGCAGGCGTGAATTTCACCAAGCAGAATCCTACCGCAACTTCCACATCCGTTACACTCAATAAGCACAAGGAAGTCACCTTTACAATAGATGATGTCACCAAAGTGCTCGAAAGTGTCGATACTCAAGACAAATATGCAAATGACGGAGCAATCGCTTTGGCTGAGTCAGTTGAGTCTGCAATCGCAGCTCTCCATCCTCAGATCACCGCGACACACACATGGAACCGCACTAGTGCGACCACCATTGACACTTCGCTCCTTGCAGTCCGCAAATACTTCACGACTCAAAAAGTACCTAAGCTCGAACAGAGATATATGTACGTTGATTCGACAGTGTTTAACGACATCTTGGGAGTTGATAAATTTGTACGCGTAGATTCACGTGGTGTAAACCCCGCGATAAACGATGGACAGATTGTCAAGACCTACGGACTCGAAATCTCAGAAAGCCAACTTATCGAAGTAACTGGTTCACCAGTTGCCTACCATAACTTAGCGTATACGAGAGACGCGTTCGTACTTGCCTCACGTCCACTTCCAGCCCCTATGGGCTTTGGTGGAAAAGCAAGTGTGATCAATGACGAGTCAGTCGGTCTTTCAATGCGTAGTTTGTTTTGGTTTAACGCCGATCTCGGCGCACACCAACTCACACTAGACCTCCTTTTCGGAGTAGCAGTGTTGGATCAGAGACGCGTGATTGAAGTCGAGAGCTTCTGATGATAACGATCAGGCAGTTCTAAGCGCAGCGGGGAAACCCGCTGTGTTTTTTGTTATACTATCAAAATGTATCTCAAGAACCTGTCAGGGAGGATCGTCTCAACCGATAACCAAGAACAGATCGCCATTCTACTCCAAAGCGGAGCGTCACCACTATCCAAGGAAGAAGAATGCGCACACATCATACAGCGCATGTCTACAGCGCAATCGATGAATATGGGAAGGGATACACTAAACCCAAAGGCAATATTTTTCTCGACAGTAAGTGAAGGATCAAATGGATACGGCAACTCATCCAAACTTATAAAAAGAGAATTTGAGAAAAAGGGTATCGATCCCCAGACGTTCTTTAAATCACAGAAGGTGGCACTCCTCTATCACAATCCATACACGGTCTCATCTATCGAGTCGCCAATCAGGATCATCTACACCATGTTTGAGTCGGACAAGATCCCTGAAGACTGGATACATCATCTACAGATAGCGGACAAAGTACTTGTACCCTCAAAATGGTGTCAGTCTATTTTCAAAAACCAAGGTATCGAGACGACGGTAGTACCTCTAGGATACGATCAAGAGACATACAAGCCACTAGAGAGAGTGAGAAAGCCCACAGATCCCTTCATATTTCTGCACTACGAGGCATTTAATGCGCGCAAAGGATTCCTAGAGCTGTTTCGAGCTTTCACAAAGGAGTTTGACAAGACTGAGCCTGTTAGATTGATTCTAAAAACCGTACAACCCATTCCCCCGATCCCCATCATTCCCTCTCAATACCCAAATATCGAGGTCATAACCGAAAAATACAATGATGGTCAGATGAAAAACCTCCTCACCAGGTCAGACTGTTTTGTATTCCCCTCGCGCGGGGAAGGGTTTGGACTAACTCCACTTGAAGCTATGGCTACGGGCATACCCGCCATAATCCCCAATGCGCATGGGATCACCGAATACTTTGACCCCTCGTGTATGATTGAAGTACAAGCCACTGATACCTGTCCCGCGCTTTACTCACGTTACAAAAATCAGGATGTAGGCAAAATGGTAGTATGCGATATACCCGATCTAATGCGTAAAATGCGCTATGCCTACGAACATAAAAAGGAAACGGCTGAAATGGGAATAAGAGCGAGTGAGTTTGTGAAACAATGGACTATTGAAAAAACGGTAGAGAAATTGTCCAGTATAATTACCCAAGCAATTGCAACCCCCATTGCAGCCAACCGTAACATTATCCACAATTTGCCCTTGCTAAAAATAACATGAAAAAAACCACACAACCCCCAACCCAGGTCATACTCCCAGAAGTAAGTACAGAACTGAAGTATCGCTATGCATGCCCCGCTTGTACAGGGATCGCATTCAAAGCAGTCAAGATTGAGCTGGACTCGACTGATAAGATATGTGCAGATTGCCACCGCCCCCTCTCCATGCTACAAGTGGAAAACTACATAAGCCTATGAAGGTAAAGTACTGCGGAATGTGTCGTGACTATAGCGGCTATGGAGAAGCCGCCCGTCACGATGTAGCGTCACTGCACGCTGTAGGTGTACAAGTAACTACAGAAATACCCTCCTATGTAATCGAGAAATCAGACTTTGGTGAGATAGGAGACCTCTGTACCAGGTTAGAGAATAACCAACTAGGGTATCAAATCAAAATACTGCACACTACACCAAACGTATACCCCAAATACTTTGAGCCAGGGAAATACCACATAGCGCGTGCATTCTGGGAGACGGACAAAGTGCCTGATGACTTTGCAAAATACATACAGATGTGTGATGAGGTATGGACAGGCTCAATATTCAATCAGGATGCCATGAGAAAGGCTGGGATCACCAAGCCGATATATATCATCCCTGAAGCTATAGACACAGCACCAGTCACTACACAGCCATTTTTAACACCTATAGGGGATGTATTCTCTTTTTATTCAATCTTTGAGTGGACAGAGCGTAAAAACCCACAAGCACTCCTCGAGGCGTACTGGGAGACTTTTAGCTCAGAGGACTCAGTGGCAATGGTCATCAAAACATATATTGACAACTTCCAACAGCTAAAAAAAGATGAGCTCTTGTCAGAAATAAAAAAGATAAAGAAAATCCTCAATCTAGAATACTACGCACCACTCTACATATACAATGATCTACTAAGTCGCAATCAAATGAAACGTTTTCACCATACGTTCGATTGCTTTGTATCCTCTCATAGAGGTGAAGGATGGGGAATACCACAGATGGAGGCTCTGCTGTCAGCTAAACCCATCATATCGACAAATCTAGGTGGTATCCATGAGTATTTGACTTCTGGCACCGATTCTGTACTCATCCCATACACACTGGAAAAAGTAAACAACTCAAGGAATAAGAACTGGTACGGAGAGGATCAAAACTGGGCGCGTATTGACAAAGATGAGCTAAAAAAAGCCATGAGGGACATGTATCGGGCGGGTAAAGAAAGTGCGCGTGATATGGGACTGCGCGGACACTCTACCTGTATCGACAAATTCTCACTACACAAAGTGGGTGATATAATGATGCATCGTTTACAGGAAATTCAAAAAACATTACATCCACAAGAATGACGCACAACTTCAAACTAGTAAACAAACTACATAAAACAAAAAAGGGCGATAAGTTTTTGTACGAATGTGAGAAATGTGATTCAGCAGTAGCATTTGCTACACTGCTGACACAATTTGAGGTGAATCAAGCAGTAATGATTAAGTTTCCTAACTTGTTATGTATCCCTCGCGAAAAATGAGAATACTCTACCTCTCTTGTCACTCTATACTCGAGTATGATGAGCTCTCCATACTAGAGCGGCTTGGTATAGAATACTTTTCGCTTGGGAGCTATATACAGCCTCAAAGCCCTGTTGATCCGATAAGACCTCCACTCACTAGACGAGTTGATCAGGATCTACTCAGACAAGCACCTGATAGGCTCGCCATTCCAAAATCATTTATAGACAATTTTGACACGATAATCGTGATGCATGTACCCGAATGGATCGAGGTGAACTGGGAAAATATGAAACACAAGCGCGTCATATGGCGCACCATCGGTCAATCAACCCCCGCGATCGAGCTCAGAATGCAACGTTTTGTACAAGAAGGAATGCAGATTGTCAGATATAGCCCGCGTGAAAGTAACCTGGCAAACTATGCAGGAGAGTCCAAGGTGATACGGTTTACCAAAGATCCCGCAGAGTTTAACGGTTATACAGGCACCAGTAGTAAAGCTATTTGCATCTCACAAAACATGAAACACAGAGGGGAGTTTTGTAACTATGCAACGTTCGAGAAAATAGCACAAGGGCTTGACGTAAAGCTCTACGGCACGAGCAACGAGTCATCAGGAGACCTCTCAGGCGGGTTTCTCACGTATGAAGCCATGAAGGATCTCATCAGAACATCGCGCGCATTTATCTATACAGGCACTCAGCCCGCATGCTATACGCTCTCGTTCATCGAGGCGATGATGACTGGTATCCCTGTAGTCGCCATTGGTCCAAAACTGGCAAACTCGCTCAATATATCAGGCGACATGTACGAAATCGCCGACATGATCGAGAACGGATACAACGGCTATATATCTGATGATGTACAATACCTCAGAGAGAGGATTCAGACACTCGCAGTAAATCCAACACTCGCTAAAACCATAGGAGAAAGAGGGAGACAGAAGGCTATATCGCTCTTTGGTATTGAACCGATAACGGAACAGTGGAGACAATTCCTCACACAAAATGTATCTCATAAATAACCAGCAAATCAAATATCTATGCTCCTATCATGGACTGGTGTATGGTAAGCAGAAAAAGCTCACCACACCCATACAGGTTATAGGAATATGTTCTGTATGCGCGGAAGAAGATCAGAAAAATGCACTACAAACTGTTTTCCATGTGGATGACTTTCAAGGCTTGTACGAGATTAACTCAGTAACCAAAAAATGATCACGCAAAAACTACTTGAACTCGATCCTACCCTGGTGCAACACAATGAGGGCTCCTGGAGCATCCCCTATACCTCCACCACAGGTTACTCATCGTTCAACGACGCAGGTATCGAGTGTGAGACAGGTGAATTTTTATACGCCCTTGCGCGACTTCTAAAGCCTCAAAACATACTTGAGACAGGTACGCATCATGGCATCGGAGCATCATATATGGGCATGGCTGTACTGCACAATCACACAGGACACCTTGAAACGATTGAATTTCTACCAGAAATACACAAGGTAGCGTCGCGCAGAATACAGACAATGGGCTTGAACACAGTCGTGAGCTGTCATTTGGGTGATGTAGCCAACTTCACCACCACCACTAAGTACCAGCTAATATTGCTTGACACAGAGCCACAAACACGATTTGCAGAGTTGATCAAATTCTACCTAAATCTTGATGACGGCGGGTATATATTCATTCACGATCTACATAATCATATGCATCAGATACCCAATGCAGAGCATGGCTTTGCCTGGCCGTATGGCAAGATCCCCGAGGAGATGCGACAACTTGTAACAACGGGAAAACTAAGACCATTTCACTTCCACACACCTAGAGGACTGACAGGATTTTATAAACCATCACCAGCGGACTACCAATGGTGAATTATCAACACTTATGCCATTTATCGAAAACTTGCTCTACTACACGTTCAACATCATCACATTCGGGTCATTCTGGATGCTAAAAATTGTGATCAAAAAGGCAATCACAGAAACACAAAAATGAGCAGAGGAGTGATCTTGCCACATCCGCTTGATCCCTTTATGCTAGGCTATTGGATGCATGGCTTTAATACTGTATGGGGGGATGAGGTGGACAACCTCTACATAGTGATCAATTCACCCACAGAAAGGGCAGTATTCGACTACGCAAAAAAGCTCATCGCCCATGCCAAGGTTACACTACTCTACTACAATCACCAGCTAGAGCATGGAGACGCGATAAAGTCAGCACTCGGCGTAATCACGGACAAACATGTAATGCTCGTCGAGGATGACTGCTTTATTTTCAAACATGGGCTAGTTTCGAAGTGTTTCGAGTCGCTTGAAAAAGGCGATGCAAAGATAGTCGGATCTAAACGCAACTCATGCCACCCTGAAATATCGGAAAAGGCAAAGCAGATGTGGGGATTGAATTACGAGGGAGAAGGAGATCAAGGCTGTAACTTCTGGCCTAACTTGTTTTTCTGTGCCACCGATCTACTGAAAAAGACTGATCTAAACTTTGGTGCTAAAGCGTGGAAACGTGGAGAGGTTATACCTACACTAGATAACCACTTGGTGCAGAATGAGGTGATTTATAGTGATACGTTTGTAAATACCTCCCTACAGCTACGCAACATGGTAGACAAGTCAGATATCTTATACATACCGCAATGTCACGCGCATCCCTCAGACCTAGATCACCATGCCAATAATAGGTATCTATTTGATGGATTCTCACCCTGGATACACATAGGATCACTGTCATCAGGCGTACACGGACTCTTGACCGATCACAACAACATCCCACTCGCTCACCGATTTAACACAACTATGGCACCCCGCACACACGACAATCTCATAACTACCGATATGGAGCGAAATGAGTACGCACGGCGCATCATGTGGTTTGATCGCTTTGTGACTTTTGATCAATCATCAGACTCAATACTTGAGTATAAGCAACTCTATAAAGATGCAATCGAAAAGCTATTAGGCACTATGCAAATCAGCAAAAAGTACATCACGAGATTACATCAGATATATTCAGATTTAGGACTATGGTAAAACCAGACATTATCATGTGCTATCCCAATAATTGTGACTTCCCTCTATGGCGCACGTCGCTTGGGCTCAACCGAGATAGATATAATGAGGTGATTATCGCGATCACCGAGACTAATAGCCCTCAAAACTATACCGAGCATATTAAGCAGTCGCTCTCTCATCTGCATGTACAGTTTGTGATACCTCCCCCCACCCTCCCTGGCGAGGACTGGCGCAATGTAGCAACCAATATGTGTCTATTGCACAGTTACAACGCGGAGTGGATACTATTTACCGAGCAAGATTTTATCATCACAGACTATCCCGCATTCTTTGAAGAAATCGAGGAGGCGGCTACATATGGGTACAAAGTAATGGGATATTATGAGGGTACGAGACTGCATCCTTGCTTTATCCTGATACATAGGTCAGAGCTTGCGCCTCTCAAAAAGGTATTTAGTATCATCCCAAATGCACACGATCACTTTTATCAAATACAGAAACAACTTGACGACAAGATAACACCTATCTACAAGGTGGCAAACAACTGTTATCATCTCAATGGATTATCAAGCAATATGTCACTAGTAGAGCGTGGAGGACAGCCAAACTATAAACCGCAAGAGTTTTACGACTATATACAGGACTCACTACAGAATATGAATCTATCCCCCGTCTGGACTAAAACATTTACAACTTGGCAACAGACGTATCATGATAATCTTCGCTGACTTCCACCATGCAGGACTCTTAAATAGCTTTATTTTGACACTAGAAAAGAGACTCGGACATAAAGTATATAGACCAATAGGGATCGACTGGCACGCGAAAGGCTACTGGCATATCTATGACCATCCCGCTACTGTACAACAATACCTAGGCATAGGTGGTGCGACGCCTGACGGTTCACGCAAGCTAAACGAGGTACAAGCTCAGCAAGATCAGGTGTACATATGCCACGACATTGATAGCGACAAATCAAATAGAGCTATCACCCTTGAGGGATTTATGGGGATGGATGTAGGTGCCGTTATCGCATCGATACCCCAGCATATAGAGCCGTTTCGCAGACTGTGTCAAGATCATCCCAGCAAGCCAAAGCTAATCTATCAAGTAGGCAACGCATGGGAGCCTGACGCGACTACTAAAAATATACTATCCTCAGCAATCATACCTACCATACCATCAGGTACAAACTATCTACAATATCATCAAGAGTTTGACCTTTCGCTATTCAAGCCTACACCCACCACAAATAAGCGTATCACATCGCTTGTCAATTGCTTTGGCGTGTCAGACTATCTCCAGCCTGACTTCAATCTATTCATGCAAGTAGAGATACTGCTCTCAGAATGGTCATTTTCAGCCCTAGGAGGGCAATGTAGAGACGGATGCGCACATGGTAATACACAGGTAGCCTCTACCATAGGTAACTCGATGTATATATGGCACACCAAGGTCGGAGGTGATGGCTACGGTCATATCATCCACAATGCAGCAGCTATGGGCAAGCCTCTTATTGTCAAAAAACAATACTATGAGGGCAAGCTAGGATCAATACTTATGCGAGATGGCGAGACGTGCATAGCTATAGACAATCTTTCCCCAATAGAGATAGCAAACAAGATACAACACTACTCAGATCCCACTACCTACACAAAAATGTGTGAATGCGTATATAATAATTTCATCACTCATGTAGATTTTGAGAGTGAGGCTAGAGCCATACAACTTTTCTTGCAAAATCTAAAATAACCATGTCAATCACCGCAACAAACCCCACCAGTAGGCGCGCATATGTATCCTCAGCAGAGATTGCAGAGTACATGGGCGTAGACGTGTCTACAATCACGGATACACTGATAGAGCAATCTGAACAGGCTATCGATGACTTTCTAGGATTCACTGAAAGATATATAGAGCGATCAGTAACAGGCATGATATCTGCGATATCCTCCCTTGTGGTGTCTTTAGACACGCTAGATGGCACTGCGTACTATGCAGATTACTTCAAAAATTGTGAGATAGAAATTGTGGGCGGGACTGGTGCGGGACAACGCAAGCGGATTGCATCAAGCACGAGTACTACTGTTACGGTCGATGGCGCATGGTCAACAGCACCAATAGTCGGAAGCTACTATAGCATTGTCCAGGTGGGCAAATATCCACGCATTCAAGATATAGTGATCGATGCACGCACTAATACCGTGTACAAGTTGATCCCTGAAGCTCTAAGGCGTGCTTGTTGCGCACAGTACCAATACATAGTTCAGATGGGCTCTGCATATTTCACCTCAAACTCATCAGAATATACCTCAGAGACAATCGGCGACTACTCATACTCCAAGAATAAGACACCTAACTCCCTCATGGCTCCCAAAGTGAAAACAATACTCAATTCTCTCAGACGCAGGTCGGGACAAATCGTAGTATGACACTCGCAAGCCTCTTAAACCAGACCGCTACCATATACAATCATTCTGGATTCGATAGCTATGGGCGTGCGTCATTCACTACATCCTCCTCCATATCATGTCGCTTTCAGCAGGTCACCAAGCGCAGAATGCTCCCCAATGGAGCTGTACTTACCATAGATGCTAAGATGTGGGTACCAGCTACACAGACGATATCGATAGATGATAAAGTGACGTATGATGGCACAGACTACAAAGTCATATCAGTGAATAAGGCTATAAAACAAGAAGGGACAACACATCACATAAGTATTGAGCTACAAAAATGGTTGCCATAAAAGTAGATGTTGACGATCGTGATTTACTGTCGCGTCTCTCTGATTTACTCAGCAGATCGATCCCTGAAAAGAGAAGGAAGGCAGTAATGGATATTGCGAGTGATATACTACTGGTATCAACAGAAAAGGTGCCTCATGATACAGGTCTTTTGCAAAATAGCGGGAAGGTTGAACCTATAGGCGAGGATGCGATAGTCGGATACAACAAGGTATATGCAGCGCGATTGCATGAGCATCCTGAATATAGATTCCAGAACGGACGGACAGGAAAATGGC
>Ga0075464_10000667_pt1 | contig 15205 bp, 12 predicted proteins | sample DEB19_08_DNA_5_FD_75068 | JGI IMG/M metagenome (GOLD analysis project Ga0075464, IMG submission 75068) | Aqueous microbial communities from the Delaware River and Bay under freshwater to marine salinity gradient to study organic matter... | ecosystem: Environmental > Aquatic > Marine > Coastal ...
GCAGGGCCCACGCCGCAAGTGGCTTGCATCCTCAGGCAATGCGCATGACAGAAACCATTCCCCATCGACGTCTGTGCACCGATTGCGGCGTCTCTCGGACTGCAGCGCCAGGGCGGTGCGCCACCGCGTGCCAATTCATCCAGCCGGACTATCCCGCCTTGGAGCAAAGGGTGCACGGTCGCCAGCGCGCTCACCACAACGATGAACTCTTTTTTGGGCCGCACGAACAACTGCTCAGCGCCCGCTTGAAGCAACCCGCAGCAGGTGCGCAGTGGACAGGCATCACGACCCGTTTGGCTGAGCGCTTGCTGGAAAACAAGCAAGTGGATGCGGTCATTGCCATGGCGCCAGACCCCCAAGACCGATGGCGGCCCATGCCCATTCTGGTCACGCGCCCCCAAGACATGGCCCAATGCCGCGGCATGCGCATGGGTTACGCACCTTTGCTGTCATTGGTGGAGCCAGCACTGGCGCAAGGCTACAAAAGACTGGCCGTGATTGGCATTCCTTGCCAAATCTACGCCCTCAGGGCCTTGCAAGCCGAGCTTGAAAAAACCCAGGGGCTGACCCAACTCTTTGTCATCGGCACACCCTGCTCAGACAACACCACCACGGAAAATTTTCATGAATTTTTAAGTCTCTTGTCGGACCGCCCGCAAGACATCGGCTACCTTGAATTCAGAGCCGATTACAAAGTTGAAATACGAACGGACCAAGGCGAACATCGACTTATCCCGTTTCTCAACCTGCCGCTGTCCAAACTCAAAGCTGATTTTTTCCCACTCACCTGCCGCACTTGCGTGGACTACACCAACGTGCTGTCGGACATCACCGTGGGCTATATGGGCGGTCATGGCGACCAATGGCTGTTGGTTCGCAACGACAAGGGCCGCGCTTTGCTGGCCAATCTGGAAGGTGAACTGATCGCGCAAGCCCCTATCAGCAAAGGAAAGCGCCAAGGCGCTGTGCGCGGCTTCTTGGCCAACACCGCGCGCGCGGCCGGCGGTTTGCCCCTGCGGCGCATGCCTGCTTGGCTGCGCCCCATGGTCAACTGGCTCATGCCCCGCGTGGGGCCCCGTGGTCTGGAGTTTGCCAGGGCCCGGGTGGAAATGAAGGCCGTTGAAACCATTTTGCATCTGCGCCGCGAAGCCCCGGCCAAAATGAAAAACATGGTGCCTCGCCATGTTTGGGACCTGGTACGCCCCTATGGATTGACACCAGAGCCCCCATCGGAGACGACAAAACTGTAAATTAAACTTGACAGTTTGTGGCCAGTTACAGATGATGCACTGACTCAGTACAGCGGAATTTTTCATGGCATTCATGTTTCCCTTTGCGGCCATCGTCGGTCAAGAAGAAATGACCCTGGCGATCCAGGTGGTGGCGATTGACCCCTCGGTTGGCGGTGTTTTGGTGTTGGGAGATCGGGGCACAGGCAAATCCACCGCCGTCAGAGCGCTGGCTGATTTGCTGCCCCCCATCCAAGTGGTCAAGGGCTGCCCTTACAAGTGCGACCCCCTGCAGCCCGCTGCAAATTGCCCCTTCTGTGGCGCGACGCAGGCACCACAGCCGGGTCCCAAAACCAAGAGGCCTTCTGAGAGCCGCCCGGTGACGGTGGTGGATTTGCCTTTGGGCGCCACAGAGGACCGGATTGTGGGCGCTTTGGATTTGGAAAAAGCCTTGTCCCAAGGCATCAAGGAGTTTTCACCCGGCTTGTTGGCGCAGGCGCACCGCGGATTTTTGTACATCGACGAAGTCAATTTGCTGGACGACCATTTGGTGGACCTGCTGATTGACGTTGCCGCTTCAGGCGAAAACTTGGTCGAGCGCGAAGGTTTAAGCATCCGCCACCCGGCGCGTTTTGTTCTGGTGGGCAGCGGCAACCCCGAAGAAGGTGAACTGCGGCCCCAGTTGCTGGACCGCTTTGGCCTGTCGGTTCAAGTTCGCACCCCCCAAGATCTGGCGCTGCGCGTCGAGGTCATCAAACGGCGCGATGCATTTGACAAAAACCCAGTGGCCTTTCGAGCCCAATGGCAAAGCGAAGGTGAACAGCTGCAAAAACGCATTGTCAAAGCCCGCAAATTACTTCCTTCGGTCGCGGTCTCGGACGACATGCTCACCCTGTGCGCACGCCTGTGCCAGCAACTGGGCACCGACGGGCTGCGTGCAGAGCTGACTTTGCTGCGCGCCACCCGCGCTCTGGCGGCCATGCAGGGCGCCAAAGCGGTGACGACGGTGCATCTGAAAGCCATGGCGCCCCTGGCCTTGCGCCATCGCTTGCGCCGCAACCCTTTGGACGATACCGACTCGGGTGAACGCGTTCAAAGATGCCTTCAAGACATTCTGGGGGCCTGAGCCTTCATGACGGCCCGCGACCTTCAAGCGCTGGTGACTTGGAACGATGCCCTCACATCGTTGCAACTGCTTCAAATTGACCCCTGCGGCTTTGGCGGTGTTTGGCTGCGCGCCCCTTTTGGTCCCGTGCGTGCGCAGTGGCTTCAAGGCTTGCACCACACCCAATTAAGCACCATCAAGGTGCCGGTCAACGTGGACATGGAGCGCTTGTTGGGCGGCATCGATTTGTCTCGCACCTTGCAAACAGGCACTTTGCACATGCAACCGGGATTGCTGGCGCAAGCGGACCAAGGCTTGATTTGCATCAGCATGGCAGAGCGGTTTCCCGCATCCTTGATCACACCCATGACACAAGCCATGGACACGCAATCCCTGCCCCCACTGAAGGGGCCGCCAGGGGCAGAAGGTCACCAGCAAACTCAGTTTGGCGTTGTGGCGCTGGATGAATCCATGACGGATGAAGCGCCCTTGAACCGCGCCCTTCAAGAGCGTCTGGGCATCTGGTTAGATCTTCAAGACCTGTCCCCCAGAGCCCTGCAAGCGCTGGAACCGAACGGGCTGCATGCGCAGGAACCGATCTACCCCATGCCCCTCAGCGATGACCATTTGACGCAAATGCGGCATCTGCTCAAAGACATTCAATGGCAGCATGACCAAGCGCTGGCCCTTTGTGCTTTGGCGCAAGACCTGGGCATAGCCTCCTTGCGCATCCCCAGTTTGGCGCTGCGCGTCGCATGTGGCCATGCGGCGCTGAATCTGCGCTCAGAAGTGACCGACGAAGATTTGGAATTTGCAGCGCGGCGCGTCTTGGCCCCGCGCGCCACGCAATGGCCCAGCGAAAGTGCCGCCCCGCCAGCGCCTGAAACAAGCGCCGAGCAAGAAGCCGATGCCTCTCAAGCCGCGCAAGACGATCCCATCTCCGAACCGTCTCCAACACCTGAATCTGAGCTGACCGATCCAGCTCAAGATGCGCAGGATCCATCGCAGCCCACTTCAGCGCAAGACCTCCAAGAAATGCTGGTGGCCGCAGCGTTGGCGAGCTTGCCGCCTCACGTGCTGGAGGCCCTCATGACACAGCAGGGACGCAGCCAGGGCAGCGCATCCGGCCGAAGCGGTCAATTCCAAGCAGGGACGCAACGCGGACGGCCGCTCCCGCCTCGGCCTGGCCAACCTGGCGGGAGTGCACGATTGCATGTGCTCGCTACGCTGCGGGCCGCTGCGCCCAAACAACGCATCAGAGGCGCGGCACGTCAGGGTCGCGTGGCCATTCGGGCCGAGGATTTTCATGTCCACCGCTATCAACAGCACAGCGCCAGTTGTCTTATCTTGGCACTGGACGCATCAGGATCGGCTGCGCTGCAGCGCTTGGCCGAAACCAAAGGGGCAGTGGAATTGTTGCTGCAACAGTCCTACGCACGGCGTGACAGCGTGTGCATCATTGCCTTTCGAGGCGCACAGGCGCAGTTGCTCTTGCCCATGACGCGCTCTTTGGTCCGGGCCAAGCGGGCCATGACCGGCCTGCCCGGCGGGGGCGGCACCCCCTTGGCCCTGGCTTTGAAAATGGCCTGTGAACAAGCCACTCAATTTCAAAGGCAAGGGGTGACGCCTATTTTGGTCGTGCTCAGTGACGGCCGGGCCAACGTCACGCTGCAGGGTCTGGGCGGTCGGGCACAAGCCCAAGCGGATGCCGAGCAGTGGGGCCAACAATGGCGGCAAACAGGCCACCGGTCGTTGTGGATCGACACCTCCGTGCAAGCGGATGCGCAAGTGCAAAAGCTGGCCCACACCATGGGGGGCAGTTATTTGCCCATGCCGCAGGTGCAGGCCCAGCGCATGGCGTCAGCGATCAACCAATTACGGCAAAGCGCAGCCTGAGATGTTCGACCGTTTGTACCCCACGATGCAGTGGGCAGACCATTGCGCCACATGGCCGAACGCGCAGCACAGCCATTTTGTGAAAGCGGGGGGCATTGATTGGCACGTGCAAATCGCGGGGCAAGGACCCTGCCTGTTGCTCTTGCATGGCACGGGTTCTGGCAGTTTCAGTTGGCGTGCATTGCTGCCTTTGCTCACTGCGCATTTCAAGGTCATTGCACCCGATTTGCCAGGTCATGTTTTCTCCAACCGCGGTGGTGGCCGCTTGTCTTTGGATGACATGAGCGAGGGACTTCGGGCCTTGCTTTTGCAATTGAACCTGACCCCCTCCGCGATCGTGGGGCACTCCGCAGGAGCCGCTGTTGGGGCCCATATGATTTTGCAGCAACAATCACTTAGCCAGACACGCTTGATTGGCATCAACCCCGCTTGGCTGCCCCTGCCCGGCCTGCCATCATGGCTGTTTGGCCCCGCCGCCAAATTGGCGGCCGTCAATCCGCTGTCCGCATGGGCGACTGCGAAATGGGCCAGCAAACCCGGTGTGGTGGCCAAGGCCATCTCGCAAACCGGCTCCAAACTGGACGCAGAAGGTTTGCACCTTTACCAAACCGTGTTCAGCCATCCGGGCCATGTGCACAGTGTGCTCAACATGATGGCGGCATGGCAATTGACTGCACTTTCCACTGCGCTGCATCGCCTGCACAACCAGGTGGATATTGTGGTGGGCATGCAAGACCAAACGGTGCCACCCCACATGGCGGATGAGGCCTGCAGAGCCATCCGGCAAGCACACATCCATCAGCTGCCCCGGCTAGGTCACCTGGCCCATGAAGAGGATCCCGCAGGAACGGCGTCGCTGTTGCTCAAAATCAACGGCTTGACGGATTAGCCAACTTTTTCAGCAAGCCCACCGCTTCAATGGGGTCGGTTGAAATGGCGTCCGCGCCAAAGCGCTGCGCCGGTAAATCCATCAGCGTGAAAATAGGCCCGCCCAACAGCACTTTGACCCCGGGATTGCCAGAATTTTGGCGAAGTTTTTCAATCAACGATGGCAATGACCCCAACTGAGATTCAAGGGCTACAGAGATGCCCACGACATCGAACCATTCATTGGCCACCACGCGCACCAATTCCGACTCGGTCGAAGAAATTTCAATCACCACCGACGCCCCGTCACGTTTGAAAAAATCGGCCACGATGGTCAAGCCCAGAAAATGCTGGGAACCCGGTGCACAACACAGCATCACGCTCTGAGTTTGTCCTTCCGTCACAGGGCCATCGTGAAAGCCGTAACCCAGGCGATAGGTGACTTGATGCATCAAAGCCAGGCCACAGGTGACGTCGCTGAAACTGCAGAGATCTTGATCCCACATTTCACCCAAATGCCTCGCAGCGGGGGTGATCAGTTCCAAAAAGATTCTGTCTTGCTTCAAGCCGCGGTCCATCAGGCGGTCAATGATGAGGTTCACTGCCACGGCATCGCCCTTCAGGCAACTGGTGGTGAATTCCAACATTTCAGGCACCGGCTCGCCAACTTCCTCAGCGGCGGCAAGATGCGGCAGGGACGAGACGTTGGGTTGGGCATTGATCAATCGCGGAATGATCTGGTGTTCGATCACATCCAGAAGTGACTCTCTACAGTCGTCATTGGCCGCAACCGAAATGCTCTTTCTTTGCACCGAATTACCTAAGCCATGAAACTTAGACATGCAACTTCCTTGCGCAGGTACAGCGTGCCAACCATTTGATGGGTGATCGGGGCGTTATTTCGCCAGCAACATAGCATGCCGATCCGCTATTCAAATGCGTTTATAAATAAACCTTTGTCTTAGATCAACGCTCCATTACCCTTGGTTCAGCCATCCAGAAAGGACGTTGGTATGCAACTTTTCTTATGAAATAAATTTTTAGGAATTAAATTAAATCATTTAGCAACACTATTTCAGCATTCAACAGACCGGCCACGCTGACCCACACCGCGTAGGGAATGATCAAAACAGACGCCCATTTGGAAAGCTTCCAAAGCCCCCAGGCCAGCGCCAGAACAGACAGCCATAAAAAAACGACCTCCAACAGGGCCCATTCAGGACGCTGCAATTTGAAATAGAGGGCACTCCACAAAATATTCAGAAATGCATTGATGCCAAACAAGCTCAGAACCCGCCGCTTCAATTCCGGGCTGTGGGCGCTCTGCCAAGCAAGCCCCCCGCTGACCGCGCACAGGGTGAAAATGACAGACCAAATAGCCCCAAAATAGGGGTCCGGAGGCTTCCAAGAGGGCGTCTTGAGTGAAAAATACCAGGGTCCCAGTTCCGTCAATGCGCCTCCCACGCCAGCGGTCAAATAGCTCAGTGCAAAAGCAATGCCGAAGTTCTGCAGTACCCGTCGATCTATTTGCACAATGGACTCATCCCACTCGGGCCAAGCCCAGCAAATGCGCCATGTCTTTCACAAAGATGCGCACATGCGCCATGGGATCGCGGCGGGCCAACTCTTTGTTCATGTAAGACTCAAAGGTGAGTCTTTGGACATCAGGGTCTTCGCAAATCTTGACGAACTTTTCGCGGCGCTGGTCATTTTTGTACCAAAAATATTGCATCACGCCCAAAATCCAAAACACTTTGCCGTGCTGTTTCATGAACCGCTTGCGGCCTTGTTTCAAACACGAAGGTCGACCTGTTTGAAGCGCTTCATGCGCTGCACGCGCCATGATCCTGGCGCAATCCATGGCGTAATAAATACCCTCGCCCGATGAAGGCGCGACCACGCCAGCAGCATCGCCAATCACCAAAACATCTTTGCCGTTGTCCCAGTGGGGCAAGGGCTTGAGGGGGATGGGTGCGCCTTCACGGCGCAAAGTGGGCGCATCGCTCAAACCGGCCGCTTGACGCAAATGACTCGTCGCTGTGCGCAGTGAAAACCCTTTGTCCGCACTGCCCGTGCCCACACTCATGGTTTTTCCATGCGGAAAGACCCAACCGTAAAAATCAGGCGAGACTTCATTTTGATAATAGACATCGCAGCGTTCGCCGTCATGCGACTTGCTCTCCAAGGGCGCTTGAATGATTTCATGGTACGCAAACACATACTTGGTTTTATGGGCTAAAGGGATCTCCTGCCGAGCCACTTCAGACTTCGCGCCGTCCGCGCCAATCACCATGCGCGTGCTGACCCTGACCGGCTTGGCCGGCTGCTTGTCCGAATGCCCTTTGCCATGCACGGGGGTGTAACGCACCCACAAATGGCCGGTTTCATCCCGCTCAATTTTGTCGAAGATGGCCTGCTGACGCACCGTGCCAGACTGCGCTGCGCGAGTGCGCAAAAACTCGTCAAAATCTTGCCGGTCCACCATGCCGACAAACCCCTTGTCGATGTGAATATCCACTTGGTTGTCGGCAGGAGAAATCATGCGCGCGCACCGCACTTTGGCCACCAACAAATGATCCGGAATTTCAAAGTCCTGGATCAAGCGAGGCGGAATCGCGCCACCACAAGGCTTGGGCCGGCCCTGTCGGTCCAGCATCAGGACGCGCCATCCGGCTTTGGACAAATCATGGGCGGCTGTGGCACCCGAAGGACCGCCGCCCACCACCACAAAATCAAAATCAGTTGGGCTCATGATGATGAACCTCCTTTCCATGCCACAGGGTTGTTCATCGGAATTTCCGAGAATTTGACGGTGCCTGCACGCATGCGCATGGCGACCACAGACGAAGCCAAAAACATCAGCGATTGAAATGCAAACACGGCCACATAGGCAGAACGGGAATCATGCAAGACGGCATGCGCCAAATCACTGGCGCCTGTGCCGACCAAGCCGCCCAAGCCAAAGGCCGCCGCCTGCGCCGCGCCCCATAAGCCCATCCGTGTGCCTTCGCGACCGGGTCCGCCCTCGCCTGCAAGACGCATCATCGTGGCAATGGCCGCGATCGAAAACGCGCCGTTGGCCACGCCCAAGAAAATCACATTCGCTTTCAAGGGCCACACCGCCGTCAGATTCACCAAGGCAGACGCAGACAAGCCCACCGTGGCTAAAGCCGACAGGACACAGCCGCCCACCATCCAAGCCTGAACGGATCCCAAGCGACCCGCAACCCAGCGGGTGCCCGAACCGGCCACCGCCAGCATGCCGATCAACACGCCCATGTGATGCCAGCCCGACAGTTGTGTCGTTTGACCCGGCGCCATGCCATGGATGACGCCGGCGAAGGGCTCCAAAATCAAGTCTTGCGCGCTGTACGCGAGCATCGACAAGAACACAAAGATGGTGAAGGTTCGGGCCTGCGGTTCAGACCAAATGTCTTTGAACGTTTGCTTGAAATCGGCCGCAGTGGGTTTGCTTTCTGGTCCCGATGTCAAAGTGGGTTTTTCCAAGCCCCACAAGCACAGGGCGGTGATCACCGAGGTCAATAGGCTCAAGCCCACCGAGACCTGCAGCAGCACTTCGGGTGTGTAGGGATCGATTAATTTTCCGACGACCCCCGCGGTCAGGGCAAAGCCCAGAATCATCATCAGCCAAACCGTGGTGGCCGCTTGGGCGCGGCGGCTTTCAGGCACCTGCTTGGCCATCAGGGCGAGCAAGGAGGTGCCGCAGGCACTCACGCCCAAGCCAATCAAACTGAAAGAGACAACGGCCAATCCCATGGCCGCCAGCGGCGCGGTGGCCATCCAGATGGTTGCAACGCAGGCCAAGATGCCGCCCAAGCCCAAGACCATCATGCCGCCCATCATCCAGGGCGTGCTGCGCAGGCCTTTATCGGCGCCGTAGCCCATGCGGGGCCGAACCATTTGCACCGCATAGTGCCAGGCCACCAGAAAACCGGGCAGCAAGGCGGGCATGGCCAGTTCAACCACCATGATGCGATTGAGCGTGGAAGTCGTCACCACCACCACGGCCCCTAAGCAGGCTTGAATCATGCCCAAACGAATGATTTCAAACCATCCAAAAAAGGGGGCTTTCATAAGACGCCCGATCCATGGAGTTGACGCAATCCCCAAGCACTGACCATCATGCCGCTGACAAACAACGGCACCCCGAATGCGCTCACATGAAGGGCATAGCGAACAGGATCCATGAGGAACTTCAGCATCAATGGCCATTGCATGAAGCTCAAAGCCAGAACCGCGCCGGCATGCCATGGCAACTCCCAACTCCAAAGCAGTGCCGCGACCATGATTTGCGGCAACCACATCATCCAACACGCAATGCGTGCGGCGCCTTGCGGTCCATACTGAACAGGTAAGGACTTCACCCCCATTTGGCGATCGCCTTGAATGGCTTTGAAGTCATTCAAGGTCATGATGCCGTGCGCACCGGCGCTGTACAGCAAAGCCAAACTCACGGTTTCGGCCCCGGGCCAGGCGCCCCCCAACATGACCGCAGTGCCGGTCAGCCAAGCGAGCCCTTCATAGCTGAGCGCACAAGCGGCGTTGCCCCACCACCCGTTGTTTTTCAAGCGGACTGGGGGCGCACTGTAAGCCCATGACAAGCCAATGGCCAAAGCACAGGCCGCAAACCCCCACGGGCCCATGAGCGTGGCCCACAGCAAAGACAAGATCGTCCAGAAGATGGCAATGCCCAGGCCCCACTTTCCGGGCATTCGCCCAGAGGGAATGGGGCGTTGGGGTTCATTGATCGCATCCACATGGCGGTCAAACCAGTCATTCACCGCTTGACTGCTGGCGCACACCAAAGGTCCGGTCAGGATCAAACCCAAAACAATCAAAGGCCAATGCGCAGACAAGCTTTGCCCAGAAGCGACAGCGCCACAAGCGAAGGCCCAAACAGGAGGAAACCAAGTGATGGGCTTGAGCAACTCCGCCACCGTCCGCAGCTGGGGGCGCTCAAATGATTGCACGAAGGCAAGGAACTGGTTATCCATGGCTTCATTATGAGAAAACCTGGCCGTTTGTCAATTTAAATTGACACTTTGTGTCAATTTAAATTGCAGGCCTCGCCCAAACCCTTGGATCAGCTGAGATCGGGGTCCGCATCGACGTCAGAAACAATGCCAAACCGGCGCAGCTTGACGTACAGACTTTGCCGAGACAGGCCCAGCATTTCAGCCGCCGAAGCGCGGTTGTTGTGGGTCAGATCCAGCGCGGCTTCAATGCACATGCGCTCAATCGTGTCCACGGTCTCGCCCACAATGTCTTTGATCGACCTGCGGCCCACCAATTGCGACAGTTCTGCGAAGGGATGCCCCGGCGCCGCCAGCGCAGTGCCCGAAATGGCCTGATGGCGGCGGTCCATGTCCCGCACAAAAAAGGCGTACAGGGGTTCAGGCCGCGCGAGATAGACGGCAGACACTTCCACCGGCAAGGTCATGCCCGAAAGAGAGCGCACTTGGGTGGCGAAATTGCGCACCGGCAGATGCTGCTTGAGCGAGGTGTTGAAAACGCCCCAATCGACGGCCCCTCTCAAGAGCCAACGCTCCAAAGGTTGACCGATCACCTGGGAGGACGCGGTCAGCCCCAGCAGGGCCATCCCCTCTTCATTGACACTTTTGACCATGCCTGTGGTGTCAGTGAGCAGCCAGCCATCGGGAAATTGTTCCATCGCTTCGCTCAGAACAGCAGAGGATTCATGTTCGGAATAGGCCACGGCCGAAGCCTCGCGCGGGGTTAAGCGCACCAAAAATTGGGCCCCTCCCTCCTGCCTGAAAACAGTGGCAGACACAGTCAGCGGCGCAACAGAACCCGCAATCGTGGCGGAACACATTTCAATGCGGCCTGTGGCGAGCGCCGTGCGTAACAAGGCCTGCACTTCGCGCTGACTTTCTGTATCAAAGACTTCCCTGAAATCTCGGCCCACCAAGCGTTTAGCCGCGTCTTTAAAAAGGGCTTGAGCGCCCACATTGGCTTCCAGCAGCCGGTGCGAGTTGGCATCCACCATCAAAACGGCTTCTGGTGAAGTTTCAAACAAGATGCGGTAACGCGCCTCAATGTGCCGCAGACGCAGATAATCGCGCTCCACGGACTGCTGCGTCTCAACCAAGCGACGTTGTAACTCGGCCAAACGCTCCAAACTGCGGCCGACGGCCAAGAATTTATGGTCCTTCAGCGGCACAGTGATGTACTGGATCGCCGCCTCGGCGCCGCTTGGCGTGGGGTGATTGACATGCCGCCAAAGAAGCGACGACGTATCGTCTTTGACTTGAAGCAACTCTTGGATTTTTTTCTTGCTTTCCGTCGTGACCGTCTCAACCCACGGTTTCCCTACCCAACTGAGGCACCCCAAAACGGCCAGAATGTCCTGATTGGTTGACACATCTTCAACGATACCTTGAGCATCGATCATCAAACTCACATCCGACACTCCTCCCAATATCTTTGAAAAGGTTTCAGAATCGAGGCTGGTAAGGTTCATGGAATATTTTTACTTATATAAGAATTAAGCAAAGTTTACACTTTTAATTGTATAAAAAGTATGACCATATCATTTAAAAATGAGTTTACAAATTTGAAATACCATCCAGGTTTTGCTCTGGCGTGAAACTGGAAGGACCTGCAAGGTGCATAGCCTGGGTCAAAATTTCAACGGTCTTTTGGGCGTTTTCCCTCAAAAAGAGCGTTCCAGGCCAGGTCAATTTTTCAGGCGCAAGTTCCGACATGGGACCACCTACGAAAACCTGTAATCGAGAATTGACAGATTCAGCCACCAATTCAGGTAGCAGTTTCGCCATGTCATCCAAATAGCGATCAGAGGACAGAGACAAGCCGACGGCGTCGAACCAATCCGACTGGAAATAACGCCTGAAATCGCCCAAATGCGCGGGGGCGGCCAAAGTGACATTCCAACCCGCTTGCTTAAAGAATTCGCTCAACATGAAGATGCCCAAGCTGTGCTGCGACCCTGGCTCGGTCATCAAAAGCACACTGAACCCGTTGGACTGTGCACTGCCTGCGGCTAAAAACTCGGCACTGCAGTCATACATCAAGCGATGCAGTCGCGACATGGCGATGGTGCAATCGACAAAGCTTATCGTGTCGGCCGTCCACCACTCCCCCAGCAAACGGGCTCCTGGCGCGATGCCATCAAGGTAGACCTCGGACAGAGGTCGCCCCTGTCGCTGCCAAGCCTGCACCACCTGGTGGATGGCCTCCATGCTGAGCAGGCTGGCCTTGGCCAGTAAAGCCACTTGGCTCTGACGCCCTGCGGATGTATCGGCCAACAAGGATTCCCTCACCAGACGCGGAACCCAGCCCCTGCCTGGCTTCAGCCCAGCATGGTGCCGCTCAGAAGTCAGCATCAACTTCTGCGAAAGCTCCGAATTTTCAAATTTCAATTGAACCACGGCAAGCACCCATCCCAAATGAACCTGGCTAGTGTCTGTCAATTTGGAAGTCTGCACATTAAGTGTAAACCCTGAACATCATTTATATTGTCAATTTATATTGACACTATTTGGATGACGCCTTACAGTGGCCTCAGTTCATTTGAAACCAAGGGCCGACATGCAGCAACAACGACCACCCGTTTTGTACACCCCAGCGCAGCGCGCTCGGCGTGATGCAAGCAAGTGGACGTGGGTCCAAGGGGTCCTGGCACCGGTCCAGTTCTTGGTATTTCTGATCAGCCTGTACTTGGTGTTGAGCAGTTTGCACACAGGCGAGCACACCGACTGGGCCTTGGCGTCCGTGGTGGTCAAAACAGGGGTGCTCTACCTGATCATGATCACCGGCTGCATTTGGGAAAAGGTGGTGTTTGGTCAGTATCTGTTTGCCCCCGCTTTCTTTTGGGAAGACTGGGTCAGCATGGGGGTGTTGGCCCTGCATACGGCCTACTTGGCCGTTTGGTGGGCGGGTCAATGGTCTGCCAACGACCAACTGGCTTTGGCGCTGGCCGCCTATTTCACCTACGGCATCAATGCCGCTCAATACATTCGTAAATTGCGCATGGCGCGTTTACAAAAACCGGCGGTGCATACACCCGCCGCAGAAATGCAGGTGAACTGATGAGCACCGTCATTCCAATTCGCGCAGAGACCACCGCAGGTTGCACCGATGTCACCCCATTGGTGCAACGCGGACAACGCGAAGTCTTTTGTGGCCTGACCGGCATCATTTGGTTGCACCGAAAAATTCAAGATGCCTTCTTTTTGGTGGTGGGTTCGCGCACTTGTGCGCACCTGATCCAGTCGGCAGCGGGGGTGATGATTTTCGCCGAACCCCGCTTCGGTACGGCCATCATCGATGAGCGGGATTTGGCCGGCCTGGCCGATGTGCATGAAGAACTGGACCGCGTGGTAAAGCAATTGCTGGCCCGCAGGCCGGACATACGGCTGCTGTTCTTGGTGGGCTCTTGCCCATCTGAAGTCATCAAGCTGGATTTGGCGCGGGCAGCAGAGCGGCAAAACCAGATTCACCATCCTGCGGTGCGGGTCTTGAATTACTCCGGCAGCGGCATTGAGACCACCTTCACACAAGGTGAGGACGCTTGCTTGGCGGCCATGGTGCCCGGCTTGCCCAGCGGATCTTCGCCCCAGACCGCCCCTGCGCAACTCATGGTGGTGGGCACCTTGGCGGATGTGGTGGAAGATCAACTGCGCAATTTGCTGACGCAAATGCACATCAAGGTGAGCTTTTTCCCGCCCCGCAACAGCCAGAGCATGCCGGCCGTCGGCCCCCAGACTCACTTCCTCTTGGCACAGCCCTTTTTGGCAGACACCGCCAAGGCCCTGCAAGACCGGGGCGCGCACCATGTGCCCTCGGCCTTTCCGCTGGGCATTGAAGGCACCACCGCTTGGCTGCAAGCCGCCGCCAGTGCCTTCGGCGTGGCGCCGTCGCTGTTTGAAAGCGTGACCGCAGCCCCGCGTCAAAGGGCCGAAAAGGCTTTGGCAGGCCATCGCCAAACGCTGCAAGGAAAAAGCATTTTCTTTTTCCCCGATTCGCAACTGGAAATCCCCTTGGCGCGCTTTCTGCAACGCGAAATGAACATGCGATTGGTTGAGGTGGGCACACCTTATTTGCACCGCCAGCACATGGCCAAAGAACTGGCCCTGTTGCCCGCCGGAACGCGCATCAGCGAAGGCCAAGATGTGGATTTGCAACTCGACAGGTGCCTGGCGGACAGGCCAGACATGGTGGTGTGTGGCTTGGGCCTGGCCAATCCGCTGGAAGCGCAGGGCATCACCACCAAATGGGCCATCGAATTGGTCTTTACCCCCATCCAAGGCTATGAACAGGCTGGCGACTTGGCCGGCTTGTTCAGTCGTCCCTTGTTGCGCCGCGAAAAGCTGGCTGCTTAGGACAACACCATGCAACTGACGCTTTGGACATATGAAGGCCCACCCCATGTCGGGGCGATGCGCATTGCCACGGCGATGCGGGATGTGCACTATGTTTTGCACGCGCCCCAGGGCGATACCTACGCCGACTTGCTGTTCACCATGATTGAACGCTTGCCAAGGCGTCCGCCCGTGACCTACACCACCTTCCAGGCCAGAGATCTGGGGGGCGACACCGCGCAGCTGTTCAAAGATGCCGCACGCCAAGCCATCGACCGATTCAAACCGGCCGCTCTTTTGGTCGGCTCCTCCTGCACCGCCGAACTGATTCAAGACGACCCCGGCGGCTTGGCCCAAGCCTTGCACCTGGACATCCCTGTGGTGGCCTTGGATCTGCCGTCTTACCAGCGCAAAGAGAACTGGGGCGCCAGCGAAACTTTTTACCAGCTGTGCCGTCACTTGGTGCAAAAACCGACGAACCCGGTTGCCAAAACCCGGCCAAGCTGCAATTTGCTGGGACCCACCGCCTTGGGCTTTCGGCACCGGGATGATGTCAAAGAAATCAGCCAGTTGCTGAACGCATTGGGCATCGACGTGGCCGTGATCGCGCCCTTGGAAGCCACCGTGGCAGACCTGCGCAAGCTGGCCGAAGCGGATTTCAATGTGGTGCTTTATCCTGAAATTGCGAACAGCACGGCGCAATGGCTGCAGCGCCAATTCGACCAGCCCTACACCAAGCAGGTGCC
>Ga0075464_10000668_pt1 | contig 15195 bp, 19 predicted proteins | sample DEB19_08_DNA_5_FD_75068 | JGI IMG/M metagenome (GOLD analysis project Ga0075464, IMG submission 75068) | Aqueous microbial communities from the Delaware River and Bay under freshwater to marine salinity gradient to study organic matter... | ecosystem: Environmental > Aquatic > Marine > Coastal ...
AGCTGATTGCCTGATAGGTATCCGTAATAAATTGTTTCGCTGTCCAGTTTGATATAACCAGAAGAAGCCAAGCCAACTACAGAATCCAGAGTAATCGTGGTGTCTGTACTGGTAACGCTTCCATCTGTAACCAAGCTGGTAGGGTTTGTCTCCCCTGATAGCCGCTGAATCCATACCTGAATAGGCCGAGCCTGTTGCAGTTTGTTTGGAATCGTAGCGTAAGTAGAAACGCTAATACGAGAGATTGTCAGGTCAGCCTGTGTAGATGCGCTGTTGGCACCAGTGCGAATCACATGATCCAACAGATCAATAGTATCCAATGGCAGCGGATAAGTATTCAATCCGGGGGTCAAAGTGAATGAGCCAGCCTCAATCGTCCACATGTTTAAGCCACGATTTGCCCATTCAATGGTCATCAAATTCATTGACCGGCGAGCTGTGCGCAAGTCATAACCACTACGCATTTCACGCCCAGCACGTTCCCACGCCTCTTCAGCGATCTCCGTAAACTCCATGTTGAAGAGGGTTGTGCCGGTCGTGTAGCTCATTTGGCGGCTCTCATGTTATCTATTAAATTTGGATAAGGTCTGCCAGCAGCCTTAGCCGCAGCTTTAGCCTTGGATTTCTTTTTTGATGACAGCTTCTTTGGAGCGCCAAGAGAGTCAGGGCGCGGCTTAGACCACACCTCACCGCCCTCAGCATACTGAGTGAAGTCAGTGTCATCGCGTCTAGCCTTCCTAACGCCTTTGGGCATTTTGGAAGGGTTTATTGCGCCCATTCCTCTACTGGATCTCATCTCAGCACTTTCCGCCGCGCTTCAAGCCACGATTACCGGGCATAGAAACTACTTTACCTTGGGTTTTACCCTTGGCGGCAAGACCATCGCGGCTAGGAGAGGCGGTTTTTACAGCGCCCATTTTTGTGGTGGAAACGTTACCACCTTTTTTCATGCCCTTCATTTCAGCCATCTCATGTTTCATCATGGATTTAGGAGCGCCTTTAGCTTTCATGAAGCCAACTTCTTTGCCCATCATTGCTTTAGATTCTTTCATTTCGCCACCCTGTTTAAATGTTTGGCCTTTGCTGGCCTTGCTGAACTCTTTGGCAACCTTTACAGGTATACCGGCTTTCTTCGCAAATACTGGGTTGTGCGCCGCAGCATCCATGAATTTCTTTTGCTTTGCCGATGTTGCAGGCATGATTAACAAATCTTTCCACGGGTTTTGCCGCGAGATGCAATACCGTCACCACGGCTGGATGCAGAAGAGCGGGATGTCATGCCGCCTGATGCCATCTTCTTGACTGCGCCACCGCGTTTCATTGTGCTACCCATTGTGTCCCTTATCTGGTCTTCCATAGCATTTTTAGCACGGTTACGTTTTTCATACGGGTCTGGTGATTTGTCAGCCCCACTGAACACATCTTTTATTGGTACCGCAGTGCCAACTCGATCTCCGTTATTTATCCTTTCGCCTCTAAATTTAATCTTTTCTTTTGAGTTCTTAGCATGTTCTTCTATTTTTTGTTGCGCCAATTTTTTACGATCTGCTTTAGCTTTAGCTTCAGCGTCTGCTTTAGCTTTGGCTGCGGCGGCGGCGGCTTTTTTCTTCTTAATAGCTTCATCTATTTTTGGGTCAGCTTTTTTAACAGACTCTGTTACTTCTTCATCTTTAACGGCGTTTTTAGGGTAATCACCATCAATTGTTATGGGTAGTTTCCGGCTGGATTTTGCTTCAGGAGCTGGTGCCGGGGCAGGTGCCGGGGCAGGTGCCGGAGCTGGAATAGGAGCAGCCTCAGATTCGTAGTTCTTGTTTTTATCTACCTGACTACCGCTAATTGTGCTTTCGCTTGGGCGAGAAACTGCTGACTCTTGACCAGCAGACTTCTTAATGTACTTAGCCGCAGGGTTTTCATCATAAGTCGCTGGCGCAGCAGGGGCTGCATCGGCAGATTTACCAGTTAGTTTATTGAAGAAACCTTTGACGGAATCAAGATTCTTTTGACCCTGCTCTTGGCGAGCGGCATAGCTTCCGGGCGTATAAACACCGGTGCGAGGATTTGTATCCCCAATCTCATCATCAGAACGGGTGCGAACATTGGTTGATCCACCGGTGTCAAAACGTTTCTTTTTCATGATTTATCCTTTGCGAATAAGCTGGTCAATTTTTTCTTCAAGGCGGTTAAACCGCTGGTCAATGTGTTCAGTAAGTCTTTGAACTTCTGCTTTAGTCGCTGTATCACGGGCAATCTCCTCGCGTGTAATGTTTAAAAGGCGCTCTAGACGCTTAACATCGTCAAGCTTTTCACGGATGAAAAACCACAATCCACCCATAACAGCAGACAATCCAGCAGACCAAATTGTATTGATGTCCATTAGACAAACCTACCCTTTGTTTTGCCTTTGGTTGCGCAGCCGTCAGCACGTTTAGACGCACTGGAAACGCTTCCACCTTTAGCCATGCCCTTACCAGACATAATTTCACCCATACCGGCAGGGCCATCAGGATATGTCTTGGGTTGGTAGTCATCTTCGCTTGCGGCTGCATCTTTTCCGGTCAAGGCTTTTGCTCCTGCGGCAACCGCCCCAGCACCCGCCGCACGAACGCCTGTCCGGACTGCTGCTCGGTCTTGAGCATCTTCAGTCACCTTCTTTGCGTTACCCCGCAAGCGTGAGGTGTCTTGATTGATTTTTTTGAGGTCGCCCATTGTGCTGGCGCTACCTCTTAAAGAAGGCATCTTGCTGTACTTGGTTCCGCTGATGCCCGCACCTGCACCACCGCCCTCAAGCTGCTCGTCATCCATTGGTCGTTTGCCGATTTTTGCCATAATTACCTCAACACTTCCATCTTGCTAGAGAAGCCGCCTTGCGGGTAGGTTTACCCTTTTCATCTTTCATCGGGCCGGGCATACCAGACATACGAGCGCAGAATGAGTCCTTGCGAGCGCCGCCTTGTGGCTGCGGAGCTTTCAAATTGCTTCCTGTTGCTGCGTTGTACTTAGCGCGGCCTTTGGCAGTCAAACCCGCCCCCTTGGAAGCGGGTAACTTTTCACCGCGACCAATTGCAAGGGATGGGGTTTTCTTAGCCATTAGCACATCCGTCCTTTTGTTTTGCCACGTTGCGCAATGCCATCGCCACGCTTAGAGGCGCTGGTAACCTTACCACCCTTGGCCTTTTTAAACATGCTATCTAATTCAGATGAAACACCACCAAAACTTGGTTTGTTTACAGCAGAATCAAAGCCAGACTCCACGCCCTGCATGGTTTGGTCACCAGCTTGATTTGCTTTTTGTTTGATCCGGTTGTACGCAGCTTCATCTTGCAGCTCGGTACCATTAACGTAATACCCAAACGAGCCATCTGGCTTCTGCACGGTTTTAAAATCATAAGTTGGAAATTTAGCCATTTGAAACTTTCAATTGTGGCTTTGAATGCTCTTTAAGCAAAGGCCTCAAAACATCTTTCTCAAAGTCGCGGGTAAATTCTTCTGTGCCAATGTGCGGAAGACTTGTCATGGGATCCAAGTAAATCTTAAATCCATCAACTCTAGCCCTCAAACAGAAAGCGTAGTCTTCACCAATGTATTGACCATCAAGAATCATAAAGTCAAACAGTGCGTGTTCTATTTCACCGTCACCATCGCCTCTATATTGCCACTCTGGATGTTTCTCAATCATGTGTTCAAACACATGACGGCGCACAAGCATAAAGCCAGTGGAAACGCTTTCAACCCTCATTAGGCCATGCTCATCAAACTCAAGCTGCCCCGCATCATCCAGATAAAAATCAAGGAAGAATTTGGCATCTTTTGATCTGCGTGGATACGATCCAGCAACAACATCTTTGTCTGTTGCCAAGGCAAGCAAACGAGTAACAGCGTCCGTGTTAATCACAACATCGGCATCCACAAACAAAAAGTCTGTGCAGTCTGATTCCATGAAATTACGAACCAGCTTGTTTCGTGCCTTGGTAATGATTGAGCAGCCAGACATGTGTACGAGGCTTAGTCGTACACCCATCTTGTCCAACTTTGGAACGAGTTCAGCAATGGCAAAAGCAGTTCTGATGTTTACTTTGCCATCGTAACAAGGGATCGCAATCATTAGCTTGCGACCAATCAAGTTAAAGCTCTTATCAGCCATAGAACACCTTAACACCGTTTTGGTTTGTAACTGCTGTTGATTTTGCCATGATATGTTGACTTTACTGTGTTTCTGTGTTTTAAGCAAACGTTTTAGTATGCCTCAAAGATGATGATCCCACCTCGACCTGCTGCGGATGTTGCGTTGCCGTGCGCTCCACCGCCACCAGCACCAAAACCGTTACCTTGTACGCCTGCGGTCGCCACAATTGCCACGGCAGCGCCACCAGAACCAAAGCCGGGGCAATCCCCGCCCTTGCCGCCAAAGTTGGTTTGAACTGTTGTGCCTGAGCCGTAAGAATACCCGCCTTGTCCACCAGTAATGTTGACATCGCCGTTAGTCGCTGTGCCGCCTGCGCCGCCAGCCGTAATTGAGTTAGCGTAAGCAGTACCTGCGCCGTTTGTGCCTGAGTTTGCCGTTATTGTTGTGATGGTTAACGTCCCAGATGCCACGGTGGATGCTGTGCCTGATGCCGTGCCGACCGTGTAGACCAAAGTCTGTCCTGCGGTCATGGATAGCCATTTTATTGCTACGCCACCACCACCGCCGCCTGTTGCCCTTTGTCCAGTTGCCGCCCCGCCGTTCCCGCCCGGGCCGCCCACTGTTACCTTAACCCATTGAGTGTTTGCTGGCGCGGTGTATGTTTGTGCTGTGCCAGTTGTAAACGCTGACGTACCCTGCGCCAACAGCGAACTGATTGTTTTTGCCGCAGAACCATCGTAGGTTGTGCCTGAACTCAATGTTATGCCTGTTCCTGCCGTCAGCGCGTTAACTACAGAACCAGCAGAGCCAGCAATATTGCCAGATACAGCCCCACCGCTAATAGCAATAGCGGTGTTTGTGACTGAGCTGACTTGCCCTTGGGCGTTGGTTGTGATGACTGGGACGGTTGCTGCTGCTCCATAAGTCCCCGCTGTTCCCACGTTAGTGATCGAAAACTGATTGGTGGCTAAGGTTAAGCCCGTGCCTGCGGTGTATGTTTGACTTGCGGCAAACTCAATAAAAACAATACTTGTCGTGCCAATCGTGATCGGTAACGGTGTCTGCTGTACCCATGATGTATTGGCATTAACTGTGCCGCTGATTACAAGTATGTAATCACCTTGATCTACTTCGTTTGTGCCTGACCCGCTTGTGTCGTAATCTGTTGCCCTTGTCAGGATGTACGGTAGTAATGCCGTTCCCGCTTGAGTTAATGTGTATACGCCGTTATTGGCTTGCGTTACTTCGTTCTTTATCAGCAGGCGTTTACCAACATCGCCAATGACCAGCGTGTAGCTGTCGATGGTCAGCGTACCAACAGCTACAGCAGTTAGGGTAGCACCCACCCCGCTTGCGCCATTGTTATAGGTGTTAGCGGCTAATGCTGCTGTTGTTGCGTAATTACAAGCGGCGTGAAAGTTAACGCCAGACGCAATTGAATCGGCATAGGATTTGTTGACAATATCGGTGCTTGAACTTGGTGCAGTAGTAATCGTGCCACTGGTTAGCGTGACCGATGTGATGTCGGTGTTTGTTCCACTTGCGGCAAATCCTGTGATTGAACCACCAAGGGTTAGATTGCCTGCGGTTGTAACTGTTCCAGAAAGCGTTAACCCACTAACTGTTCCAGTGCCAGACACACTTGTAACTGTTCCAGACCCACCCCCGCCGGAAACCCATCCGCTGGCGCTTAGGACATGATTTTCTTGCCCAGCCAACGGCTTTGGAACCTCACCCTGAATTCCATCGACCGAAGCCGAGGGAGGGGTAAAGGTTCCAAAGTCTACGATGCCTGCATGTGGGGCAACGGACATAGTTACAAGCTCGCTAAAAACTCTTGGTGTTTAGCCAGAATGTCTTCTTTGGCAGCTTTAATTTCAGCTTTTACAGCGTCCACTTCAGCTTGCGTATTTGCAAGAGCTTGGCTACGAGCCGCAAAATCCGCAGAGACCGCATCGGCATCAGCCTTGGCTTTTTTAGCCGCTGACAGAGCCGCTTTAGTAGCTGCCGCATCAACTTTGGCTTCATCAACCAGTGCTTGCGCTGCGGCTTTTAAAGCATCGGCTTGCGCTTGTGCTTGGCTAACCGTTTCTGCTGCTTGGGTTTTTGCCGCTGCAACAGTTTCTGCTGCTGTTTTTTTGGCTTCTGCTGCGGTGCTTTTAACGTCAGCAAGTTCAAGTGCAATGTTTTCACGCATCTTTACAATTGAATCCGCCGGGCCAACAAGCTCCACAAACTTCTTGTTCTCCGCCGTGGCAGCTTCAAGCGCATCAATCTTGTTCTTGTAAACCGCCGGGTTTGAAACCAACGACAGCAAGTCCAAAAGTTGATTTGCGCCGCCTACATTGGAGCTTCCGCTGATGTCTGTAGAAATTCCCATATTATTCTCCACCAGCTTGAATGATTGTCAGCACGGTCGTGCCTGAACCAGACGCTTGCTTCAACCTGATACCCCTTACAGGATACGCAATGTTGGAGTCTTTTGTTGTTGTCTGGCTTGTCAACGTGGCATGGTCTGTCCAGTTGCCCGAAGAGGCAACGTAGTTGGATGCAAACACGTTGTCAAACGTGTACTGCACAGTGTAGTTAACCGTCCCAGTTACCAATACATTTAGCGCAACATTAAACGGCGAAACGTAGTGGTCAACGGGGCAGACCGGCGAATAAATCGCCGCCGCTGTTGCATCAGAAAGTGTAAAAACGACAGGGCGCATTTTACGCTCCTATCACTGTTGAGTTGCGGTGGGGGCATCTGCGCCATCAGAACCACGGACGATGTACGCAATCTGAAGAGTTGCTGCGCCAGTAGTTAGTGAAGTTCCCGCCATTGTGTAGGTCACAATCGCATCGGTAGAGCCAACATTTAACCAGCCGCCCGGGGTCGTTGCATTGGCAGTCAAATTTACTGCGCCTACGTTTGTGATTGTTCCGGTGGTTGTGAAATCCACGCCACCAATACTCAATTTACAAGTTGTTGCCGCACTGAACACAGTTGTTGTCACAACGGTTATGTGCATAATTTGTGCGCCAGCAGGTAAAACAACAGCATTGCCTGTCAAGGTGCTGTAAACGAGGTCTGCATCTTGGACTACTACAGTAGCACCCATATTGCGAATAGTGCCAGCGGTAGTGCCAGTTGTGTTTTTAACTGTACCCAACAACCAAGGGCCAAGGTGAGTTGCGAATCCCATTATAGATTTCCTTTACATGCGTTGTAGCGTATCAATCTGCATGAGGTCAGCCGAGCCTGTTTGATACGCCGGGTTTCCCGGATTGCTTAAATATACACTAATTTAGAAAAAAGAAAAGGGGGCTTTTGACCCCCTTCTCTTATTTTTCTATCAAGACGAACCCGGGGATCCGAAGATGCCCAGAGGGTCTGACACGCCGAAGCTATAACGCTCACGAGCCTTGTAACGAACGTTACCAGTGTCGAAGTCGCCGTCCATGCTGTTAGCCAGCGGAGTACGGACAAAGTGCTTCAGACCATTGGGTACGTCAGTCATCAGGAACCATGCGTTGGTATCAGTCAGATAGTGATTGACTGTATAGCCTTCGGGGATGGAGCCGTTGTTCTTCAATGCGTTGATGTCGTTATCGGTAGTGCCGACACGCAGCTCAGTCTCTAAGAGGCGAGTTGCAACGAACATCAGTTGAGGAGGAACGACCAGCTTTTTGGGCTTGGCTGCGATCAACAGGCCGCGCTCATCTGTCCAGCCTGCGATTTGAATGACGGCATTCTCAAGAGAAGTCTCATTCAAGTCAGCGCCGGTAGTTGGGCGATTGCTGTTGGTGCCACCAGAGATCAGCGGATGGGCTGTTGAGCAAAGCACAACGCCGTCACCGTAGGTTACGCCAGTGGTGAACGCATTGTTCAACACATAAGCGGCCTTGACCTGCTTGGTGTAAGCCATACCACGGGCCAAAGCCTTGGTGTAGCGGCTGGACAAACTGTCGTACAGGTTGTCTTCCACTGCTTCTTCCGTGATGGAGAAGCCCATTGCGATGGTTTCGTGGTTGTAACGAGCAGTCCATGCTTCCTGTGCATTGTCATAAGCGATGGCAGAGCCTTCGTTCTTGACGGGTGCAGCAGAGAAACCAGACAGTTTCGTTTCTTCTTCAAAGCTACGCTCAGATGTTTCTGTTTCGTAGATTTCCTTATGCTCTTCGCCGTATTTGGCGTACTCAAGACCAAACAGTGCGTTCAATCCGGGGAGCAATTCTTTGAGTAGTTGTGCGCGTGAAATAGCCATTTCTTACTCCTTAGATACCAGTTGTGTTGTTGTACTGGTGTGTGTTGATTTTCACCAACAGCTCGGTGTAAGTGTCAGCCGCAGTAGCGGTTTCTGGCACAACATCAATCACCCGAATTGGAATAGTCGCTGTAGTGCCAGCACCTGTCAAAGTCACAGCGTAAGCAGAGTTACCAGTGGTAGTGCTGCCAGCGTTGAGAACCAAGGCCAAGTTAGTGCCTACTACGGTGCGACCAGCGGAACTCATGGTTGTTCCAGAAGAAACAACAGCCACTTTGAAAAGTGCTTGCTGGTCATCTACAACATACGCATAAGCCAAGTTGGTTGCAGTTGAAATTAATGCGGGGAGGTACTGACCCTCAACGGTTTGACCGCTGGAGTTGACGTACTGACCGCCTACGCAAACGCCGACAATATTACCGGAGTTGGTAGCTGTTGAAAGAACCAGATAACCCGTGCTGTCGATTTGAACTGTATCTCCAAAGAAGATAGCAGTAGCAAAAGCAGCGGCAACAGGAATCTGTCGGAAAGCACCAGCATACGGCTTGCCATCAATTGAATTGATAGGCTTTAGGCCATATGGTGCTGAGACAGTGGGGTAAGCCATGTTTTAAAGCTCCAAAAAAAGATTAAGTACCTTTGCCAAAAGTCACCTTAGAGCTTCGTTCTTTGAACATAGGCATCCGAGGATCGTTCTCGCGCATGAAAGTGTTATCTACTGAGGCCATCTGAGCATCTGCTTGTTTAGCAAAATACGCATCTCGCTGTACAGTAAATTCGACCGGGGTCTTGCAAAGCAACAGTCCACCAATTTCGATACTGTCCGGAAAGCGGTTAGCTTGACCACTCATCAAAACAATTTCGGGGTGTTCCGAAGCCTTTACGGGCTCCCAGCCTTCACGAAGTTTTGAGGAAATATTCAAAGCATCAGAAGAGCCTAATGTAGACAGACGGATCCAACGGAACGCATACCCTTCCTCTGGATGAGGATCAGGCAGAAGTTGGGGAGGCATCCATTTGAGTGGACGCTGAGCTGCTGCACGGCTATCGGTTTCGCGCTTAGCGCGGTTTTGAACTGCTTCTGTCATTTTGAATTCCTCATTTGTTCCGCAACCTTACGCGCATAGAGTTCCAATGGAACGCCCAGACGTTTGGCGATATTTACTTGGGTTTGAGTTAACACTACCTTTTTAGGGGAAGAGCTTCTCGTTGCTGGCGCAACCACATTCGATTTAGTTCGCTTGACTTCCTTTTCAGGCTCATCAGCGGGCTCCTCAGAATCGAAGGCTTCTGGGAACACTTGTCGCATACGAGAATCTACTTTCTCGTAGTAATCATCGGAGGCCGGATCTACTCCATTTTTAACCAGCTTGTTGTGGAGTCCAAGCGCAAAACTGGTCATTTCATCGTCAGGCCCAAACCAATCGTTCTTCTCTCTCCACCGTTCCGCTTTGGGATCAACGGAAGGAGTTGAAACTTGCGGTATTTTTACCTCAACTTGATCTTCTTGTAAAGGGGTAGGCCTAAAATTATTTACTTTATCAAGCTTTATCTTGACTGAAGTTAGATTTTCTTGGGCATCTACCAGCGCCTCAGAGTCACCAGCTTCATAAGCCTCTTTGTACTGTCTACGGGCAGTTTCCATCTCCGTAGCTACCGTTCTTTTGGCTTGCTCCAGCAATGCTGTCTGTCCTTGGTTCAAAGATCCTTTAAGCTTTTTGTTCTCTTCAACAACAACCTGTGCAGCCTTAATAGCTTCTTCTCGCTCTTTGTAAGCTTGCTCAGTTTTGCGTTTTTCTTCGTGGTAACCCTTCTGCAAATGCTGAATTCTGCGCCGAACCTTCTCGCCGTAGCTGTTTAGCTCGTCATCGTCAGCATCCTTGGGAGGATCTTCCATCTTTTTGTTGGTTTTTGGCGTGTCATCAACAATTTCTATCTCAGTTTCGCCTTCACCTTCGATTTCAATCTTCAATTCAGCTTCTTCTTGCTGTTTTTTAGGCTTTTCATCGACTTCATCGGGAAATTTGTACTCTGTTCTTTCCATTTTTCCTCCTTAGATACGAGTTATGCCGCGAGGATCTTGAACCACGGCTTCAACAGAGTCATCATTGATAACTCTGAACTCTTTTCCGTGGATTTTGATGCGAGTACCTGTGTTTGGACGTACCAACACAAAGTCTCCCACCTTACAAGACGCGCCAGATGGGAATCGCTTCTCATCTTTGAAGGCATCCGGCCCCATTTTGACCACAAAAAGCACCGGTGACAGTAACTCTTCATAGTGCATGGTCTGCCCAGCCTTAACAAGACCGCTTTCATACTCCTCATCAACGTCCGGTAGAACGCATAGAAGGTGGTAAGTCACCGGCTCAGGTACTTGCTTTGCCTTTTCCTCTGCCGTGGCATTCAAAATGCCCGACAAATCAACGGCTTGAACATCAAACTCAGTCATCATCATCATCCTTTAACTTCCGCACAAGGTCATTGATTTCCATCTGTGCGGTTTGCAGACCCCGGATTGCTCCGCACAGCTCCTTGTAATGAGCGTAGTCTTTAGCTGCGCCATCACTTAGCACTCCCATGTTCTGATTAATGTGTTCTTGAATTTTCTTGTTCAAAATGTCAGCAAGTTTTGGATCCATTACTCACCTTTGCTTGGTCGGTTCATCATTTCCAATTGACGCATCGTTACTTCAGATTCAATTCTGGCCTTGGCTTGCAGCTCTTGTGACTGGATACGTTTACCTTCTCTTTGAATCTCAGCTTCAATGCGCTGCTTTTCAAGCTGCAATTTCTGCATTGCAATCTGCGCATCTGACTGATCTTTCTGCGTCTTACGCTGTACATCAGCTTGTTTGACCTGAAGCTCAGCCTGTTGAATTTGAACCAGCGGATCCTGCTGCATCTGTTGATTCTGTTGCTGCTGCGCTTGAGCCGAATTCTTTTGCATCAACTGCTGAGAACCTTGGGCAACCAAGCGAGACAACTGAACTTCAACATCTTCCGGAAGGTCGGAATCAGGATTAGGCAGAGGTACGCCTACTTGTTCTTCCACATCCTTGCGGTACTTGAATGCCAAGTGTTCTGCAATATGAGCCATGATCGCCGCTTGCATTTGCTGAGCCATAGGATTTTGTCCCATAGCTGCCGCCATACTTGGATCCTGCATGAAAGATTGGTGCGCCTGAATATGAGCATCCTGATCTTGGTAGATAAAAGCCTTTGTCGGCTCACCTCTTAAGAACGCCATGTTCTCGCTGATCGGATCTCTTGGCTTCTGGTCATCTTTTGTTGGCACCAGCTTGTCGGCATTTTTTACACCCAACACTTCAATCATCTGACGATGCAACTGAGGCAAGTTATAGATCTGCGGAGCCTGTTGCGCCAACTGGATCACAGCCTGATACTGCATAATCCGCTGCGCCATAGTTGCTGCATTTGGGTCTGACACTGGAATCACTTCCACCATGTCATAGTCTTCTTGCTTAGCCTTACGATCTCCACTCTCAGGATCGTACTCATACTCTGTAGGCGTGTAGTCACGAATGATGTTCTTCAGGATTTTGAATTCCTGCTTCATCGAAAAGTGAACTCGCGCCTGCACAGCAGACATTGTTTTTAACTGTCGCTCAAGAATAGCCAGAGTAGTTCCTACCGGTGCATTTGCACTCATATCACTGATCTTCATATCAGCAATAGAACCCAGTCTTCGACCCTCTTCGGTTATCTTTTCCAACAGCGCCGCTAATACTTGGCTCGGCTCCTTATATGGCAAAGCCATGATGTTGTCTTTGATCGACCCGCTAGGTACATCTACATCCCTAAACTCTCCGGGAGAGATAGGTGTATCGTCACCCTTTACTCGCAGGCCGCGCGATTTCAAACCGCCGGGTAAGTTACTCAAAGTACCAGCATCAATCAACTGACGGATCAGTGAAGTACCAGCCCGCGCATATCCACCGATTAAATGTATGTAGCCAAATCCATAAGCACCAAATCCCGGTACATAGTCATACTGAACCATGTGTTGTCTCTTCAATCGAACTACATCTTCTTCTTCGTAGTTACGATAGATTGACAAAATCTTTCCCGTACCAGCATCAATAGAAACGATATAAGGTAAGGCTATGGAGTCATCATCCTCATACCCCGGCATTTCAAAATCAATCTGCACTTCGTATATCTGATACCGGTCATCGTCAGTCAAAGAGTAACCCTGCTCTTCGGCCTTCTTTTTCTCAACGTCAGTATGGATTGCTACCGGCTCACCCAGATCAACATCTCTGTAAAAACCTGCGGCCTGTAATTTACGAATATCATTTTTTGTTTTGCGCATCACATGAGTAACACGCTCTGCCGTCCTAGCTCCACTTGAACCGTAAGGAATAATCACATCCTCAGCAGGTATATATATAGAGGTCTGTCTTCCAAGCGCCGGATCATAGTAGACCTTCTTAAAGGCTGACCCTGCTAACCCTAAGTTAAACAACATGCGCTCATGCTCTGGTCTGTACTCAGGCATCGCCTCAGTCAACTGGTAGTTCATGTCAGCACGAACTCGCTCAGCAGCTTCTTCCTTCATCTTATTGATGGCACCAATGATTTCTGTCTTCACTGGCCCCTGAGCTGGAAACGTTTCCACAATCATCTCAGACTGAAACCTCACAGCCGCTTCTGTCAGTATCGTAGAGAAAACTCCACAAGCCCCATTCCAAGGCTCAGTCCTCTCTTCATACTTCATCCCCAATACTTCCAAACCCTTTACAAACATCTCCACCCAGTCTTTACGGGAGTTAATGTCTGCCTCAACAAGCTCAACAATCTCTGAGCCTACTTGTTCCAGCTCACCCTCATCCATGAACTCCGCCAGATTGGAATCAAACCGTTCAGAGTCATCATCAGACCCTAAAGTAATTTCCATCCCGCCCATGCCTATAGTTACGGACTCAGGATCTTCAATTTCAATTTCCAAGTCAGGCTCTTCTGTTAAAGATTCCAACCCTTGGGGCGCGACATAAAGTGATTTTGCGATGTCCATTTAATCCTCAATAGTAAGTTTGTTTTCTGCGAAAGCTCTTCAGCTCTTCCCGTTCATCGGATGCAAGTCGTAAAAAACCGCCCTTGCGAAACCTTATCAATGCCTGCGTAGATGAATCCACCAAGTCATCATTCGGCGCATTCGGAAATGCAGCCATCTCTTCGATCAACTCGTCAGCCCAGCGAGTCTCTGGAGCCCACACTTTACCTGAACTAAATAAATCAGCAACTGCATTGATCCGCACAAACTTGTCATTTCCACGGCTCGGCGTGTAATCACTCACCACAATGCCCATCTGTCTCAACTCAAAAATCAACGGGCTACCCGCCGCCTTCGCTTCAATCACACATGCATCCGGCTCCCAGTACATATAGTTAGAGTAAGCCTTCTCTTTCAACTCCGGAAACTCCATCCGCTTCTTAAACGCATCCAGCAAAATGATGTTCGCATCATCCGCATTCTCATTCAAATAAAACACACCCCATGTCGTACAGGCCGAATAGTCACTCCTCTCACTTTTTGTAAAAGCAGTGTCCCAGCTCTGAATAATAAACTGACATACCGGCGGTTCTTCTTTTGTCCATCTCTTCCACCACTCCCGCTTAACAATCGCGCCCTCTTCACCAGTCGGACTCTGCTGATACTGAGCATTCCACTTGGCTGCTGGTAACTCTTCCCTTAGAGCAGACAGCTCTTCATAACTCCAAAACTCAGGCCACAAAGGTTTTCCTGACGGCATGATAGCAGGCAGCTCAATTACTTCCCACTCTTCACTCTTATCTCTACCTGCTGCATCCTTAATGACCCTACCTGTCAGATCCCTGTCTCCCCAGCGAGTGTTGTGGCTCACAATGCCATTGGCTATGAAGTTTTCAGTTTTATCTACTTCAACATCAAAAACTTCTTCTTTGCCGTCATAGGCTATTGCAACTATTGGGTCTATTGTAAAATCTGAGATACGATGCAGCTCGCTCAAGAATGCTTGGTGTCTTTCCGTATCCAACTGCAAGGTTGCAGTCGTTGCAAAGCAATCCTCTGACTTTTCCAGTTTCATGGCAGTGGTCGATGCACAGTTTCCCATTCCAATGGGCGCGGGTATTGTTGCTGGTTGGCGGATCCCCGCATACGTCACAAAGGTTATTACGCTCTTTAACCATTGCTTCATACTGTTCAATAGTGATCCCGTACCTATGTTTGATTCGATGTTTACGGGCATCTTCTGATGATTTTTTAGGAATGTATTCTTTCCCGTAATGGTTAGCGCAGAGGCCGCGACTTGCCACGGTTTTTTTACAGCCATCAACACTGCACCCAATACCTTTCCACTTTCCATGATCCCCCAAAGGACGGTATGGTGCGTCTGGGTTTTTCCGGTGGTAACTATCCTTTGATTTACACGCTCCACATTTACCGGGCTTTGTTTTTGTTTTAGATTGCCTTTCACATCCTTCAACGATACAAGTAAATCCCCCGCCCTCAATTGATTCAATCTTATCCATTCCAATACTCCTTCGTTCATCACAAGAAACGGATGCCTCTCGTTTGCCCGAAGAATTCTATCAGATTGTGTTTGTATCTTATATATGGAATCAACACCACTTGACTGCCAGTTGTTGATTTTGCTTGAATCTAAGCGGCCTTTATTAAACGTAGCCACCATATCTCCGGCGCGGATATTTTTTAATTGTCTATCCGTTCCATCTGCCATCAAGACGTTGGTATCTCCAGTCATACACATCACAATCACAATAGATCCACCCGGCTGTAAACGTTGCCGTGGG
>Ga0075464_10000670_pt1 | contig 15164 bp, 15 predicted proteins | sample DEB19_08_DNA_5_FD_75068 | JGI IMG/M metagenome (GOLD analysis project Ga0075464, IMG submission 75068) | Aqueous microbial communities from the Delaware River and Bay under freshwater to marine salinity gradient to study organic matter... | ecosystem: Environmental > Aquatic > Marine > Coastal ...
AACAAGTCAAGAACTTATTGAAAGAATCTGACGTTACTGAATTTTTTGGCCGATGAAAAAAGAGTTAACGCAAGCTCAGAAAGATAAAATCCTAGAACTATTCCGCTCTGGGACAACAGACCTTACTCTGATAACTCAAACTGTTTTTGGGCATAAAAAATTCAACAACCGTTCTCCAGAGGGCAAATTGGTCGCGGCTTTTCTTGTTGCAAATGAATTGAATCCTGCAAAGGCTGACATTGGAGAATTTTCGCCCGAACAAAAGCAGTTTATTGTTTCCGAAATGAAAAACGGAAGCAATCCGTTAAACATTGCACGGATTCTTTTCAAGAACGACAACATTCAAAGACTCTCTAAAGAATGGCGGGCCGTTCAAGGTTGGGTTGCGAATAATGGGCTGAAGGTTGACGATAAAGATGATGTTGTCTCAGAATACATTGCTCCAAGAAGTTTCTCAACCATCGTTGATAAAATCAATCGCGCCGTAGCTTTAAATCTTGAGGCCGAAAAATTAACTGGCAAGTACAAACAATATGTAGAAAAGCTCGCCAACCATTTCCAGAACTCTCGTCTCAAGCGAATCATGGACAACTACGAGGTTCGCAAAGATCGGCAGTTGTTTGAGGATCAGTTTATTCGCTTGGTATGGGATCAGATTGATTTAACAGCAATGGAGTTGGACTTGGTAATGAACATTTGCGCCGACGCAGTTAGCGTTGAAGTTTTGCGCGGCCACATTAACAAGCTAAACAGATTCTTTGATGATATTGAAGAGGGCAATGAGTTGAAACATACTTATGCTGAAACGGTGAAGTCAAAAACCGACGAACTAAATCAAACTCTTAAAAGAATTTCTGATAATACTAAGAAGCTCCAAGGAGATAGGTCAGAAAGATTAAAGGGGCAAGGAAAGTCTGATGCGTCCTTTATTACTATCGTTCAGTTGGCACAAGAAGAAGACGAGAGAAAGAATATGCTTCGTTTGGCAGAACTTCAAAGAATGGCCATCTCTGAGGAGGCAAATAGACTTGAATCTTTGGACTCGTTTATATGTCGAATCATGGGAGTCTCTAAAGAGGAAGTGATCTAATGCTCGATTGTAAAAAATGTTCAGCAGCTTTCTCTTCAGAAAGAAGTCTTCATGCTCATTTAAAGATTCACAATATGAGTGTGGCGGAATACTACTGCTCATTTTATCCGCGCCGAGATTTTTTAACAGGACGACCTCTTCAATTTAAAAAGAAGGACGAATACTTCTCTTCTTATTTTTCCTGCCGAGAAAACATGCTTAAATGGCTGAATCAAACGCCCAAAGAAAAGAAGTCTCCGATTATTCTTGACATGCTTCAACACAGAATCAAGAGCAAAGAGCTTTTTTTCGCGCCCAATGAATTGGAGTTGTTTTTTGCCGACCTTCCTTTTATTCAAGAGTATAAAAATTGCTTTGGATCTTACTCTGCTGCTGCAAATTCCTGTGGGGCAAAAGTTATGTTTAGCGGGAAAGCTCCACTGGAATATAATCAAGATTTTTCGCGGCGCAAAATATTTATTGATTCTCGCGAGCAGCAACCATTGCGATTCGCGAATAGCGAATGCTTGAAATTAGACATTGGAGATTATGCTGTTGGCGGGAATGATTTCAAAAACACATTTGTTGACAGAAAAAGTTTTGACGATTGGTGTGGAACATTAGTAGGGGATAATTTTATAAGATTCACTAAAGAAGTTGAGCGATGCAAATCTCAGGATTCTTTTCTTTGGGTGGTTGTCGAGGAAAATCTTCTCAATGTTCATTCTAGGGCTAAAAAGTCTTACCACAAGCCGAACATTTCTTATATTTCTCACAATATGAGAATTTTACAACACTCGTATAAGGACAATTTGCAGTTTGTTTTTTCTGGCGGCAGAGAGCAGAGTCAAGTGTTGATTCCGAAGCTATTATGTTTAGGCAATAAGCTATGGAATGTGGATTTGCAGTTTTTAATCAATCAAACTTCTAATTTTTAAACATAATGTCTTGGGAAATCGGCGCTCAGAAAAAATTCAAAAAACCATTCTCTAATGAAGAGTTGGCCAAAGTAGAAGGTTTCCTTGAAGAAAAGGACGCAATGCTTTGGCTTGATAAATATTTTAGAGAAAACGTTTCAATTCTTTCTAAGATACTAACTGGCGTTGAACTTTTGCCATTTCAAAGCATGATGGTAAAGGCGATGTTTAATGTTGATTACTTCATGGCTATATGTAGCCGTGGTAGCGGTAAGTCTTTTATTTGTGCGTTGTTTTTAATCCTATACGCAAGTTTAAATCAAGGCGTTAAGATTGGAATTATCGCAAACTCTTTTAGACAGTCTCGTCTTTTGATGCAGAAAATCCTAGAGTTAAGAACCGACCCAAAAGCAAAGTTTTTAAACCAGTGCATTACAAATGTATCGTTAAAAAATGACGAATGGGTGATTGAAATTGGTAGAAGCAAACTGATAGCTCTTCCAACGGGCACAGGTGAGAAGCTGCGCGGCTATCGTTTTAAGGTAATGGTTATTGATGAACTTCTTCTTTTGCCATCCAAACTAATCAATGAGGTTATCATGCCGTTCTTGTCAACAAACACTGATGTTACTGACAGAAAAAAAATTAGAGATGCAGAAGATGCTCTTATTGCTCAAGGAAAGATTAAAGAGGAAGATAGAACTCAATTTGGAAATAACAAATTAATCGGTCTTTCTTCTGCGTCTTATTCTTTTGAGTATCTTTATACAATGTATAAGCAGTATGAAAACGCTATTTTAACAGGCGATAATTCTACTGCTAGATATGGAATTTTTCACATTTCATACGAGTGTTTGCCAGAAGATTTATACGACCAAGCTCTTATTTCAAAAGCTCGCTCTGAAATGTCAGAAGCTCAATTTGGGAGAGAATTTATGAGCCGCTTTACCGATGATAGCTCGGGATATTTTAAAATGTCAAAGATGGTTGCTTGTACTTATCCAGATGGAGAGGGGCAATCTGTAATGGCAATGGGCGACAAAGGCGGCATATTTGTAATTTCGATTGATAGTTCATGGTCCGAAAGCGATGCTTCCGATGATTTCGTCATGCATGTCATCAAGTATTTTCCAGAAACGGAAATTGGCGTTGTTGTTCATTCTTACGCTCTACCTGGAACGGCAATGAAGGAGCATATTAAATATTTTCACTTCTTATACAAGGGTTTTGACCCCGAATTAATCGTCATGGACTACAATGGCGGCGTTCAGTTTTTGGCGGCAGTAAACGAGAGTGAGATTTTTAAGCAGAGCAAGATAGAGATTAAAACCATTGATGTTGACGCTCATGATCCGACTGCATATGGCGACTCTATAAAACAGATAAGAAATCTTCACAACAAATCAGACAATAGAATCTGTTTACAGGTAAAACCAATGTCAGATTACATTAGAAGGTCAAACGAACTTCTTCAATCATCTTTTGATCATAAAAAAATCATGTTTGCTGGCGCTGCCACAGACGACGATTTTGAATATCAGACAAGTTTACCAATTCCTGTGGATGAATTAAAGTTCTTGCGCGACAACCTAACTATTAAACCAACGACTGTTGATTTTGTTGAAAATCTTAAAGACAATATTGATATGATTAAGGTTCAGTGTGCAATTATTGAAGTGTCAACAACTCCGCAAGGAACTCAAACTTTTGATTTGCCCCTGAATTTAAAAAGGCAGCGGGGTCAAAATAAGGCTCGCCGAGACAGTTATAGTGCGATGCTTCTTGGAAACTGGGGCTTGCAGATATTAAGAGATATGAGAGCGAGCCCAAAAGAAGAAGAGTATCAAGGCTGGATTCCTCAGATTTTCTAACTTTAAAAGTCGGAATTTCTTGACTTTTGTGTAATATATCCTATATGGGACGAAATTATCAAAAGAAAAATTTGGATTACTGGGCAAAAATGTCCCAACCAAAGTCAGTTCAAAGTCAGGAAACAACTTTTGCCGCGCAAGGTTTTCTTCCCGAGTCTCTTGGTGATAATTTTGCGGGGCTGGAAATTTCTACAGCCTCTACTCGCGGAAGTTCTGGTTCTAGTGGCTCTGGAAGCAGAATGAATAGGTCTGCTGTTAAAAGCGCGAATGACCGATATTCTCAGATTCGTCAAATGCACTTGCCGTTTGAGTATCGAGACGGTGGCGTTGATATGCGTGATGCTATTGAACTTTGTCAAAAGGCTTACGCGAACGTGTCGGCATTTAAAAACGCCATCGACTTGATGAGCGAATTTTCCAACACAGAAATTTACTTAAAGGGCGGAAACAAAGCAAGCCGCGACTTTTTTGATGCGTGGCTGAAGAGGATCGACATTTGGAGTTTGCGCCGCCACTATTTTTTTGAGTATTTTAGATCATCTAATGTTTTTCTTTACCGATTAGATGCTGATTGGCAGGTTGAAGACTTAATTAAATTGAGAACTATTTACGCCAACGACGCTAAAATAGCTGGGAAACAAATTCCAATCAAGTATATTCTTATTAACCCATACAACATCGCAAGCAACAGCACAACTGTTTTTTACGACGGAATGTATGAGCAAATTTTGTCTCAGAATGAATTGGCCCGCTTAAAAAATCCAATTACTGACGACGACAAAAGAATTTTCGACTCTCTTCCTCAAGAAGCAAAAGATTTAATTAGCAAACAAACTTGGACAAAAAATGGAATCAAAATTAAAATCGACCCTAAAAAATTGCACGTTTCTTTTGCTAAAAAGCAACCTTACGAGCCTTTTGCCATTCCTTTCGGATACAGCGTGCTTGGTGATATTAATGTTAAGCTAGAAATGAAAGCTCTCGACCTTGCAATTATGCGAACGGTTGAGATGGCTATTCTTCACGTTACTCATGGCGAGAAAAAAGATCAACACGGCGGCGGAATTAGTCAAGCTACTGGAGAGGCTCTTAAACAGATTTTCTCAAATGGAACTGTTGGCCGTACTCTGATTACTGACTATACTACAAAAGCAGAATTCATTATTCCCGACCTTAAAAAGGTTCTTGGCCCCGAAAAATATCAAATTATCAACCAAGATATTCGAGAAGGTCTTCAAAATATCATTGTTGGCGAAGAAAAATACGGAAACACTCAGGCTAAAATCAATGTGTTTCTTGAAAAACTTCGTGAGTCACGTCAGAGTTTCCTTAATGACTTTTTGCAGCCCGAAGTAAAAAGAATCGCCAAAGAAATGGGCTTCAGGGTTTATCCAGAGTGTCACTTTACCGACATTTCTCTTCAGGATAACACTGAGTTGATGAGAATTGCAAACAGGCTTGTTGAGCTTGGTATTTTGAGCCCGCAAGAACTAATGAACGTGTTTCAGCGTGGCGAATTTCCAAGCGCCGAAGAAATTGGCTCCGACCAAGAACAATATATTAGTGAAAGAAAGAAGGGTAAATGGATGCCGCTCTCTCCTGTTCCTATTGTTGCCGCCCCTGCTCCGAAACTTGATCCTAATAAAGCTCAGTCTGCTTCTCAAAACAGCTCCGCCAAACCAATCGGGAAACCTGCTGGAAGGCCAACATCTTCAAAAGCGTCTATTGAAGATATTCGAGAAGTTACTTTCGCCGCCCAAAATCTTGAGAATTATATTTGCCAAAAACTCGGAGAAAATTTGAGCGCCGAACAAAAATCTTTGGCGCATGAACTCACTGTTCAAATCGTTGCGTCAAAAGAAAGCGGCTGGACTGAAGCGGCAGATTCTTGTTTAGAAGACTTGTCAGAAATGATGAAGTTGCAAATTGATTCTGAAATCTTGGCTCTCTCAGCGGAAACTGGAATGGATATTTTTGCATCCGCACTGTATTTTAGAGCGGCAAAGTAATCTGGGTGTAAACATCTTAGATGTCTAACATTTTTTGGTACGAGTCCTCTTTTGCTTCTGAAGATTTTTCTATTTCTTCATGGAAAGACACGGAGACTTCTCGCGCCAATTTAGAAAACTTGTCGCCGCTCTTGCCAATTAATCTAGAGCGAAACATTGACTTGGTTTCTATTGCTGCAAACGGCGCAAATCCAAATCTTGTTAATAAAAATGACGACGGCATTGATAGTAAAACTGCTGCCGAAATTATTGACTTGCTGATTCATAAACCAATTAACATTGAGCACAACCAGAAAAAAATTGTTGGCCACATATTAACTTCAGGGTTTTCAAGCATGGAAACTTCTGAAATCATCTCAACAGTTGACGCTATTAATTCTGTTGATCCAATCAACATGAGTTTTGGTGGCGTGATTTACAAGAAAATTCATCCCGAACTGGTTAAACTCTTAGAGGCTAACTCGGATTCTGATAGCCCGTATTTCAAAAGCCTTTCTACAAGCTGGGAAATTATGTTTAGCGATTTCCACATTCTTCTTGGCTCAAGAAAAATGAAAGAGGCGGAAAAGGTTACTGATTCCAAACAAAAGAACGAACTTAAAAAGCATCTCCGAAAATACGGCGGCACGGGAAAATTAAAAGACGGCACTCCTGTTTATCGGCAAGTTTTCGGGCCAAGCGTTTTGCCTGTTGGTTTTGGTATTGTATCAAACCCTGGAGCTTTTGTCAAAGGAATTTTAACAAAGGGCGCGGATAAAAAAGAAACTGCAAACAGCAAGTTTTTGGAGCTTTTTAAAAATAAAAAATAAAAAGTGTAAAGAATTTCACACTCCTAAATACGAACAACAATGGAACCCGTCGAAACACTCGAAAAAATTCTCGCCACTGTGGAATCTCTGGCAACGAAACAAACAGAAGAATCTCATGCTAACATTGCGAAGCAGTTGAAAGATTCTCTCAAGCAGCTTGATGCAGAATGGAAAATGACTCGCGATGCTAGTCAAAAGCAGAAAGACGAAGCTGAAGCAAAAATGACTGAACTCTATGCTCAGATTGAAAAAATGAACAAGAGTTTTAGCGAGGCTCAAACCAAGCTCTATGAGATGGAAGAAAATTCTCGCGCCACAAAGCGTCTCATTGCTTACAACGCTCGCATGGAAGCAATGGAAGCGTCTTATGACATGGACGACGATGATCGTAAAATCGTTGCTGCTAAACTGAAAGACCTTGATGAAAAGGATGAAACCTTTGCCGCTTTCCAAGAAGAATTTGCTAAACTTTGGAAGCACAAAAACAAAGAGTTTATTGCTAAAGCCAAGGAAGAAGCCAAAAAGAAAGTTGAAGAGGAGGTGGCCGCAAAGCTCGCCGAACTTTCCAAAGCTGGCGAAATTAAAGCGGGCGAAGAAAAGAAAACCACTGAAAATGCTCTTGATAATGCAAAAGCGTCTCAAGAAAGTGTAATCAATAATAACCAAGAAATTAGTAAGAGCGAAACTCTTGTTGATCGTTGGAAAAAATCCTTCGACCCCAAAAAGTCAATCACTTTCTCTAAGTAAAACTCCCCAAAAACACACACATAAAATAACATGGCTAATCGGCTCCTACCCTTCCGTCTCACCAGCCCACACGATGAGCTTTCTCATTTCGCGCTGGCTAATGCTTACATTAACGAAAACATCACTGGGGCTGGCCTTGGTGACGCTGGCGTTTTCGTCTCTGTTGCTTCTGGCAACCTCAACCTTGATCCTGTGACTTTCACAAGCAACAGCTATCTCGGCAAAACTGACTATCCTTATGTTGGCTTTAACGCTTATCCAGAAATCACTCTAAAGGTTCGTCCTGCTGCTTCTGGCGATATTAAGCCTCTTGGTATTACTCTTGTTCAGACTGCAAAGTATGATGAGAACGGCCAGAAGCTTCTTTACTACCGCGAAAAGGCTGAGTCTATGCAGGTTGCACTTCCTGGCGAAAGCACAAAGATTCTTACAAAGGGCATTGTCACTGTTACATCGTCTGCTGTTGATGGTAGCCTTTCTGTGAATGGCGGCATTAAGTTGTCTGCTAACTCTGGTAAGGTTACGGGTTGCGCATTGAGCGACTCTGCTTGCTTCGGCATGGTTCTTGGCACTGGTTCTCGCGGTGCAAACGGCGCTAACGTGGCCGACGCATATTCTGGAGCTTTCTACCAAGTTAAATTTGGAGCCTAATATTCAGTAACAACTAAACTACTCTAAAAAGACAAACATGAAACTCAAAATCGAAAAAACACCAGAGCAGTCGGAATTGCTGAAAGCCATGGCATCAAAGGATTTCGACACGCGCATTCAGGCTGGCGAAGCCTTTGCTGCTCTTGTCGGCCCAGTGCTCGCTGAAGTAATGGCTCAAGCCAGTATTATTGCTAACTTCTACACCAACCAGCAGTATGATATGGGAACTGTTCCTATGCTTCCTGTTGACACGTTCTTTGATGTAACGGATTACAATTATCTCTCTGTTTGGAGCCAAACCGCCGCTGGTGGCCTTGGAACAAACGAAGTGATTCCAAATGTGGGTGAAATGCCCGTCAAAACCTACAAGATGAACAGCGCTCATAGCTTTGATGCTAAGTATGCTAAGAATCCTCGCCTTGGTCTTGACATTATGGCAAAAACCATGGGCCGCTTGATGGCTGAAATTCTCAATCATCAGGAAAACTTTGCTGTCGGCCCTCTCATGGCTGCTCTTGCAAACGCTTCCACTAATGGCCGCAAGCACGTTCAGCGTGTTGTGTCCGCTGGTCGCTTGATTCCTGCTGATTTCAGCAAGCTGCTTACTCTTGGTGCTCGCCTGAACACCTCTTGGACTGGTGGCACTCCTGTTGGCGGCGCAAAAGATGTTAGCGACTTGCTGATGTCTCCAGAAGCGATGGAAAAACTGCGCGAAATCGCTTTTAATCCTATTAGCACTGCTGCTGCTCCTTATACCGACGCTTTGAAAGACTCGATTGCTGCTCCTGAGAGCATTCGCACTCAGTTCTTCAACGCTGGTGATATTGCTTCCTTCATGGGTAAAACGCTTCATGTGTTCAATGAATTTGGCAAGGGTCGTCGCTTCAACACTGTGTTCAAAGCTGCTGCTGGTTCTACCAGTTACGCTCAGGACGACGGAACAACTGGCGCTGCTGCTTTCACCAACGCTTCTGAAGAGTTGATTGTTGGCATTGATCGTGGTCGCGATCCACTTATCCGTATGGTTGCCACTGACAGCGAAAGCGGCAGTGAGTTCTCCGTGACTCCAGATGACCAGTTCTACGCTCGCCGTCAGAACAAGATTGGTTTCTATGGTGAAATGGAAGAAGGCCGCTTGATTGTCGATACTCGTCCGCTTATCGGACTTGTGCTGTAATCAAAAAGACTATTAATTAGCCGCCCCGACGAAAGTTTGGGCGGCTTTTTATTTTGCCGCTATTATATATTATGGAAGAATTATCACAACTAGAATCTGCTAACGGAAGACTTGAACCAGAGATTGACTTGGAAGAATTGTTCGGCACAAAAAGAACAAATCCTTTCGGCACAAACAAACTTGAAATTTTTGAAGAGCAGCTTAGCTCAATGAGCTATACTGACATGCAAGAAATTGCCCGAAAGGTTCGCGACATTGACATTTATGCGTCGCGGCCAAATCTTCGACTCAAATTACTTGAGGCTTTTAAATGGGACTCTCGCAATAAACAACACATGGCCCCGATCATTATTCGTGATCAAAAGCCTAGCGACTTTGACCGAAACGACCCAGAACACTTGAAAGTAATGCGGGAGTTAGGCATGAAAGTGTAAAATAAAGCATGTACAACACTTTTTCGGGACTTGCTCAGAACGTATTAACAAATGATTTTGAGAACAATACTGGCATTGCCACGCTTTCTCAAATCAGCGGATGGTTTTCGGCAAATCTTGGAGGTTTGAATAATTTGCTCAATACGTCTTTCTCTGGTGTTGATCCAGAGATTGACGAGGAGGCCAGCTACATTTTTAGCCTGCAATACCTCCACTCTTTTTATTCGCGTCAAACAAGAAATGCTTTAAGGGGTATAATTTCGTCATCTTCAGACGGCTCAAACATTTTGTCAGTTAGTGACGGCGACAATAAAATTAGTTTTGTAAATAAAAATGAGGTCGCAAAAAGTTATCGCGGCATGACAAATGATTTAGCGGCACAAATTGAAAAAGATGCTCATCGCTATTGTATGTTCTTGTCGCAGCCACAAGCGATTAATGAAGTTGGTTCTGACATTACAGGGTGGGTTGCTGGCGGATATAATGCTTACACACCGATTGGATATTAATCGCCGATTCTCTGGTTTGCGATTTTCCAGTATTTTTCTTCTTTTTCAATGCCGATAAAGTTGCGGCCAAGATTTTTCGCGGCAAGACAAGTTGTTCCTGAACCAACAAAACAATCCAGAACAATTTGTCCCTCAAAAGAGAACGTCCTAATTAAATCCGCCATCAACTTTAATGGTTTTTGAGTTGGGTGTAGCCCGTTTTCGCAATTATAAGACATTAGATTTGATTTTACATCCGATCCAAAACTAAAAAATCCTCCCACTTTGTTTTCAAGAATGCATTTTGCAAGGGTTCCTTTGTAGGGTTTAATTGCATAAAGGATAGGCTCAAATAAAGGTTTTAAATTTCCAACTCTATAATTCTCAAAAGTTTTGCCGCTGTTTTTTATTGCTGGAATTTTATTAACGTTTTGAGCTTTGCTATTTGCCTTATTCTTACTCCAAATCAACATATCTTTCACAAGAAAACCTTGATTTTCTGCCGCCATACAAATTCGATGATAAAATCTTCTGCTATTGAAAATCAAGATAGGGGACGCAGGTTTTGTTATCCTAAAAACCTCGTTTAACCAAAGCTCTGAGAACTCTTGATATTCTTTTCCAATGTTTTTGTCAGAAGATGACCACCCATTGATTGGTTTTCCTCTTCTCTTAAAACTGCTTTTATTTTGCGCTGGAGAAGAGCCTCCTAATGCAGAATTGGAATTTTTATGAACAACATCCCAGTCTTCATAGTCGATTCCATAAATTGGATCGCATAAGAAAACATCAATAGATTCGTCTGGGATTTTCTTTAACAATTCAAGGCAATCGCCAAAATGTATTTTGTTTAGTTCGAGCATTCTTTTATTAAAAACGCAAAACCAAAGATGTCAAGTAAAAAATTAGCCCGCCCCAATTAAGGAGCGGGCTTTTTTTTTGTGTTCTCGGCCCGCACTGAAGCATCGGCCCTGTAGAGATTAGCTGTAGATACCAGACTGATTTGACCCACTAACAAAGAGGCCTCTGCTCATGTCCAAAATACCACCAACGTCAGCAGAGAGGGTCAGGCTAACGCTCATATTGTCGCCAAGAGAAAGATTCTCACTGAAAGAGTCAATCTGAGCGCCTTTCAACGTAAACTTCATGTTGTCGGAACCATTAGCGTTTTTCAGAGTAAGAGAAACGTCATGTGTCGATTCGTCGTCCATGAAAGCGGAAAGGTTGCGACTTACGCGCTCATTCACGATAGCTTCCACCTGCATAGTAACAGTGATTGGAAGATCAGTTGGACGAGCATAAGCAAAGCGGGAACCAAGCTGCTGAATTGGCGATCTGGAAAGAGGAACAGAAATGCTTGCGCTCTGAACACGAATGCCGTTTCCACCAGCAACATCAAGATTAACAGGAGGAGCAGCAATACCAGAAGCAGTTCCAGTCAATGTTCCAAAGCTCAGAGTCGCCTGAGATGGGCGAAGAGCCATTGGAATAGAAGCGCCCGTTCCTGGAGTAGGCTGTGGCAACTTAACTGCAAAAGCAGTGTTAAGCATTGTGCCGTCAGCAGGATTAACAGCAGGATTAATGCAACCAGTAGTTGCGCCGCTCACTGTATAAATGGATTGCACCATGCTTGATGCTTCCAAATTCACTGTAACTGTAGGAATGTCTCCAACAGCAACGTTCACTTCGTAAGACGATGGGAAACAGTTGCCAAGAGCATAAACAGGAAGCCCCGAAAGTGCTGCTGTTCCGCCCGCAAGAAAGTTAAAGTCTGTGCCTTCTGGAGAAACTGGAACGTAAAAATTCGATCCAGAGTTTGAAGCGATTTGGCCCGAAATAAAGTTTGCTTCACCTGTAAAAGTGCCAGCATCTTGAACGTAGAAACCAAGAGCGCGTTCTTCGGCACCATCCTTGAGGTAGTAACTGAAGGAAGCTCCTACGGTAGGCTCCTCAGTAACAATTTTGGTGATAGCGGCGGTTTGGCCGAACTGACGAAGAGGAGTGCGTGAAATTTCAACATTCGTGTCGAAACTTTGAATACGAGGAAGTTGGTAATGCTTCGTTGCTGCTGTGGAAGAAATTCCTTCCGACGTGTACAAAGCAACTGATGGGTAATTGGTCCTGATGCGAGACATTTTTGTGTGTATTTAGGGTTAGTCTTTTTATTTACACTTTTTGGGAACAAAACATTTGACAAACCCTCTCTCAGTATTATTATAAAACCTATGCTAAAAAATCCAATTAACGTCCTTTCTCTTTTTGACGGAATCTCCTGCGGTCAACTTGCCCTCCAGCGAGCAGGCATCCCAGTCAACCAATACTTCGCTAGCGAAATTGACAAACACGCTATTAAAGTCACTCAACATAATTTCCCAGATACAGTTCAACTGGGTTCTGTGGTTGATGTGAAAGCGGAGAATTTACCGAAGATTGATCTGCTTGCTGGAGGTTCTCCGTGTCAATCCTTTTCTTTTGCTGGGAAGAGAAACGGCATGTCAACAACTTGCAACCAAGATATTTTGAGTATTGACCATTACTTAGAGTTGAAAAATGGTGATTTTGAATTTGAAGGGTATTCTTATTTATTTTGGGAGTACGTGCGTCTTTTAAAAGAAACCTCTCCAACCTATTTCCTCTTAGAGAATGTGAAGATGTCCAAAAAATGGGAAAAAGTTATAACCAATGCTCTACAAACAGAGCCAATTGAAATTAATTCAAAACTTGTTTCTGCTCAAAATAGACGGCGTTTATACTGGTCCAATATCCCTAATATCACCCAGCCAATTGATAGGATGCTATCGGCTTCATCAATTAAGGAGATGAGCGATGGTTTCTGCTATGCAGCAACAATAAAAAACAGTAAAAATGGCAAGATGGTTTCATTTAGTAATGATAAAATACCAACGCTTACCACTTTTTGCGGATCACCAAACGGTCTTGGCCGCCCATTTTGGGCAAAAGAAGAGTTTATTCTTCAAAAGCCATTTGATTATTCAAAAGTAAAAAAAATCACACCCATTGAAGCAGAGCGCCTTCAAACTGTCCCTGACAACTACACATCAGTCATCTCCGACAATAAACGCTACCACGCACTAGGCAACGGCTGGACGGTTGATGTCATTGCTCATATTTTCAAAGGCATTTCTTAACTTCTCGGATACCTTGATTTACTCACGTCAAAATCCAACATGCCAATGTATAAGTTGTTTTGAATACTTTTTCGTGCTTTGTCTGTGATTCTCGCAATCGAGACTTTTTCAATAAAGAATGGTTGTTCAGAGGATTGCGCGGCTAATCCTGTGTAGTTATAACTGCCATTTTTTATGTCGCCGAATTTTGTATAAGGCACGCCAGAGAACGGAATGTGCGAAAATGTTTTTTGATTTGTGTCAGAAAACAACCCAAGAACGCCATCTAATTGATAAGGATTCTCGCAAATTACTGTGGCCGAAAAATTAACTGTGGTTTTGTCTTCGCCGCCAAAAGAAAATGGTTCGTTTTGCTGATTTTGAGTATTAATAAAAACAGCAGGAACAAGCGGCGAATATGGAGGAATAGACCTTACAGAAATGTCGCTGCCAACTTTTGGGCGCTCAATGTATTTTTTTTCAACAATTAAATCTTCAAGGTTTTCGTTTGAAGGATAAACATTAAATTCTTTTACGGCGAAAAATCCAGTTAAAATTTCAGACGGCGATATTGCGTCTGAAATCACTCTACCATTCTCAAAATCAAGAATAAAATTATTTGCGCGGCCAGAAAAAGTTGAGTCAACGTAAAATCCGCTAGGAACAACTGCTCCAGATACGCTAGAGTCAGCTATCCATTGTTTGTGTCGCGAAGAAAATCCCCTATAACCGCTCGGTAATCTCGAATCCTCAAGATAATGAAGTTCGCCCGTTTTATTTGAGAAAGCGCGACCCTTTTCCAATAAATGATGGTCAAACCACAAGATAAAAGAGGATTGAGCTTCGTGCGAGAACTGAGGAACCATAGTTAGTTTTACACTTAGCTTCGTGTAGCTACGAAAACTCTAGAGTCTAACTCTTCGAACTTTTTGAACCACTTTTCTAAAAACCCTGTCATCCATTTGTCAGCAGTGGCTTTTGATGCGGCCCGCACTTTAAATTTTGACTGAATGCCATAGTGAGAGCGTGATGGCGGCATTCCCACATTGTCAAGATTAAGATAATTGCCTAATCCTGGGACTCCTTGCTCTAACCAGAACACCCAACTTTTGCCGCTCACCCATGGCAAATCATTTTTTGTCGCCTCTTCAATTTGCTCCCGAGACGGCATTACAACTCTCCATTTTAAGGTTAATCCTGGGGAATCAACTTTTTCAATTATTGTGCGGCGCAATAAATTTCTTATTTTGTTTGTCGGCTTTGCTTTTCTTGGGAACCCTAAGAAAGAGAATAAATCTCCAGTATTCGCGCCCAATAAATTTGCAAAATCATTGTCTCCATATCCAGGACCAAAATCAAGAGCATTAACAACGGGTAAATTGTCAAAATCTGCAATCATTGCTTGCTTGTAATTTTGAAATTCCGCGAAAATAAGTTTTTGCGTTGGCGGGCGCAAAATGTTTTCTTTGATTCTGTTTGTTATCTTTGACTTGATCTGGGATAACAAATTGCCTATTCTTAGTTTAGCCATTTTCGTCCATTGGAATCAGAATGTATTCGTAATACGGGCTAATTAGCGGGCCGAACATTGCAATTAATCGTCCATTGGTAACGATGGAATAACGGTTGCCATCTAGCTCAACTCTTTGGGCGTTTTTAATAAAGTCTTTAGCTTCGGAATTAATTTTGATTTTAACTGCGCCCGCTGGAAGAACAATTTTATCCTGATTTCCGCTAGTAGCAGAACCATCCTTTAGCGAGAACAACTCTTCTTCCGCTTTAATGTAGCGGATACGAGCTTTTGTTGTTAAACTTTGAACATGTAGCTCGTCCTGAGATTGGGATGCGTAAAAAGCGTTGTAAT
>Ga0075464_10000671_pt1 | contig 15158 bp, 16 predicted proteins | sample DEB19_08_DNA_5_FD_75068 | JGI IMG/M metagenome (GOLD analysis project Ga0075464, IMG submission 75068) | Aqueous microbial communities from the Delaware River and Bay under freshwater to marine salinity gradient to study organic matter... | ecosystem: Environmental > Aquatic > Marine > Coastal ...
AAGCAGGTCGGTGCAGGCAATGCAGTCATTGGCGGCGCCATTGGTGACACGCCCATCATTGCGCGCGCGCAAGGCATACCCGTCAAAGCAGTGGCTGTGTTGGGCAGTGGTTCGCTGACGCAGTTGGTCAGCCACAAGGATGAATTCATCGAGAGTCCGCGTGAACTCAAGGGCAAGACCGTCACCGTCATCTCCTACACCGACACGGCCTACTACGCCCTGCTGGGCATGCTCAGTAAAGTCGGTCTGACCAAAAACGACGTCAATATTCAGGCCGCCGGGCCCGCTGGCGTGTGGCAACAGTTCGCCAGCAAAAAAGCAGTCGCCATGGCGGGTGTGCCCGACTGGACGGTTAGCGCCATGGAGGCGGGTGCCAAGGTCGACATCTTGCCTGCAGACGTTTATTTCAAGAGCATGGCGCAGGCCATTCTTGCATCGGACGAGACGATTCAGAAGAACCCACAGCTGATTCAAAAATTGGTGCGTGCCACTCTGAAGGGCATGAAGGACATCATGGCCGACCCCAAGGCTGCCTCGGTGGCCTACGTCAAGCATGTGCCGGTTTACAAGGGAAAAGAGGCCTCTATCCTCGCAGCCTTTGAGATGTACAACAAATACGTTTATGCAGGCCAAAAAGTGCCGGGTCAGATGGACGAAGCGCGACTGGGCGAGCTGCAGAAGTTTTACGTGAGCAATGGCATCGTACCCAAAGAAACGCCGCTCAAAGACCTCTACACCAATCAGTTTGTCAGCGGAAAATAAATGACCGTCAATCGCGACCGCCTCGTGACGATCAGCTGGAGCTTGCTGGTCTTGGTTTTGTTTCTGGCGGGGTGGGAATGGGGTCCGGGCCTCGTTGGCGTGCCCGAGTTCGTGTTGCCGCGCTTCAGCAAAGTCTGCGCCGAAGCTGTACGAATTTGGGGCAGTGAGCGATTGCTTTGGCACGCTGGCATCACGGCGGCAGAAGTGGTGATCGGCTTTATTTTGGGCTCGGCGTTGGGGGCAGTGATTGGCTATGCGCTCGGCATTTCACCGCGCATAGAGGCAGTCTTGTCACCCTATCTGCTGGCTTTACAAATAGCCCCTAAGGTGGCTTTTGCACCGTTGTTCGTGATGTGGATGGGCTACACGATGTACCCCAAAATTTTGGTGGCGGTCTTGATTGTTTTCTTCCCGGTGCTGATCAACGTGTTGTCTGCGATGCGCACTATGGATGCTGACATGATCAATCTGGCGCGCTCTTTTTCAGCCACACGCTGGCAAGTTTTTCTGAACGTTGAGTACCCCACCACCATGCCGGTGCTCTTTTCTGGTCTGCGCATTGCCAGCACGCTGGCCGTGATTGGTGTCGTGGTTGGCGAACTGGTCGGCGGCAATATCGGCTTGGGTTATTTGTTGGTATTTTTTGAGGGTCAAGGAAACACCGCTGCGGTGTTTGTCGTGATTGGTGCACTGACGGTGATCGGTATCGTGGCCTATTACGCCGTGGTCATCGCTGAAAAAAAAGTGCTGCATTACTTGCCCAGTGCTGAGCGCCGCTCAGCCTGACCGGGTCAATCCCCGTGAAAGATCGCATGACCTCCCCCGTACTTGAAATCAATCTCACCAGCCGCAAGGTGCTGGTCACGGGCGGCGCACGCGGCTTGGGGGAGGCCTTTGTCCGTGCTCTGGTGGCAGCAGGTGCCAGCGTTGCCATCAGCGATGTGTTGCATGCGCGTGGTGTGGCGCTGGCAGACGAGCTGGGCCCGCAGGCGTTTTACGTGCCGCTGGACCTGAGCGATGCGGCGGCCATCCAGTCTGGCGTGGCTGCAGCTGCACAACTTTTGGGCGGCCTAGATGGTCTGATCAACAACGGCGCCATCACCAACTCAGGCGGTAAAGCCATGGCCGACATCTCGGTGGCAACCTGGGACCAGGTGATGGCCGTCAACGTACGGGGAACGTGGCTGACCACGGTTGCCGCGCAACCCTACTTGGCCGCATCGGGTCAGGGGCGCGTGGTCAACTTAGGATCCGACACCGCGCTGTGGGGCGCCACCAACCTGATGGCTTATGTCGCCAGCAAAGGCGCGGTGATGGCGATGACACATTCCATGGCCCGTGAGCTTGGTCCCCAAGGGATCACGGTGAACGCCATCGCGCCTGGCCTGACGCTGGTCGAAGCGACCGCGTATGTGCCGCAGGTTCGCCACGATCACTATCAAAACGGGCGGGCCATTCAGCGCCCCCAAGTGCCCGAAGACCTCACAAGCGCCGTGTTGTTTCTGCTGTCTCGCGGCAGTGGCTACATCACTGGCCAAGTGCTGCCGATCAACGGCGGCTTTGTCATGCAATGAAAAAAGGAAATTGACGATGAACACACCTCTTGCCGCCAACCAGCCCGTCTTCAATGAACTCGGTTTGATGGACCCTGCGACGCCGCCAGAAGCTGACATTCAGCGCGGCATGATGCAGGCGCCGGGTCAGAGCTTTGCCGACTGGCTGGAGGGGCGAGTCGCACGCTTTGCCGCGCGCAAGTACGACTGGGATGCACTCAAGTTCCAAGCGGACTTCGACCCGACCTACCGCCGAGCACAAATGCGTTATGTCGGCACCGGTGGCACCGGCGTGACTGCCGATGCCAACACAGTTCCTTCGGGTCACTTCACGTTTTCGACGATGGTGATTCCCGCTGGCAACGTTGGCCCTTCACACATTCATTACGACGTCGAAGAAGTGTTCTTTGTCATGCGCGGCAAGATGAAGATCGTCTGCGAGAAAGATGGCGAGCGCTGGGAGTCGATTTTGGGTGAGCGTGATCTGGTCTCGGTGCCGCCAGGGGTTTACCGCGAAGAAACCAACATCGGTGACGAGGACGCGCTGATGTGCGTGATGCTGGGCACCCCTAAGCCCATCACGCCGACCTATCCACCCGACAGCCCACTCGCCAAAATCAAACGTGACGCGCTAAAAAAATAGCGTGCACGCGTCCCTCTACTGAACATCGAACCATGCGTCTCGTTGACACCACCACAGACTCTTTGGCAGACCGCCTGCAGCGTTTCGCGCTGGCATGTGTCATCACGCCAGACGGCGCTGTGGACTATCGACACGCAGGGCCGGGCACGCTGGCCGTGACGCATGTCTTGCTGCATGGTATTGGCTCAGGCTCTGCCAGTTGGTTGATGCAACTTGAAGCTGCAGAATTGAGCGGCAGTGCACGCGTGCTGGCATGGGAAGCCCCCGGCTATGGCCGCAGCAGCCCGGTCACGCTCCTGCAACCCAGCGCCGACGATTACGCCAGCCGGTTGTGGGCTTGGCTGGACAGCTTGGGGATTCGCCACCCTGTCACGCTGGTGGGGCATTCGTTGGGTGCGCTGATGGCCACCCGTGCTGCCTTGCAACGTCCCGACCAAGTGGACAAACTGGTGCTGTTGGCGCCGGCCCAAGGTTATGCACGGGCGAGCGGAGCAGACAGAGCCGAAAAGTTGACGGCTCGGCTGGCTAATTTGCGCACACTCGGACCCCAGGGCATGGCGCAAAAGCGGGGTGCGGCCATGCTGTCCCCGCAGGCCGACCCCGCCTTGGTGGCTTACGTGCAGTCTGTGATGGCGCAGGTCCATCCGGACGGCTATACCCAGGCCTGCCATCTGCTGTCGAGGGGTGATTTGCTGACCGACTTGGTCAAGGTGAGTTGCCCGGTCGTGGTGGCCAGTGGCTTGGCCGACGCCATCACACCCGCTGCCGGCTGTCAGCAGGTTGCGGCCACTGCCGGTGTGCCTTGGACAAACCTCGGCCATGCCGGACACGCCTGTGCACTGGACGCGTCAGAACAGGTCAATACGCTGCTGGGTCTGGTCGGTCAAACAAGGTTTGGGGCAGCGGCATGAGCACTGCTGCAGAAGACCGCTACACCGTACCGGCGCTTCAGCGCGGTCTGGATTTGCTGGGTCAGTTCAGCCGCCACACGCCCGAACTGACGGGCGCTGATTTGGCCCGCCAGCTGGACTTGCCGCGCGCGTCTGTGTTCCGCATCTTGCACACGCTTGAAAAATCTGGCTTTGTCGAACGTGTGGGGGACAGCAACAGCTACAAACTCAGCATCGGTGTGTTGCGTCTGGGTTTCGAATACATGGCGTCGATGGAGTTGACCGAGCATGGTCGCCCCGTCATCGATGCCTTGCGAGATGCCACCGGCTATTCCGCTCACTTGGTGGTTCGCGATCGGCGTGAGGTGGTTTTTGTGGTCAAGGCCACTGGCCGCAGTGCACTGTTTCACTCCATCCAGGTCGGCGCGCGCTTGCCTGCCCATGCCACGGTGCTCGGCCGACAACTGCTGGCAGACCTCGACATGAGCGCCCTTTCAGAGCTCTACCCTGAGACACCGCTGCCGGCGCACACACCCAAGACACCCACCACACTAGAGCAACTTAAGGCACTGATTGATATCGATCGAGCCAATGGCTATGGCATCAGCCAAGGCGGTTTCGAAACAGGTATTTCAACCATTGCCGCACCGGTCTTGAACGACGCACATGAAGTCGTTGCCGCCGTGAGCATCACGGTGCCAGCGCAGCATCTGGCCGCCAGTCAGTCCAATGTGCTGGTGCCCCAAGTCATGGCGGCCGCAGCTCAGCTGACTCTGCGCATGAGTCACCTGCCCCAGCGCAGCCACCGCTTGTCCACACCCTCCATTTTAAAAAATAAATAGCCGCATGAACACGACGCCACAAACTTCCATCGCCAGCACCCGTCTGACAAGAATCACCGTGGGTGAGCTGGTGGCGCGTTTCTTGGAGCAGTGCGGAGTCAAGGCGGCCTTTGGCGTGATCTCGATTCACAACATGCCGATATTGGACGCCTTCCACACGCGTCAAAAAATCCGTTTCGTATCGGCGCGCGGTGAAGCCGGCGCTTGCAACATGGCCGATGCCTGTGCGCGTGTCACCGGGGTAATAGGCGTGTGCGTGACCAGCACCGGTACCGGCGCTGGCAATGCGGCGGGCGCCCTGGTGGAGGCCCTGACTGCGGGCACGCCGTTGCTTCACCTCACCGGTCAGATCGAGTCCGAGTACTTAGACCGCGACTTGGGATTCATTCACGAAGCGCCGGCTCAACTCGCCATGCTGCAGGCGGTTGGCAAAGCAGCCTTTCGCATTCGCAACCCGGAGACCGCGCTGGCCACCTTGCGCGAGGCGCACCGCTTGGCGTTCACCGCCCCGTGCGGGCCGGTGAGCATTGAGATTCCGATTGACATCCAAGCTGCGCTGCTGGACCTGCCGGCAGACATCTCCCCGTTGCCCGTGACACCCGTGCAGGCGGCTGCGGCAGAGGTTGATGCCTTGGCCGCCAAATTGCAAACGGCCAAACGGCCACTGCTGTGGCTGGGTGGCGGTGCACGCGGTGCCCGTTCGGCGGTCGAGCGTTTCGTCAAGATGGGCTGGGGCGTGGTGACCTCGGTGCAGGGGCGCGGCATTCTGTCTGAAGATCACCCAGCCAGCTTAGGCTCGTACAACTTGCAAAAGCCGGCAGAAGACCTCTACCAGAGTTGCGATGCGATGCTGGTCGTGGGCTCGCGCCTGCGCAGCAACGAAACCCTGCGCTACAAACTTCGGCTGCCTAAGGCGCTGTACCGCATCGATGCCAATGCCATGGCGCACAACCGAGGCTACTGCAGCGACTATTTTGTGCAGGGCGATGCGCTGGCAACGCTGAATGCGTTGGCCGACAGACTTGAGGGGCGAATGCAGGTGGATGAAGCACTTGCAGGCGATGTCAAACAAGCACGGGCTGATGCGGCTGGCTTGGTCGAGGCTACTTTGGGTGCGTATGCCAGCCTGAAAAATGGCCTTGCCGCACAGGCAGGCCATGGGCTGTGGTGGGTGCGCGACATCACATTGTCTAACACCATGTGGGGTAACCGTGCGCCTGTGCTGGATCATCCGCGGGCCGGCGTGCATGCGCTGGGTGGTGGCATTGGTCAAGCCTTGGCCATGGCCATCGGCACCTCCATTGCCGACAAGGAGCACCAGTTGGGCCGCAAGACGGTGGCGTTGATTGGCGACGGCGGCTTCATGCTGAATGTGGGTGAACTCGCTTGCGCCGTGCAAGAGAAGGCCAACATCGTGATGCTGCTGATGAACGACAGTTGCTACGGTGTGATCAAGAACATTCAAGATGATATTTATGGCAGCCGCCATTGTTATGTCGACCTGCACACACCAGATTTTGCGCAGTTTTGCGCTAGCCTGAAAGTCACGCATTTCTGCCTGAGCGAGCCAGCGCAGACCAACACGGTATTGGCCAAAGCGTTTGCAGCCAGCGGCCCGGTGGTGGTTGAGGTCGACATGAAAACTTGGGGCCCGTTTGCCGTCAAGTTTGCCGGCCCTATTTTGAAGAAGGACTGAGCGTGCTGGATGTCGTCCTCATCGGTTACGGAGCTATTGGTCAAGCGATCTGTCGCCGATTGAAGGGCAGCGCGCTGGTGAAAGTCACGCATGTGGTTGTGCGGCCGCAGCGTGTCGCCGAAGTTCAGGCCGCGCTGGGAAGTCAGGACATCAAAGCCGTGGCTCACGTACCGCGTGGCACTCCCCTCGTGCTGGAATGCGCTGGCCATGAGGCACTGACGGCCCATGTACTGAGCGCACTTCAAAATGGCACAGAGTGCGCGGTGGTGTCGGTCGGGGCATTGGCTGAAGCCGGCCTGCCTGAAAAACTGGCAGCCGCAGCGCATCAGGGCCATACACAGGTTCATTTGCTGGCTGGCGCGATTGGCGGTATTGATGCGATAGCTGCCGCGCGGTTGGCGGGGTTGAGCGACGTGACCTACACCGGCCGCAAGCCGCCTCTGGGTTGGCAAGGCTCTGCTGCCGAAACCGTGGTGAACCTTGCCACACTGAAAGAAGCCGCTGTTATTTTCGAGGGCACGGCGCGCGAAGCCGCGCGTCTGTACCCGAAGAATGCCAACGTCGCCGCCACGGTGTCGCTGGCGGGCCTCGGTCTGGATGCCACTCACGTGCGCCTGATTGCCGACCCTGCAGTGACCGAGAACATCCACGAAATTTTGGCGCGTGGTGCGTTCGGTGACATGCAGATCACCCTGCGCGGCAAACCACTGGCTGAAAATCCCAAGACCTCGGCGCTAACGGTTCTTTCCGCGCTGCGTTTTCTGACTAATCGTGCGGCCAGCTTGACGATATGAACAGACTCAACCCGACTCATTTGCAGAGCTTCATCGCCGGTCAATGGCGCGATGCATCGGGCCCCTCCTACTTCACCGAATACCCGCATGACGGCAGCAAGGTGGCCACATTGAACGCCGCCACCGCCGACGATGTGAACGATGCGGTACTGGCCGCAGAAAAAGCCCGCATGAAGCCGGACTGGGCGCATCTCAAACCCCATGAGCGGGCCGCCATGTTGCACCGAATCGCCGCTGGTATTCGCGGGCGGAGCGAAGAGCTGGCTCAGCTGCAGCGCTTGGACAACGGCAAGCCGATCATGGAGACGCGCGCACTGGTGGCCAGTGCCGCCGGTACCTTTCAGTTTTTTGCGGCAGCTTGCGAAACGCATGAAGACGCCATCACGCCCTCACGCGGTGATTTTGTGACCATGAGCGTGCATGAGCCCCTGGGGGTCGTGGGTGCGATCACACCGTGGAACTCACCGATTGCCAGTGAAGCGCAAAAACTCGCGCCAGCGCTGGCAGCCGGTTGCGCAGTGGTTTTTAAACCGGCAGAAATCACGCCGCGCATGGCCATCGAACTGGCTCGCATTGCGCAGCAGGCCGGTGTACCGGACGGCATCATCAGCGTTCTGCCGGGCAAGGGTTCCATCGTGGGTGATGCGCTGGTGCGGCATCCACTGGTTAAGCGCATTGCCTTTACGGGTGGCACCCATGTCGGCATGGGCATTGCCCGCATTGGCGCTGAAAAACTGATGCCAACGTCGCTGGAGTTGGGTGGCAAGTCACCAACCATTGTTTGTGCAGATGCTGACCTCGACCATGCGGTGGCGGGCGTGCTGTACGGTATTTTCAGCTCATCGGGTGAGTCGTGCATTGCCGGGTCACGGGCTTTTGTACATGCCAGTGTCTACGATGAGTTCAAGTCACGCCTTTTAGTGGGCGTTCAAAATTTGCGTGTCGGCGACCCTATTCTCGATAGCACGCAGATGGGTCCGCTGGTCAGCCAAAGTCATCGCGCAACGGTTGAAGAATATGTTCAGCTGGGTATCGATGAGGGCGCCAAGGTGCTGTTCGGCGGTGTACGCCCTCAAGGCGCTGCGTTCGAGAAAGGCAGTTATTACACGCCGACCATCATGGAAGGTTTGAGCAACAGCGCCCGCATGTGCCAAGAAGAAATCTTCGGACCGGTGCTGGTGCTGCTGCCCTGGAGTGAAGAGGCTGATTTGATCGCTCAGTGCAATGACAACGTCTACGGCTTGGCGGCCGGCATCTGGACCCGGGACTACAAGACCGTCTGGCGTCTGGGCCGCGCTTTGCAAACGGGGACTGTCTGGGTCAACACCTATAAGGTGTTTTCCGCCAGCACGCCGTTTGGCGGCGTCAAGATGAGCGGTACCGGCCGTGAAAAAGGCCGTCTTGGAATTCTCGAATACACCACACAAAAAAGTTATTACTGGGGCCTGAATGAGGCACCCATGCCATGGAGCAATACATGACTCACATCAATACAAACAACAGCATTGGGCAAGGTACAGAAGGTATAGACGCCATCACCTACTCGACCGACAAGTGGGACGAGTCAGCGCTTTTTTTCGCTGACTGGGGTCTGACAAATATCAGCCAGTCTGAAACGTTGCAGGAGTGGGAAACCCTGAATGGGGCACGTGTCAATGTCCGTCGCACGGATGATGACACCTTGCCGCCAGCCATGGAAAAGGGCCCGACCCTGCGCGAAGTGGTCTGGGGCGTGCGCAGTGATGCACAACTTGAAACGCTGGCTCAAGCGCTGGCCAGCGCGCCTGGCTTTTTGGACCAACGTGCTAGTCACGGCACCATTCAAGCGCTGGATCCGCACGGTCTGCGTCTTGTGTTCCAGAAAAGCATCAAGAGGGCCATCAGTGCGCCCGGTGTGCCCACCAACACGTGGGACGACGCGCGCCGTGTGGACCAGCCGTCACCGATCTATACATCGGCGCAGCCGGTCGAAATTGGCCATGTTGTGCTGTTCACGGACAAGCTTGGCGCGGCGGAAGCGTTTTATGCCGGCCTTGGGTTCACCACGTCTGACCGTTACCCGGGGCGCGGCATTTTCATGCGTTGCTCGGTCAATGGCGGGCACCATGACCTCTTCCTTTTGCAACTGCCTAATAAACCCAGTGGTCTGAACCACGTCGCGTTCACTGTGCGTGATATCCACGAGGTTTTTGGTGGCGGCATGAACATGAGCCGCAAGGGTTGGAAGACGCAGCTCGGTCCTGGTAAACATCCGATTTCGTCGGCCATTTTTTGGTACTTTGAAAACCCTTGCGGTGGTCTGATTGAGTACAACGCCGACGAGGATCACTTGACCGAAAAATGGGTGCCGCGTGATTTCGAACCCAGCCCCACGGCTTTCGCTGAATGGGCGATTGACGGTGGGATTGACGGCAACACCCGGCGCCAGCCCAAGGTCGAGGCAGGCAACGGTTTTCTGACTGAAAAAAGGTAAAACATGCTGATGAAAAGGCGCAATACGCTTGGCTGGCTGGTGACACTCGCTTTGGCCAACTCTGTGCAAGCCCAAAGTTTGGGCGGCGAAGGCTTTCGCATCGTCGCGCCCTTTCCGCCGGGCGGCCCGGTGGATTCGCTGGCTCGGCTGCTGGCGTCTGGTTTGGCAGAACGCTACAAGCAGGGCGGGGTGGTCGAAAACTTGGCTGGCGCGGCAGGCAACATTGGTATTGACAAGGTCAAGCGTGCCAAAGCTGACGGTCAGACCTTGCTCGTCGTGCCGGCCGGCAATATCACCATCAACCCGACTTTGATGCCCAATTTCCCGTTCAACATCGAGCGGGATTTTGTGCCTGTCACCATGTTGGCTAAGGCGCCCAATGTGCTGGTGGCGCACCCTGCTCTTAAAGTCAGCAACGTCCGCGAGCTGATCGCGCTGGCGAAGGGAAAAAGCAGCTCGCTGGCCTATGCATCGCCGGGCGTGGGGAGTGGTTTGCACTTGGCGGGAGAACTCTTCAAGCAGCAAGCCGGCATCGACTTGCTGCACGTGCCTTACAAGGGCACTGGGCCAGCCCTCAACGACGTGCTCGGCGGCCAGGTGCCCCTGATGTTCAGCAATCTGCCCGGCGTACTGGCACACATTAAATCTGGCAAGTTGGTGGCGCTCGGCATCACGGACATGGTCCGCAGTGCGACTGCACCTGAGATCGCCACGTTCGCTGAGCAGGGCGTCAGCGGCGTGCTGGTGACGTCCTGGTACGGTCTGCTGGCGCCGGCGGGGACGCCCGCAGCCACGGTTGAACGGCTGTCCAGTGACGCGGCAGACATTTTGGGTCAAACGGCAACGCGTGAGCAGATCAAGGCTCAGGGGTTGACTGAAGTCCGGATGAAGCCGGCCGAGTTTGGCGCTCACATCCGCACAGAAACCGCGCAGTGGGCACTCATTATCAAAGCCCGCAACATCGCTGCCGAATAATTTAGCACGAGGAAAACCACCATGAACGACGTTCCTATTCATGCCCTGCCTGAGCGTTACCTGAATCCGCACCAAGCGCGCCAAAGGCCGCCTACAACTTACGAAGACCTGCTGGGCGATGCCATAGAACGCGGCTTTGGCGCCGGCCACTGGGAACTGGACGCGCTGGTTGCTTACCTTAATAAGAGCGGACCGCTCGGACCCAATGGGGCGGCTTGGACGGCCGAGTCGTTCCAGTCCAGCATCAAGACAATGGGGCAATGACATGAACACCGAAACCAATTCAAAAGACACGAAGTCTTTGCCCACCGCTGCCGACGTTGATAAGTTGCTAGAGCGCGGCCTTTACGACCTGTGGTATCCCATATGCCCATCAGATTTTGTCAAGGAGCGGCCGGTGTCGATGCGGCGCCTTGGCTACAAATTGGCGATTTGGCGAGATGGTGCTGGCGTCATTCATGCGCTGGAAGATCACTGCCCGCACCGAGGCGCGCCTTTGTCGATGGGCATCAATCTGGGTGACCGTTTGGCTTGCCCGTACCATGGCATTGAGGTGCGCTGCGATGGCATGGTGACCAAAGTACCCGCCAGCCCGGGTTGCACGCTTGAAGGTTCGCGTGCCGCACGCTCATTCCATGTGCTTGATGCGAACGGTGCGATCTGGCTGTACAACAGCCGCGACTATGTCGAAACCCCACCACCACTGAATTTACCGGAGGAATTGAGCAGTCCCGATTGGAGCTCATTTCTTTGCTATGTGGAGTGGCGGGGCGATTACCGCTATGTCGCCGACAACGTCATGGATCCCATGCATGGCAGCTTTGTCCATAAGCAGTCGCACTCTATGAGTGAAGGGGATATCAGTGCCAAGTTCAAGCTGCGTAAAACCGAGAGCGGTTTCATGTTCGAAAAAGATGGCCAGCGCGATGTGAACTTCGACTGGACGGAGTGGGGTGATACCGGAACGCAATGGATGCGCTTGGCTATTCCTTACCCCAAAACCGGCGGACCTGGTGGCAGCTTCACGGTTATCGGCAGTTACACGCCGGTGAACCCGCAACTCTCGGTTGTTTTCTTCTGGCGCTGCCGTCAAGTCAGCGGCTGGGAGCGCGATGTCTGGCGATTTCTCTACCGCAACCGGCTTGAGGCGCGACACTGGGTGGTGTTGGAGCAAGACCGCGTGATGCTGGAAACCATGGAGCCTGATGCGAACCAGCGCGAGCACCTGTACGAGCACGATATCGGCTTGTCGCGCCTGCGCAAGACCATGCAGAATTTGGCTTTGAAACAGTTGACGGAAAAGTGAACCGGTATGGATTTTGGAATTGCGGGCCGCAGGGCCTTGGTTTGTGGCGCCAGCGCCGGTTTGGGTTTTGCTTGCGCCGAAGCGCTGGCTAAAGAAGGCGTTGAATTGGTGATTGCGGCACGCACCGAAGCACCACTTCAAAAAGCGGCGGCCACTTTGCGGGCGCTGTCTAACGCCCCAGTGAATTGGGTCACGGCCGACGTCACCACCATGGCCGGTCGCGCACGGATTTTTGCTGACCACCCTGATTTTGACATCGTCGTGACCAATGCCGGTGGGCCGCCACCCGGTGACTTTCGTGACTGGGATCGAGACGTCTGGTTGCGTGCCTTGGATGCCAACATGCTCAGCCCGATAGAGATCATCAAGACCACCGTCGACGGCATGATGGCGCGTGGTTTTGGCCGCATCATCAACATCACCTCCAGCGCGGTGAAGTCACCTGTGGATGGCTTGGGCTTGAGCACTGGGGCACGCAGTGGGCTAACCGGTTTTGTGGCGGGTTTGGCGCGCACCACAGTGGGCCGCAACGTCACGATCAACAACATCTTGCCGGGTACTTTTAACACTGCGCGCTTGGCCGGCAACTTTGCGGCACAGGCACGTCGAGAAGGCGCCAGCGCGGAGGCTCTGCGTGACCAGCGTTTGGCCAAGCACCCTGCGCACCGTTTCGGCCGGCCTGAGGAGTTTGGCGCGGCTTGCGCTTTTTTATGCAGTGCACATGCTGGCTACATCAATGGTCAGAATCTGTTGATGGATGGCGGGTCGTTTTCCGGTGCTTGGTAGCGGGTCTTTTCTCCGATCTGCGATTTGAGTTGTGCGCAGTAGTCTTTGTCGGGTGTTGCTGGTGTGAGCCAGACGCCGTCAAAAGATTCGCGTTCAGTGCCCGCTGTCCCGGACCGCAATCGAATGGATTTGACCCGCAGCGCTGACGGCAGGTGTTGCGGCACGCCTAGCAGCTTGTCAGCATGCACACTGCCGCTAATCAGCACTACGACTTGACCAGGCCGAACGGCTGCTTTAACGGTGTCCGCCATGCGCATGTCCTTGGCGATTTGTATGCGCGTCATGGGCGTGATCTGGCTTTCGGGCAACAGATCGCAGTGGCCTTGCCGTATGAGTTGCTGCTGCGCCTTCAGAGCCGAGCCTGGCAGGCGCTGGTCTAGTTGCGCGTCGGCCATGCTGCGTTGCATTTGTGCGCGCGGCAAATTGGCGCCTAGTACCGGTACACCCGCGTGCACGGCGCTCATCACGGCCGGGCCATAGGCCGCCCACGGCCAAGCGTCATTGTTCCACTGCAGCGCTGTGCGGGCCTGCTCTTCGTTGGCGTCAGGACGCAGAGCGGCGGTGCTGTATCCGATGTCAGCCATCTCCAGGGCAACTGCCGCAAGGACACCGCGTGCCGCAAGCGCCTCGACGATCTGCTGCTGCAGCATCTGATGTTGGGGCGCGTCATGCTGCTCGCCAAGCAGCAATACATCGGCCGGCAACAAAGTGTCGAGCCGGCTTTGCAATTCTGTGGCGCGAAGACCATAGGTGCAACCGGCCAGCGACACACTCAGCGCGATGACGAACGCTGTCGAGAAAGACCGGACAATGGCAGACAGGAAAAAGGGGGCGCACATGCGTCGATACTAAGGCCTAGCCTGACTAGACCGCTCCTGATTTTTAGCCAACCGATTTATGCCTCATTTCGCCCTCGTAACATTCACCCAGCGACTGTTTCAGCAGCCTGTTGCACGCACCCTGCTCACGCTGTTGCTGGCCTGGGTCGCGGCTTTGCTGTGTCAGGCGTGGAAGGTTCCGTTGCCGTGGATGATCGGGCCGCTGCTGTTGACGGCGGCTTTGTCGATGGCCGGTGGGCCGACCACCAGCTGGACGCCATTGCGCAACGGCGCGCAATGGATCATTGGCGGTGCTTTGGGGCTGTACTTCACGCCGCAGATTGTCAGTTTGGTGGCCGGATTGTGGTGGGTGATGGCGCTTGGCATTTTGTGGGCGCTGGCGCTCGGGCTGGTGTTTGGCGCCTGGCTCCACCGCGTGCATGCCAGCGCTGGCCCTTTTCATATTGCAGGGCTCTCGCGCATCACCACCTACTTTTCTTCACCCATCGGAGCGGCATCGGAGATGACGATGATGGGCGAGCGCCACGGTGCGAGCACTGACCTCATTGCTTCAGCGCACAGCCTTCGGGTGCTGTTGGTGACGTTGATAGTCCCCTTCGGTTTTCAGTGGGCGGGTTTGCACGGACTGGACACGAGTTTTCCTGGCCCGCGCATCGTGGTCTGGCCAAGCTTGGTACTGTGGACCTTGCTCACCGGCCTTGGCTGCTGGGTCATGGTCAAGACACAGCGCACGAACCCTTGGTTTATCGGCCCGCTGGCGGTGTCGATTCTGCTCACTGCCAACGGTCTGAGCCAGTCAGCGCTACCACCCGGTGTGATCAATGCAGCGCAGCTCGTCCTCGGCATCAGTTTGGGTGTTCGTTTCACGCCCAGTTTTGTGCACATCGCACCGCGTTGGATGGCGTCAGTGGCGCTGGCCACCGTGGTCATGATCACGCTGTGCGGCGGATTCGCCTTGGGGCTGTCGCATGTTGTCGATCTGCATTGGGCCACGCTATTGCTGGGCACATCCCCCGGGGGCGTCGCAGAAATGGCCATCACGGCCAAAGTCTTGCAACTGGGTGTGCCTATCGTCACCGCCTTCCATGTGATGCGGATGGCGGGAGTGCTGCTGTTTGCGGAGCCGATGTACCGCTGGTGGTATCAGGGCCGACTGTAGTCGAGGACGGGTGCGGCTGACTCAGTGCAGTGACACCGGCGTGTGAGCCAGCTCTGCATAGCCCTCCAACATGTTTTCAACTTCTTCCTGAGATGGCGTTTTTTGCTGCCACACGTTCAGGCGCTGCTGAAACAATTCGGCCCAAGACCCATCGAGGTAAACCTCTTTGCCTGAGCGTTTGTCGACGATTTCAAAACCGTGACGTGCCAGCTGTGGCGGCGCAGGCTGAGCACCCTGAGCACCCTTCACGCCCGAATTGGCTTCATCGGCATTGGCGTGGATCTGGACCACGACAAAAGAGTCTGAGTCATAAAGCATTTGCATGGGTAATCTCCTTTTAACTCAGATGGCGTCGATGACGACAAGTTCAAGGTGGGCCACTGCTGGACAATTGTTGGTCAATGTAATCGCCACTGTGTTGCGTGACTTTCATGCGCACC
>Ga0075464_10000672_pt1 | contig 15134 bp, 10 predicted proteins | sample DEB19_08_DNA_5_FD_75068 | JGI IMG/M metagenome (GOLD analysis project Ga0075464, IMG submission 75068) | Aqueous microbial communities from the Delaware River and Bay under freshwater to marine salinity gradient to study organic matter... | ecosystem: Environmental > Aquatic > Marine > Coastal ...
CATACCCAGTCATGTTCTCTGGCGTGAGGAGGGGATTATTACTTACGTAGCTTGTTCCAGATCCATAACTACGAATTGAATTATTGAGTCCAGGCGCATGAAACGCTTGGTATGCAGCGGCCCTAAAATCCAGCTCTTTTGATGCTCGATACAACAAACCTAGATTTGGACTGAACTTAGTTTGAGATTGATTTGGCACCGCCTGACTCACCTGAGCCAGACCAACCTTCTGAGTGTAATTTACCGGTATCTGACTTGTCCAGCTGTCCACCCTGGCCGATAAGGTAGCCTGAAGAGGAATGGATGTTAGGTTTGATTTAACTTGACCCAAAACACCCAAGAAATTTTGAGTTCCCTCCGCGACAGCCTGAGAATCTAGTCGGCCCAATTTACTTGTTTGTAAATTTGCATTTCCAGGAGTGAGATAGTTATTTTGAAAGTTTGATGCTGACAACTGTTTTGCATCAGCACTTAAGATAAGTTGATCAATTACAGCATTTTGAAAGTTATTTGTATATTGAGCTGAGCCCCCAACTTGGTAGTAGGGATTGTGGAAGGTAGCATTAATGTATGGACTATTTGAGGCCACATTTTGCTGCTGCAAAGTGGTGTTTTCATAAAAAGCATTGACTTGAACCTGCTCGCTAGAGTTCAACCTCGTCGTAGTACCGCCAGAAACCGTTGTTTCATTAGTAGATTTTCTTGCGAAGTTATAGCCACCAGTCGGGAGGTTTGACATTGAATGAAGCCCGAAATTAAAAAATCCATCAGTATCTTTGCTCACCTTCAGCGAACCCTGCAATCTATAGTTAGCGCTTTCAGCACTTTCATTACCCATACCGCGCTTGAGGGCGCTATTTGAAGATGGCGAGATTGTTGCGATATTTTGGTAGCCCTCTGTACTAAAGTAGTCTGCTGACGCCCTTAATTTAAAAGAGTCGCTGATTGCAAATTCTTTTGATACAGCTGCCGTACCTGTTGCATAGGATCCAATGCTTCCGGATATCTCACCTTTGTCATCGCTAATTGGCTTAGTTGTAATATTAATCACGCCACCCATACCCATGTTTCCATAGAGGCTAGAGGCACCGCCACGGATAAATTCAACATCCTGAATAGCCGACATTGGCACTAGATTCCACTGCACGGTTCCATACATTGCATCGTTAGCAGGTACGCCATCAATCAGCACAAGCGTTCTGGCGTTTCCTAGTCCGCGGACGTTAATACTTTGCCCCGTTGGATCCTTTTCATAATAAGGCTGATCATTTAAAAATACGCTTGTCTGATTCTTGAGGACCTGATCAATCGTTTGCTCAGGAGCAATTTCCAACTCTTCTTTCGTCAAAATTGTAGTGTTCTGAGTCATATCCCTGAGAGTGGTACCTGATTTTGTGGCGGTCACCACCATATCAGCTAACTTCTGATCATAATCAGGTGGTGGTGCAATTTGAGCCTGAGCACCGGAAGATAATAGGATTGATCCAAATAGCATGCGAGTGCACGCGCTAATTTTCTTTTGCTTGAATAACATCCACTTCTCCACACAACATAACGACAACCTAATATTGATTGCCAACTACATAGCTAAGCTATGCCCTAAAAAGAATTAGGCTTGTGTAGGAGGTGCTGCTGAAGGGGGTGTTACCCAAACAGCAAGTGGCTTAGGTGATTGATAGAAAAGCTGAGGCAGCAAAGCAAGTGCTTGCGGCGCTTGAAATGTGAGGTTGGTATTAAATGATGGGGTAATGCTGCTATGGGCTACGCAGTATGGGCAAGGCTGCGCGGATTTCGACTCGTTCGCCTGCTCATCACCCTGCACCTGAATTTGCGCCTTACTACCATCAACTGAACAGATCTCCATGGCAAAACCTTGACCATGCTTTGCCAGCGATACCGCTTGAGAAACTGCCGGCGCAAGCGCACTCATTGCGATTGCTAGAGCAGCAATCCAGTGAATGAGGCGGTTTTTACGAAAATTCATGACTTATGGATTCTATCGGAATTTTGCCGACCGAGAGTTTTCCCGATTTGAGTAAGAAAAAAGGGGGCTTGCGCCCCCTTCTATTCCGTATAGGAAACTTCAAGCTTATGCAGCAGCGACTTTCTTCTTACCTATCAACTTGCCAATGAGTGGCCAGAAGAGCAATACCAAAGCCAGGGTAGTAATAGCGGCTACTAAGTAGTTTGAGAAGAACACATCTACGCTACCTTGAGAAATCAGCATGGACTGACGGAAAGAGTCTTCCGCTCGATCGCCCAAGACCAAGGCTAAGACCATCGGGGCCATTGGGTAGTCGAGTTTCTTGAAGACGTATCCAACCACACCAAAGCCCATCATCAACCAAACGTCAAATGCAGCGTTATGGACCGTATATGCCCCTACCGCACAAATCACAATAATGACGGGGGCAATGATTGAGAACGGAATTCTCAAGATGGAGGCAAACAATGGAACGCATGTCAACACAACAAACAGGCCTGCCAAGTTACCTAGATACATACTAGCGATCAAGCCCCAAACGAAATCTGGCTTCTCAACGAAGAGTAATGGTCCTGGTTGCAAGCCCCAGATCAACAAGCCACCAAGCAATACAGCAGCTGTTGGTGATCCTGGAATACCTAGAGACAACATAGGCAGCAAGGCAGCGGTACCGGCAGCATGAGCCGCTGTTTCTGGAGCAATAATGCCCTCCATCTCACCTTTGCCGAAGTTTTCGCTATTCTTAGATACACGTTTAGCAACACCATAAGACATGAATGAAGCTGGTGTAGCGCCGCCTGGGGTAATTCCCATCCAGCAACCAATCAAGCAGCTGCGCAATGAAGTGGCCCAGTACTTAGGCAATTTTGCCCAAGTCTCGAGAACGACCTGACGACGAATCTTCGCAGCAGCACCATGGAAAGCCAAGCCCTCTTCCATTGAGAGCAGAATTTCACCAATACCAAACAAACCAATCACTGCGATCAAGAAATCAAAGCCGCGCATCAGTTCATGGCTGCCATAAGTCAAGCGCAATTGACCAGTAACCGTATCCATGCCAACCGTTGCCAGCGCAAAGCCCAACATCATCGCAGAAATTGTTTTAAATGGAGAGCCCTTGTTCATGCCCACAAAACTACAGAAGGTCAGCAGGTAGACCGAGAAGAACTCCGGCGGACCAAATTGCAAAGCAAACTTCGCAACCAATGGAGCCAAGAAGGTAATCATCACAATCGCAAAGAATGCACCAACAAAAGATGATGTGAACGCTGCAGTCAATGCTTCACCAGCTTTACCATTACGAGCCATTGGATAACCATCAAAGGTTGTCGCAACAGACCAAGGTTCGCCTGGAATATTAAAGAGCACAGATGTAATCGCCCCGCCGAATAATGCACCCCAGTAAATGCAGGAGAGCATGATGATCGCGGAGGTTGGTGGCATTGTGAAGGTCAATGGCAACAGAATCGCAATTCCGTTAGCGCCACCTAAACCTGGCAATACACCAATAATCACACCAAGAGTGACACCAACCAGCATCAATAGCAGGTTAAAGGGTGTCATTGCAACGGCAAAGCCGCCGAATAGGGCACTAATTTCTTCCAACTTGTACTCCTTCTTTTCTAATCTTTTTTAGTTATATTTATTAATTCACACCGATAAATTCGAGCGGATTGATCCATGAGCCATGTGGCAATGGAACCTGAAACCAGTACTCGAACATCAGATATAGGGATGCACTCACCCCAACCGCTACAGCAATTGCTTTCCAAGCTGGGTACTTACCAAGCCAGATCATGAAGATCGCAATATAGACCACGGAAGATACATAGATGCCGATCAACTGAACGCCCAACACAAACACAATTGCCGGCAACAATACGGCCATCACCTGCTTGAATGGCTCTTTATCAACAAAGGATTCTGTTTTCTTTTTCTTATTCACAATCGCGGATTGATAGAGCGTGATTGAGCTAGAAAGGATGATGATCAAGCTAATATAAAACGGAAAGTAACCCGCTTCTGGGCCATCACTGCCCCAACTAGCGCCCAACTTAATACTGCCAGTCATTACCACTAAACCTAAAGCGATAAACAAGAGGGAGGTAATGATATCCATCATTCTGACGCTAATTACTGAGTCTTGATTTGAATTATTTGTGTGTTCGGACATGTGCTTCGTTCGCCAATAGATGGTTAATTAATACTGCTTTACTTTTAATGCTGATAATTATTATGTTTTGCGTTCAAAAAAATAGGACCTCCTCGCAGAGGCCCTATCTTGTATCCAGCGATTACTTAGCCAAGAAACCAGCTTCGGTCATTAACTGCTTGTGGAGCACTTCATTCAAAGTCAACCAGTTAGTGAATTCTTTACCAGTCATAAATGTTTGATTGAATGCGCCGTCAGCCATGAATTTTTTCCACTCTGGTGTCTCGCGCACTTTTTTGAACAAGTTCACATAAAAGTCAACTTGCTCTTGAGTAACGCCTGGCGCCATGAAGATTCCGCGCAACATCACATAATCAGTTGGTACCCCAACTTCTTTGCAGGTTGGGACATCGTTCCATGATTGGGTAGCGGTGATCTTCTCCTTGTATGGCATGCGAGTGTCATCAAATACGCACAAAGCACGTAATTTGTTTGCACGCCACTGAGCAACCGCTTCGATTGGGTTATTTACAGAAGAGTCAATATGGTTACCCACGAGCTGAACAGCAACGTCGCCACCCCCTTTGAACGGGATATAGGTGAACTTAGCACCAGTCGCTTTTTCAAGGGCCACGGTAATGATTTGATCTTCCTGCTTAGAGCCAGTACCACCCATTTTGAATTTACCTGGACCAGCTGCTTTAGCGGCGTCGATATATTCTTTGGCTGTTTTGTATGGCTTGTCTGCGTTATCCCACAATACAAATTGGTCTAAAGCCAACATAGCTACTGGAGTAATGTCCTTCCAGTTGAAAGGAACGCCAGTTGCCAATGGAGTAGTAAATAAGTTTGAAAGCGTGATAACGATCTTATTAGGATCGCCTTTGGCTTCTTTCATTGCCAAGAAGCCTTCAGCGCCAGCACCAGCAGACTTATTGACTGGAATGATGGCCTGCTTCATCAGGTTATTTTTAGTGATGATGCCTTGAATCATACGTGCCATTTGGTCAGCACCGCCGCCAGGACCGGCAGGAATGATGAACTCAACTGGCTTGTTTGGCTCCCAAGCAGCAAATGCAGGTGAAACACCAGCAACACCGAGGGCTAATGCGGTGGAAATCAATGCCCCTTTTAACTTCATCTTCATGAATGCTCCTCCAAAATTTGGTATACCAATATTACTTTGGCTTTTCTTTGTTATGTGAAGATTTTTATACAACTTGAGGCATGAACTCTTGATTGCCATCAATAATTGCCAAATGGGTTATTAGGGGTAACGCTAGCTAATTAGTAGTAACCCTATATAAATTTTGGCACGGCTAACTGCAATGCGTTTCTAGCGGAATCGGTCCAAAAGCTTCTTACTAACTTTATCCAATTGAGTGGAGTCTTTGATCAAAAATTGTAGGCCGTTGGAGTCTGCAATGAGCAGTGTATTGCCAGCAATGCGGCGAATATCTTCCTCACCTTTCAGGCGAATTCTAGTCGGACCACGATCAGTTTCAATATCCCAAATGCTGGGGGTAGCAAAAGTGGAGACTTTGGTAATTTTTTCAATGACGGGCATGAACTCACGCGCAGCCATCTCCTCCTCGATGAGGCCTAACTCAGCCTCCGGAATTGCACCAACACCATCAAACCAGCACAACTCTTTACCGGATTGATCCATCAATGAAATCCCCTCACCAGGCGCGGTAATCGGAAAAGCTCTGACGGGATAGACCCCCACATTGCGATTACCGGCAGCATCGATCAGTACTAGGCGACCCAGCGAATCTCGCTCAAGTACATGTGGCTTTTGATAAGGCCTCATACACTGCCTCCCGTCTGCTTCGCCATTACTTCTAAGCGCTCTTCTTCGCCCTCTGCAAGGCTTTCTCCAATAGCGCCACCCTCAACCAATTCGGCAGCGTGGCGAAGTTGTGCTTGATACAAGACGTAGTAGGCACCCTGCGCATCCATCAACGCATCATGCGAACCAATCTCGACGATCTAACCTTTATCGAGCACTACCAAGCGATCTGCTTTTCTGAGAGTGGAGAGGCGATGGGCAATCGCAATAGTGGTTCGGCCTTTAACTAAGTTATCCAAGGCTCGCTGAATTTCTTTTTCAGTTGTAGTGTCGACTGAAGAAGTAGCTTCATCCAAAATCAGAATGCTAGGGTTAATCAGCAATGCACGTGCAATCGAAATCCGCTGACGCTCACCGCCAGAAAGAGATTGACCACGCTCACCCACCAATGAGTCATAACCTAGCGGTAAGCGGAGAATAAATTCATGGGCATGGGCAGCGCGCGCCGCTTCAATAATTTCTTCACGGCTTGCATTGGGTTTGCCATAGGCAATATTTTCAGAAATGGTGCCAAAGAATAAAAAAGGTTCCTGCAGAACCAGGCCAATACGCTTGCGATAGTCAGCAATTCCAATGCTACGAATGTCACGTCCATCTAAAGCGATCGAGCCAGCGCTCACATCATAGAAGCGACAAATCAGATTTACCAAAGTACTCTTACCAGAGCCACTATGACCAACCAATCCAATCATTTCTCCAGGAGCAATATCTAGATCAATTCCTTTAGATACTGCGCGGTTACCGTAGCGGAAACCCACGCCTCGTAAGGAGATTCGCCCATTGACTTTACCCAAAGGGGCTGGATTAATCGGCTCAGGCACACTCGATACATGATCCAGAATATCAAAGATGCGTTTCGCGCCAGCAGCCGCTTTTTGCGTATGCGAAACAATGCGACTCATTGAATCTAGGCGGATATAAAACCGTCCAATATAAGCAAGGAAGGCAATCAACACGCCTACCGTCACCTTTTGATGAGCGACTTGCCAAATGCCAAAACCCCAAACTACCAAGAGACCAGTTTCAGTCAAGAGTGTGACAGTCGGCGAGAACAATCCCCATACACGATTGACGCGATCATTGATTTGTAAATTGTGTTTGTTGGAATCGACAAAACGCTTTAACTCACGGTCTTCTTGAGCAAATGCCTTGACCACGCGAATACCTGGAATGGTATCTGCCAGGATGTTAGTAACTTCAGACCAGATGCGATCAATCTTCTCAAAACCAAAACGGAGTTTGTCGCGCACAACATGGATCATCCAGACAATGAATGGTAAAGGTGCGAGCGTTACTAAGGCCAATAAGGGATCAATCGAAACCAGGATAGCTGCAGTCATGGTGATCATCAGCACATCAGTTGCGAAGTCTAAGGCGTAGAGCGATAAAAATACGCAAATGCGATCTGTCTCAGCGCCGATACGCGCAATTAAGTCACCCGTTCTTTTGCCGCCGAAGTACTCCAAAGAAAGTTTGAGTAAATGCTCAAAGGTCGTGTTGCGCAAATCTGCGCCAATACGCTCACTCACCAAGGCAAGGAGGTAAGTTTTCCACCAGCCCAAGCCCCAAGCTACGATAGCTGCTGCAAATAAAGCTAATAAGTATTTGCTCGCCAAATCAAAATCAATGGGATTCCCTTTTTCATAAGGAATCAACACGTGATCCATGATCGGCATCGTGAGATAGGGCGGAATCAGGGTTGCGCCTGTTGACAGTAAGGTCAGGAAAAAACCCAGTGAAAGCTCTTTTTTGTAGGGGCGAGCAAAACGCCACAACTTAAATAAGGTCCAGGTGGAAGGAGGGGCATCCTCCTCAGGATCACAAGTCGGACAAGCATCCGAATTCGCAGGCTTAGGGCTCAAACAAACGGGGCATACCTGCTTGTCATACTCCGACACCTCATGACTTGACTGCCCCACTTGATCGCCACGCATCAATTGCTTAAAGCTGCTCTGTAAACGCAAGATTTGAGGATTTACCGCTAAGGTGAAGTACCAAAGCCTCAGTAGACTAGTCTCAGATTCCAGCTTGAGATGGCCCACGCCAGCATGATCACCGTGCAGAAGTTGTACCCCAGAGCTCATTGGCCAAAATTCCGAGCGACCACCATCAATCCAAATTAACCCAGATGGAATCAAGCAAAGCAGGCTTTTTTCAAAGCGCATTTCTCCATCAAGATCCAACTCAACCCAGGCCAGTATTGAGTCAAGGTCTTCAATGGAATGCTGGGACCCCCTTAAAACACTGATCCAATTACTTGGCAGAGGTGGTGCGGATGGGGAAATTTCTGGATTCATTAGTCCTAAAAGTATAGTGGAGCTAGATTTTTTAGATTTAGTAGCTCTGTCAACTTTAGTCGATAGAAAGCCGTTAAATTAGCTATATAGGCTTTTTTATGTATTTTTGCCATTTTTGTGGATTTTAATAACTACTAGAACTAGAGAGACAGTCTGAGTCGCCCCTCCCCTCATCTTCTGAAGTGGCGCCAAGACTACCCATTCCACATATGCCCCAATTATTAGATAAAACCATTGAGATCTTGAGCGTCAAGCATCTTCGCGGCCCCAACATGTGGACTTACCATCCCGTCATTGAGGTGTGGCTCGATATTGGCGATTTGGAGGATTACCCCTCCAACCTAATTCCCGGGTTTTATGAGCGTTTAGTCAAAGCACTTCCAAGCCTCCAAGAACACCGTTGCAGCTATGGTGAAGCTGGTGGATTTTTAAAACGAGTTGAAGAAGGCACTTGGCCCGCTCACATCCTCGAGCACCTTACCCTTGAGTTACAAAATTTAGCCGGCATTCCAGGTGGATTTGGTAAGGCGCGAGACGGCGATCGTCGTGGAGTTTACAAAGTCATGGTGAGCGCCATCAATGAGGAAGTCACATTAACCGCACTCAAATATGCTCGCGACTTATATCTTGCCTTAGCGCAAGACAATAAAGATCCAGTTGCCCTAGTTAAAACCATCATTGAAGAACTACGTGACCTTGGTGATGACCTATTGCTAGGGCCTAGCACTGCTTGCATTGTGAATGCTGCTGAAGAACGCGGCATCCCCTCCATTCGCTTATCTGAGGGTAACTTAGTGCAGCTGGGTTACGGCGCGAATCAACGTCGCATCTGGACGGCTGAAACCGATCAAACCAGTGCTATCGCCGAGACAATCTCTCGCGATAAAGATCTCACGAAGAGCCTACTGTCTAGCGCAGGTGTTCCAACACCAGAGGGTCGCACAGTTACTAGCCCAGATGACGCCTGGGATGCAGCTCAGGATATCGGCTTCCCAGTAGTTGTGAAACCAATTGATGGCAACCATGGTCGCGGTGTTTTTATTAACCTCTATACCCAACAAGAAATTGAAGCTGCCTATGCAGTAGCGATTGACGAAGGTAGCGAAGTGTTAGTAGAGCGCCATATCATCGGTGACGAACATCGTTTATTGGTAGTGGGCAATAAAGTAGTTGCGGCCGCTAAGGGCGAAACAGTTTGGGTTACGGGTGACGGTAAACATTCCGTTCTAGAACTAATCCAAATTCAGATTAACTCAGACCCACGTCGTGGCAAAACCGAAGAGTGCCCACTCAATCCAGTGCGCATTGATTCTGCAGTCGAGTTAGAGCTGGCGCGTCAGAAATTAACTGGCGCCAGTATTCCAAGCATTGATCAAAAGGTACTCATTCAAAGTAATGGCAATGTAGCCTTTGATGTCACTGACTTAGTGCACCCAGAAGTAGCCAGTCAAGTTGCCTTAGCTGCTCGCGTAGTAGGACTAGAGATCGCTGGCGTTGACCTGGTTGCACAAGACATTAGCAGGCCCCTAGAAGAACAAAATGCCGCCATTGTGGAAGTGAATGCTGGCCCTGGCTTATTGATGCACTTAAAACCAGCAAGCGGCAAGCCTCAGCCTGTAGGTAAAGAAATTGCCAATCACCTCTTCCCGCCGGGAACCGATTTCCGCATCCCGGTAGTGGGTGTCTGTGGTGCTCGCGGAAAAACCCCTGTTGCCGAAATGATTGCGCATTTCTTGCGACTCACCAATCTGTATGTAGGTCTTTCTTGCAGTAAGGGATTATTTTTTGGTCATCGCTCCATCCAAAAGAGCAATGCCGCCAATTGGGAAAACGCCCGTCGCACTTTATTAAATCGCGCAGTTCAAGCGGCCGTCATCGAAAACAACAATCTATCAATGTTGATAGAAGGTTTGGCTTATGACCGCTGCCAAGTAGGCGTTGTGTTAAACGTGGATCCGAAAGCCAATTTCCCCCAATACGCTATCTATGATGAAGACCAAGTCTTTAGCATTGTGAGAACGCAAGTCGATGTTGTATTACCCACTGGGGTTGCCGTCCTCAACGCAGACGACCCTATGGTTGTCAACATGGCGGAGCTTTGTGATGGCGAAGTGATCTTCTTTACCCAAAACTCCTCATCATCAATTGCACAAGAGCACTTAAAAAATGGTGGTCGTATTGTCATTATTGGCAGTCAGCAAATCACACTTAAATCCAACAAGCATGACCAAAAGAGCATTCCCGTGCCGCGCCATTTCGAGCCAAATGCTAGCGCCCCATGGAAGCCCATGAACCTAGGTGCCGCCATTGCTGCAGCCTGGGCTTTAGATATTCCGTTCAACGTTATCGAGGCTGGTGCTGAAACTTTTGTTTCTGACGCCAGCGTTCCAGCAGGGGCTTAATTGGAAATTATCCGTATTCGCATGTTGCGTGGCCCGAATTTATGGAGCCGCCATACAGCCTTAGAGGCAATTGTTTCTTGTGAAGAATCTGAGCGTTCAACCGATTCGATCCCCCAATTTGAAACCAAGATTCGTGAACGCTTCCCTCAACTCGGAAGCATGCGTCGTGGTGGTCATAATGAAGTCCTGTCCTTAGCGCATGCACTAGAACACGCTGCACTAGGGCTCCAGTCTCAAGCGGGCTGTCCGGTCACCTTTAGTCGCACAGTACAGACGATTGAAGTGGGTGTCTACCAAGTTGTAGCTGAGTACACCGAAGAAGTTGTGGGACGCATGGCCTTTGACTTTGCATTTGCACTCATTCAGGCAACCCTTAATGACGTGCCATTTGATCTTGCCGCCGCCCTCTCAGAATTAGAAGCCTTATATGAAGATGTGCGCTTAGGGCCAAGTACTGGTTCAATTGTGGACGCAGCCTTGCAAAGAAATATTCCCTATCGACGCATGACTGAAGGCAGCATGGTGCAATTTGGTTGGGGTAGTAAACAAAAGCGTATTCAAGCGGCCGAGACTAGTGATACCAGTGCAATTGCAGAAGCAATTGCACAAGACAAAGAACTCACGAAGAATTTATTAGCAGCCGCAGGGGTATCCGTTCCGATTGGTGAAGTAGTCACCACTGCTGACGATGCATGGCGCGCAGCCCAAAATATTGGTGGACCGATCGTGCTTAAGCCAAAAGATGGCAATCAAGGCAAAGGTGTTGTTGCCAATATCCAATCTGAAGCTGAAGTTCGTGCTGGTTTTATTGTCACCCAAGCCTTTGGTCGCGAAACCATTGTGGAACGTTACCTACCTGGCGCCGACTACCGTTTACTTGTCGTAGGTAATCGGCTTTCAGCAGCCGCGCGTCGCGAACCCGCTCAGGTCGTTGGCGACGGGAAAAATACCGTCGCTCAATTAGTTGAACTAGAAAACAAAAATCCATTGCGTGGTGATGGTCACGCTACTGCATTAACAAAGATTCGTTTTGATGAAATTGCGCTTGCCCATTTAGCCGGCAATAATCTCAGCCCGCAATACGTACCCAAAACAGGTGAACGTGTTCTTTTGCGCAATAACGCTAACCTAAGTACCGGCGGCACGGCAACCGATGTGACCGACGATGTTCATCCCGACGTTGCTGCCAGCGCTATTACTGCCGCACAAATGATTGGACTGGACATCGCTGGGGTAGATATTCTGTGTGAAGCGATCTACAAGCCCTTAGAGACGCAAGGTGGCGGCATTGTTGAAGTCAATGCAGCACCAGGCTTACGCATGCATCTCAAGCCCTCCTATGGCAAGAGCCGACCCGTTGGCGAAGATATCGTCAATATGATCTACCCGCTTGGCGAGGATGGCCGTATCCCTGTGGTTGCGGTGACTGGGACTAATGGCAAAACAACCACTGTGCGACTCATCTCTCATTTACTCAATGAGACTGGTTTACGTGTTGGCATGACTACTACGGATGGTGTCTACATCAATCATCGCCTCATCGACTCTGGCGACTGCAGTGGGCCTAAGAGCGCACGCAATGTGCTTATGCATCCTGACGTCGATGCCGCCGTTTTAGAAACGGCCAGGGGCGGTATGCTGCGCGAAGGCCTGGGCTTTGATCGCTGTGAAGTTGCGGTTGTTACTAATATCGGTGAAGGCGACCACTTAGGGCTGAACTACATCACTAGTGTTGAAGATCTGGCTATTCTGAAGCGGGTCGTCGTACAAAACGTTGCGCCAACAGGCGCTGCAGTGCTCAATGCCGCAGATCCAATTGTTGCCAAGATGGGTGACGTCTGTACCGGTCGAGTGATTTTCTTTGCGCAGAACCAACATCACCCTGTGATTGCAGCACATCGCGCCAAGAACAAAAAGGTGATTTACTTTGATGGCACTTACATCGTTTGCTCTAAAGGATCACGCGTACTCTTCCGTTTCCCTGTTAGCGAAATTCCATTGACTCAAAACGGTGTTTTAGGATTCCAAGTAGAAAACGCGATGGCCTCTATTGGTGCGGCCTGGGCTTTAGGTTTAGACGCCGATAAGATTGCGCGCGGACTACATTCATTTGAGAGCTCCGCCAACGCTGTGCCTGGACGGTTTAATCAGTTCCAGCATAAAGGCGCCACTGTGATTGCTGACTATGGCCACAACCCAGATGCCATGCGAGCCCTAGCTAGCGCGATTGCCGCTATGAAACCCAAGAAGAGCCATGTCGTCATTAGTGGCGCCGGCGATCGTCGCGATGAAGACATTCGTGATCTCACGCGCATCTTAGGCAATAACTTTGATAATGTCATCCTCTATCAAGACCAATGTCAACGCGGCCGCGAAGATGGTGAAGTATTAAAGCTACTTCAAGAGGGATTGGTAGGCACAAGCAAAGCTAAGCAAGTAAAAGAGGTCACAGGTGAATTTTTGGCCATCGATACTGCACTCAATGATTTATCTGCTGGCGATATCTGCCTCATCCTCATTGACCAGGTAGAAGAATCACTTGCCTACCTTAAAGAGAAAGTTCAGCCTTAAGAAATAATTTTGGGTTTAAAGCCTTATAAGTAAAAAAGCCCAATCAGTTCAATTGATTGGGCTTTTTTGTTTCCTACATTATTTCAACATTTAGGCTTGTGAGTGATAGCGCTGTAAACGCTCTATCTCTTCCTTAGACCCCAGCATCACAGAGACGCGCTCATGGAGCCCAGTAGGAATCATATCCATGATAAGTTGGTCGCCATTAGTAGATGCGCCACCGGCCTGCTCCACCAGGAAGCTCATTGGATTAGCTTCATACATTAAACGTAACTTGCCAGGCTTGTGCGGCTCACGCTGGTCCCATGGGTACATAAAGATACCGCCACGCGACAACACACGGTGCACATCAGCCACCATGGAAGCAATCCAGCGCATATTGAAATCTTTATCGCGCTCGCCACTGACACCAGCTAAGCACTCATCTACATAGCGACGCACAGGCTCAGCCCAGTGACGCATATTGGACATATTGATGGCAAACTCTTTAGTGGAATGGGCAATCTCTACTGCGTGCTTGATTAAAACAAATTCACCAGTCACTTTATTCAAAGTGAACATCACTACGCCATCGCCCAGCGTTAAAGCCATCGTGGTTTGCGGGCCATACACCACATATCCTGCCGCAACTTGATGACGTCCTGATAATAAGAAGTCAGCGGTTTGCAATGGCGCCAATGGATCTTGTTTCTTGAGCACAGAAAAAATAGTACCGATGGAAACGTTCACATCGATATTGGAAGATCCATCCAGCGGATCAAACAGTAACAAGTAATCACCAGTACCCTGAACCGGGAGCGGCAATTCCATCTCTTCAGAAGCTAGGCCAGCCAAAGACTTGCATCCCTGAACACCGTCAATCAATAAGTCATTAGCAATCACGTCTAGCTTTTGCTGCACTTCACCCTGGACGTTACCAGTGCCAGCAGAACCCAATAAGCCAATCAAGGCACCCTGTGCCACTTCATGACTCAAAGTTGAGCAAGTATCAGCAACCGCCAATAAAAGGTCTTGTAGGCCAGAAGGGATGGCGGCACCCTTTACCTTGGCGGAGGCTAAATATTGCTTGAAATTCGTATTAAAAGTACTTGAAGCAGTCAAAAGGAGTTTCTCCGTAATGGGTTTATTTCTGTATGGGCTCTATTTTGCCTTGTTCTTGGCAGGCTAATTCCCCAAAGCCTTAGAAACTACCTCTTTTACATCGGCAGAGAGGGTTTCACATGCAGCCACCTGCTTTAGAGCTGCTAGCATCTGCTCCTGATAAATCGGCGCAAAATGACGCCAGCGATCCAATCCCCTTGCAAGACGAGCGGCAATTTGCGGATTAATAGGATTTAAAGCGAGGACCGATTCAGCCCAAAATGCATAGCCACTGCCATCAACTTGATGAAAGCTTGCAGGGTTATTCATACAAAAAGCATGAATCACGCTACGTACGCGGTTGGGGTTATTCATCTTGAAGGCTTCATGCTCACGCAAACGCTTCACATCGCCCAGTGTCGACTCGGCATTAGCAACTGGCGGACGACTAGATTGCAGAGCAAACCACTTATCAATCACCAAAGCATCATCAGCAAAACGGGTATAGAAATCCTCTAAACATGCTGCTGCCAATATGGAGCCATGAATCACCAGTCCAGCTAAAGCTGCATAGCGGTCAGTCATATTGTCTGCATTCTGATACTGGTTGACCGCCATCGGCGCCCAAATCAATGGATCAGCTTCTAGCAACATACTGAGCGCCAAATTCTTTAGGGCACGTTTACCTGCACTTACTGCATCAGGATTAAAGGGTCCTGGGGTTTGCATCTGCTGATAGAGAGCGGCCCACTCAATGCGTAACTCACTGGCAATGGCGTGGCGGAAAGCGCGACGA
>Ga0075464_10000674_pt1 | contig 15122 bp, 4 predicted proteins | sample DEB19_08_DNA_5_FD_75068 | JGI IMG/M metagenome (GOLD analysis project Ga0075464, IMG submission 75068) | Aqueous microbial communities from the Delaware River and Bay under freshwater to marine salinity gradient to study organic matter... | ecosystem: Environmental > Aquatic > Marine > Coastal ...
CAACATTAATCGTTTTTACAACCTAATTTTAACATTTATTTCTACAGAAATAAACTAAGACTGAGATAATTAAAATTATTATGAAAAGTCCAACCACGATTCCAACTATCATTCCTGTTTTGTTGTCACTATTTTCTTAAGCTAGCAGGATTGTTTTTTACTGATTAGGTATTGGTGCAGGGGCAATATAGTTTTGTGGACAAGCTACGATTAAAGCAGACTCTTTAAATGCGGTATAACTAATATCTGAAGTGTCGTTTACGAACTGAGTATTGGTTTGGCAAGTATTTTATTAGAACCATAATGTTCCCGTGCATGTCGGACATTAAACGCACGTACCTGCCACAAACATTTAATTAAGTTTGCATACTAAAATTGTAGTTGTCTTCCAAATTTAAGTTACTCCTCCAAATTCATCCATTTTGGTGCTAGAATATCCATATACTATCATTCCGCCTTTAAAACTTAAAGATTATACTGATTGGATAGTCAACTCTTCTGATGCAATATTTTTCTACCAAAGATAAAGCTCGTTATTGACAAGTCGATATAAGTTTAACTGTCTAGTATTTTAAGATTTAACAACGGAAGTTGAGAGGACTAAAACTGAACCATTTGTTGGTGCGTCAGTTCCAAGCCAAATATACTCTCCCATATAATTTACATAATCATCAGGCCATGTATAGGCAACTTAGTTTAGGGTCTTAAAGTCAAATAGATAAATTCCTCTATTCAAAACTGAAGCGGCGAAGTAATATGAGCCTTCTAAGGAATCAGTTAATGCATCTGGTTAAAGGGTTGAATTTATGTAAGAAAGTTAAACTTGACCACTTGAACTATTAAAGAAGTTAATTTGAATTTATCCTGTTTATGGATTTGTCATTATAATAACTTATCCAGTGTCGGTTTTTGGACCATTGCTTTATAACAGATTAATTTTTTCATCATCAAGTATTCGCTAATCATTTCTTAGATAGCTAATTAGGTTTCTTAAATTACCTGCTGAAGATGTAGATATTGGGCAGTAAACTGTATAATTGATTGTTGTCAATGGAACACAAAGTTATTGTGTAGTATTATAATAATAACCTGATTGACAGCCTAGTTGGCAGGTTGTATTTAAAGCACATCCTCCTGGAACACTGTAGTAGCACGTTTTACAAGAACAGGTATTTGAAACTAAATTATATAACTATGTCGTAGTATTACAAACCACTTGTTAAACACATTGAGATAGGTTTAATGGATTTATAATGTAGTTATAATTACAGGTACATGTATTTGCTGACCAATTATATATTTAAGTTACACCGTCGCAAGTGGCATTTAAAACACATTAGGTGCTGTTAACTGGGTTTATAATATATCCTGCTTTACAATAACAATTATTTTACTAGGAACTGTAGATCTATGTGTTGCTGTCACAAGTTATATTAGGTATGCATTATGACGGATTTACAGGATTGAAAACATAATTGGTTTTGCATGCGCAAATATTATATTAAGAATTATAGACCTATGTATTAACATCACAAGTTGCATTAAATAGACACTGTGATGAGTTTAAAGCGTTAGGAACAAAGCCTGATTTACATTAACACAAATTGAGTGCAATAACGTAAACTTAAGAATTTACATCACAAGTTGCATTTTAGATACATTGGTTTATGTTCGAAGGGTTTATCACAAACCCTTATCTGCAGGAACACGTATTAGACTAAAAGATATAAACTTATGAGTTCACATCACAAGTGGCATTGGCTACACAATATGCTTGGTTATATGGGTTAGTAACATATCCTGTCTTACAAGAACAAGTATTGCTCAATTTTTCATAAATTTAAGTTATGCTATTACAAGTTGCATTTAATATGCATTGTTGAAGATTATAAGGGTTTTATATATAATTAGATTTACATTAACAAGTATTGCTTAAGGAGTTATAATTCTATGTTGTCAAGTTACAAATTGTCAAGGGTACGCATTACTAATTGTTTTAAGGGTTTACCACATATCCAGACTAGCAACTACAAGTGTTGTTGTTTGAATTATATTTCTAAGAATACATGTTGCATGAGGCATTTTAAACACATAGTTAGGAATTTTAAGGGCTAGGAACGAAGCCAATTAGACAAGAACAACTATTGTTTGCTTGATTATAATATTAAGTTGTATTGTCACAGGCTGCTTAAAGGACGCATTAATTTGAGTTTTAATAGTTCATAATGAATCCTTGCTTGCAACTGCAAGTGTTACTTGCGGCGTTGTAAATCTGTCTAGAAGCATCACAGGTTACATTAATAATACAATTCCCTTAATTATTTGGATCTATAATCCAACCAGAAACCGTGTTACAATAACAAGTATTGTCTAAAACATTATATATTTAAGTAACTGCATTACAAGTTGGAACAATAACACAAACTCCTGGATATTATGAAATTTCAACATAATTAGGACCACAGCTGCATGTGTTATTTTTATTATAAACCTGACTTGTTAAATTGCATTAAACAATTGCCTAACAAGCTAAATTTCCACTAAATGAGCTTATGATGTAATTTGGCGCACAGCTACATGTGTTGTTATTGTTATTATAAATTTATGATTAGTCACAACTAACTTTTGTTACACAGAGATTTGGATTGCTAGGATCACTTATATAATTGTCAGTACATACACAAGTATTGCTAATTGCTTAGTAAACTTAATTCTAATTACATAAGACAATTGCGACACAAATCTATGGATTTTATGGACTGGTAACATAACCAGTTGCGCATGAACAAGTGTTATTGAAATAATTGTATATTTAACTTTTTGGATTGCAAGTAGTATTTGGAACACATCCCAAATAATTGGTTGGATCAATTACAAAATTTGGAGCACATAAGCAAGTATTGCTGCTTCGATTATAAATTTGAGTAATGGGGTTACAAGAAATATTCAAAACACAATTTGCCCCTTAGTTTGTTGGATTAGGGATGTAACCAGAATAATTGTTACAACTACAAGTGTTATTTGCAGCGTTGTAAATTTAACTAGTAAGATCACAAGTTGAGTTTAAAATACATTATTAGCCTTAGTTGAGGTTAACTGATGGATTAATAATATAGCCTGAATTTAAATTGCAGCTACAGGTGTTATTTACTGAATTGTAAATTTAAGATGTTTAATTGCAGGTGGAATTGAGAACGCATAAGCTTTAGTTATTTGGGCTAGGTATATAACCATAGGAATTCAAACAACTACAAGTGTTGTTTATTATATTGTAAACTTAATTATAGGGATTACAGATTACTTATTCAATACAAACTGGACTAGTGCTTTAATAATTAAAAACATAACCAACTTTACAGTAACAAATATTTTTATTAGCATTATATATTTGTGAATTAGGATCACAAGATGCATTCATAACACAAACTGGTGATATATTCAGTGGATTTAATATATAACCTGCTGCTGTGTTGCAGCTACATGTTTTATTATTCGTATTATATATTTGGGAGGTCTAATCGCAGTTTGATTTCAAAATACATTGAGAAGAGTTTTAAGGATTTACAAAATATCCGGAACTGATTTTACATTCGCAAGTATTGTTTTAAGGAATATATGTTTACGAATTTATGTCACATGTGACATTAAGTACACAAGTTTAATAATTTGTGGGATTAGGAATGTAACCAGCGTTAGAAAAACAGCTGCAAGTATTATTATTTTGATTGTAGATTTAACTTGTTGCATTACAAGTAACATTAACAACACATCCTAAAGTTGAGTTATAAGGATTTGGAACATATCCAGCCATTTTACAACTACAAATATTTTTGCTTGCAGTATAAATTTGAGTATTAGGATCACAAGTTGCGTTAAGTAAGCATGCTTATCCTTGGTTAATAATATTGGGAATGTATCCTAATTAGGAATTACAACTGCAGGAATTATTAACGTTGTAAACTTAAGATTATGGGTCACAATTAGCTTTGATCATGCATGATCCTGGGATTTGTGGATTTTAAATATAACCACCATTATAGTTACAGTTGCAAGTGTTGTTGCTTGGAATATATGTTTGCGAAGTAGGGTCACAGGTTTAATTTAGTACACATTAACTTGAATTTATTGGATTAATTATGAATCCGGCTCCAATATTACAATTACATGTGTTATTATTTGAGTTATAAACTTGAGTTTAACGATTACAAGTAACATTAAGAATACATTGTGAAGCATTAAAGGGACTAACTATATAGCCAGAACCATATTTACAACTACAGGTATTCTGATTTGGATTATATATATGTGAATTAGGATCACATTAGGCCTTAAGAACACATAATTATCCTAATTTTGTGGGATTAACAATATAACCAGCATTAAAATTACAACTACAGGTATTATTACCTTAATTATATATTTATGAGTCACTTATGCATGTTGCATTTAGTACACAAGGTAAGCAATCAGGTCCTGTGTTTATTGGATTTTAAATGTATCCAGATGAGGATTTACAAACGCACGAATTAATTAACGGATTATAGGTTTAAGTTATGACATCACAGGTTGAATTCATTACACAGTTTGTTGTATTTGATGGATCTTAAACATACCCAATATCAGAGTTACAACTGCACGAATTATTGCTGCCAACATAGATTTGAGAAGTGGTATTACAAGTTACATTCAAAACACACAAACTGCTATTATTTGGATTTATAATATAACCTGAAATTGATCTACAGACACAGGTATTTAAAGTTGAATTGTAGATTTGTGTAGTTGCATTACATGATACATTTTAAATACAAACTTATCCTGAGTTTGGAGGAGCAGTTATATAATTTGCATAAAAATTGCAATAACATGTATTGTTAGAAGTATTGTAGAGTTAAGATGTTGAATTACAGACTGCACTCTTTACACAGAGTCCTCCTGGGTTTAAGGGATTAACAATGTAGCCACTATTTTAGTTACAACCACAGGTATTAGTTTAAGAAATGTATATCTAAGAAATTGGATCGCATGTAACATTCATTATACATTATGATATATTTTAGGGATTATTTATGTAACCACCTTCGCTGAAGCAACTACAAGTGTTGTTTTAAGAATTATAAATTTGAGTTACTGGGTCACAAGTTTAGTTTTTAATACATTGTGATGAGTTCAAAGGATTTGTTATGAATCCAGTAGCAACATTACAATTACAAACATTTTGTAAAGTATTATAAATCTAAGAGGTTTAATCGCAGAATCCTTATTATGAAATTACACATTGATTAGAGTTTAATGGATTTATTATGTATCCATTTTAACAACTACATGTGTTATTATTTGAATTATAAATTTAAGTTTGAAGATTACAATTTGCGAATAATATGCACTGTGTTGAGTTCGTTTAATTTTATAAGTATCCACCTGCACTATTACAACTACATGAATTATTATTTGAGTTATAAATTTGAGACAATGGATCACAAGTAACGTTAAAAATACATTACGATTGGTTAACTGGGTTCGAAATATATCCGCCAGCTTTACAAATACATTCATTCTTATTAGAATTATATACCTAAGTATTTTAATCACACGTTACTTTAAGAACACAAACTGGTCCACTATTTGGATTAGTTAAATAACCGGCAGTAGTATTACAAGTACAAGTATTGTTCATTGCCCAGTATATTTATTAACCTTATGTGCAAGATGCATTAAGAACACACGCTCCTCCTATTTTAGAAAGATTTGGTATGTAATTTTCACTTGATTTACAACTACAAGTATTATTATTTTAATTATAAACTTAAGAAGAACTGTTGCAGGTTGCATTAACGACACAGTTTGATGCGTTTTATGGATTACTGATATATCCAGCTGTTCTATTACAACCACACGAATTATTGTTGACTATATATATTTGAGTTTTAGAGTTACATGTTGCATTCAAAACACATTAAGCTGCGTTAAGTGGATTTACAATATAACCCAAGTAACCTAGACAGCTGCAAGTGTTGTTATTTTAGTTATAAATTTAAGTTGCATCATTACAGGTTGCATTCAGAACACATTGAGATTAGTTCTATGGGTTAAAAATATATGCGGCCCCTATACAGCTACAACTGTTATTATTGGAGTTATAAATCATTGAATTGCTGTCACAAGTTGCATTAAGTACACAAAAAGTACCATTTTATAATTAATCGATAACATAATTGGATTTGCAGCTACAAGTATTGTTATTGAAATTATAAACTTGAGAGGACGAATCACAGGTTGTGTTTAGAATACATTAAGCAGTGTTATAGGGATTAATTATATAACCCTACTAACACCCGCAAGTATTGTTATTACTATTGTAGACCTATGAACTTGGGTCACAAGTTACATTTAAAACACATTAAGCTGGATTTAAGGGATTTGAAATAAAACCTCCACTAAAGCAGCTGCAAGTGTTATTATTTGCATTGTATACTTAAGTATTTGTATCACAAGTAACATTCAAAACACACTGTGAAATGTTTAATGGATTGAGAATGTATCCAAGACTAGTTTGACAACTGCACGTATTGTTATTGGAATTATAAATTTGTGATGGTTATGTACATGTTGCATTGAAAATACATTCTGTTGGCCTAATAGGGTTAATAATATATCCTGATGATGATTTACAAATACATGAATTGTTATTTTAGCTGTAAACTTGGCTAGTTGCATTGCATAGAGGTTAAAGTACACAAGGTGTGCCTGAACCAGATGGATTAGGAATATAATTTGCACTTATTTTGCAACTACAAGTGTTATTATTGGCATTGTATACTTATGAAAGTGAATTGCAGGTTGCATTCAGTACACACAGCTGTGTATTTTATGGGTTTACTATATAGCCATACCCTGCTTTACAAGTACAAACATTTTTATTGGCGTTGTAAACTTAGGTAGTAGGATTGCAAGTTACATTCAATAAACAAGCTGATGATTTGTCCACAAGATTTACAATGTATCCTCCGACTACGTTGCAACTACAAGTATTATTGTTAGCATTGTAAATTTGCGAAGATTAATTACAATTTGCCCTTAAGACACAAGTTTATCCAGTTTACAATGGGTTTTAAACATAGTTATCTTAACAACTGCATGTATTGTTATTTTAGTTATAGATTTAGGATAAATTATCGCAAATCATTTTAATCATGCATGGTGAACCCCCGGAAATTATATTCTATACGTATCCAGCTGCTAAATTACATATGCAAGTATTATTTGCTGGGTTGTATACTTGACAATCACATTAACAAATAGTTTTTAAAACACACTGTTATGAGTTTTAAGGATTTATCATAAATCCTGCGCCGACGTTACAGCCACAACTATTTTTATTGGGGTTATAAATTTATGAAGTTGGATCGCAAGTTGCATTTAATACGCATTGAGATGAATTTAATGGGTTTATTATGTAACCTCCAGAATTATTGCAATAACAAGTGTTTGAATTTAAATTATAAATTTATGTTGTCTAATTACATGTTGCTAATAATACACAGGCTGGAACAGTTGATAAAGGATTTTGAATAAATCCAGATTTACATTAACAAGTATTTGAAGCAGTAACATATATCTAGGTCTTATTGTCGCAAATTTATTTCAATACACAAGGTATTCCTCCTGGTACTAGATTTTCTATGTAGCCATCAGCACAGATACAGGTATTATTTTAAGCATTATAAATTTGACATTCACATCCACACTAAGTTTTTTAAACACATTCTTATGAATTATAAGGATTAGTTATGAAACCCGCTCCAGAATTACAGGTACAAGTGTTTTTGTTGCGATTGTATATTTAAGAATATGGATCACAAGTTACATTAAGCACACACAATGGATAAGTACTTAAAGGATTCATGATATAACCAGCATTGAAATTGCAGCTACAAGTGTTGTTATATGCATTATAAAGTTGAGAAACAGGGTCACAAGTAACATTTAACACGCATTGTAGAGAGTTATAGGGATTAAGAATATAACCGGTCTTACAGTTGCACGAATTACTTTGAGAATCATAAATTTAAGAAGATGGGTCACACGTAACGTTTAATAAGCATGCAGATCCTTATTAAATTTGATTTGAAACGTATCCTAACAATGAATTACAAATACAGCTATTATTTGATTAAACATAAACTTGAGTCTGAAGATCACAAGTTACGTTCAGGACACACTAAGTTTGATTCTAAGGATTCGTTATAAATCCGTTTCCATTTTTACAAACGCATTAATTCTTATTTCCATTGTAAATTTACGTGTTTGGATCACAAATTGCTTGCATAACACATGGTGGCTGTGTACTTTACGGGTTAATTATATAACCTGCTTAGTAATTACAGGTGCAAGTGTTATTATTGTAATTCAAAGTTTGTGAATATGGGTCACATGGTGTTATCTGTATACACTCTGAAGAGTTATTTGGATTTGTTTGGAACCCTGCACTCTAATTGCAATTGCATGTATTGTTAATTGGGTTATAAACTTAAGCATAAGCTATACATGTTTAGTTTAGTACACACATTGGTGTTGAATTTATTGGATTCAAAATATATCCACCACCGTATTAACAACCACATGTGTTGTTATTGGCGTAGTAAACCATACCAGTTTAATTGCAAGTTACATTTAAAACACAGCTCAACGGGTTAAATGGATTTACAATATAACCTTACTAACTAATGCAGCTACAAGTATTGTTATTTATATTATAGATTTAACTACTAGGATTGCAAGATACATTTTGAATACACTACGCTTTGTTTACAGGATTTGGGATATAACTAGAAAAATTATTACAGGCGCATGTATTGTTACTTTAAATGTAAATTTAAGATGTTGCATTGCACACTGCAAGAGGCATACACAATGATTAATTTGCTGGGTTTTTTATGAAATTAGGACTATTACAAGAGCAAGTGTTGTTGAAAGCCTAATATACTTATGTAACTTAATCACAAGTAGCGTTTAACACACAAACCTCAGGGTTTTAAGGATTTGGTATGTAGCCAGATTTGATATTACAAATGCACGAATTATTACTAATTATGTAGGTTTGAGAAGTAACGTTGCATGTGGCGTTTACAACACAAGCTGCCCCAACTTGTGGGTTAGGAATATAATTTTATTTTATGTTACAACTACAAGAATTGTTGTTTGAATTAAATTATTACGTGGTTTGGTCACAAGTAGTGTTTAGAATACATTATGAAAAGTTTTGAGGGTTTATGATATATCCGGAAACTGTTTTACAACTGCAAGTATTATTGTTGGAATTATAAACTTAAGAAGTCAAATTACAATTTGCTTAAAGCAAGCATTGGCTTGCATTTTATTGGCTTGGCACATAAGCAGGATTTTTACAGCTACAAGTGTTACTATTTGGGTTATAAATCTGCATATTTGCGTCACAACTAGCTTTTAAAATACATTGGGCTTAGTTTGAAATATTTTAAATATAGTTTGCATAGAAATTACAGATACAAGTATTGTTATTTCTTATGTAAATTTAGGTAATTGAATTACAAGTGGTGTTTAAAACACAATTTTTTGGATTTTAAGGATCTGGAATGTAACCTTTTATACTTTGGCAACTGCATTTGTTATTTACAGAATTATATGTTTGAGAAACGGAATCGCATTCAGTCAAAACAATACAAGATGTTGAATCGTAAGGATTTACAGTATAACCAGGCACACAGCTACAAGTATTATTGTTTGAATTATAGATCTGGTTTTAAATGTTACAAATAGTCTATTAGACACATTATGATGGGCTAAGTGGATTAATTATATACCCATTTAAATTACAAACACAAGTATTGTTGTTAGGATTATAAGTTTAAACGTTTTGAACACAAGAAACTTTAAATACACAAGGAGGTTATGAGTTTGTAGGATTTACAATATAACCAGCTCCACTGTTACAACTGCATATGTTATTTTATGAGTCATAAATTTAAGATATAGGGTCACAACTGGGAATTGCAACGCAAGTAGATAGACCACTTGGATCCTTAACGAAATTTGGAGCACAGCTGCAAATGTTACTACCAGTAATATAAACTTAGCCATATACACAATTCTATTAAAGAACACAGTTATTTTAATTTTATGGGTCGGTGACATAGTTTGTCCTGCAGCTACAAGTATTATTATTGCTGTTATAAACTTATGATGCTTATTGACACTAAACTTTTGGAATACAATTATATTGATTATTTTGATCCTGAATATAGTTATCAGAGCAACCACATGTATTGTTTGAATTGTAAACTTATGCTGGTGGGTAACATGTTGCATTAATGACACAATTTGTCTGATTCAATGGGTCTTATACATAGTTTGGTGAACAGACACAAGAATTGTTCGATGGAAAGTAATATTACTGTGGGCTCAAACAAGTTGCATTCAAAACACATTAATTTTAGTTAAATGGATTCGTTATATAGCCAGAATTTACTTTACAGCTACAGGTGTTACTCAACTAATTATAGGTTTATGATGTTTCATTACAGGTTGATATTAGTACACAAACATTTTGATTAGATGGAGCTGGAATATAACCTTTTGCAGTATCGCAATAACAAGAATTAGATATTGCATTGTAAACTTATGATGTTGAATTGCAAGTTGCATTGGCGATACATTGACTCTAATCATACGGACTTCTTGTAAATCCAGTTGCACATCCACAAGTATTAGAGCTAACAATATAAATTTGTGTCGTGGTACAGACAGGTCTTGAAATACAAGGAGTAGTTGAACTTGTTGTATTAAATGGATTTACAACAAAGTAATTATTGTAATTGCAACTACAAGTGTTGTTATTCGAGTTATACTGCTATGATGGGTATGAACAATTTGCAATAAGTATACATTATGAGAAGTTTAATTAGTTAATTATATAACCATTTAAAACGTTACATTGGCAAGTGTTTGTTAAATTATTGTAAATTTGAGAAGGACTGTAACATGTTGCGTTTAATACACACACTGGTCCAGTCTAGGGATTTTGGATGTAGCCAATCTTGCATGTGCACGTATTATTGTTTGAGTTATAATTCTGTGAAGCTAAATCACAAGATCCGAAATTGTTATAAACACACTGTGTGGAGTTTAATGGATTGACAATGAAGCCAGCAGTAGAATTACAGCTGCATGTGTTAGAGTTCTAATTATAAATTTATGCTTTCGGATCACAAGTTACGTTTAATACACACTATTATATGTTTTAAGGATTTATTATATAGTTAAGCTGATAATTGCAGCTACATGTATTATAGTTAGGATTATAAATTTGACTTGGAGATGCACAAGTTGTTTGAATCACACATTATGATAGATTTAACGGGTTAGAAATGTAGCCAAGGTTAGACTTACAGTTGCATCTGTTATTAGTAGGATTGTAAACTTGAGTAGCAGCATCGCAAATTGCCATTTAAACACATTAAGATGAGTTAAGTGGATTAATAATATATTATCCGACAATACAACTGCAAGTGTTGTTATTAGCATTATAAAATTAGAGACCTGGAGTACAAGTTGCGTTCAGAACACAAGGAAATTGAAACTTTGGGTCTGATATATAATTTTGAGCACAACTACAATTGTTGAATTAATTATTATAAACTTATGACGTTGTATTGCAGACTGCCATTAATACACAGTTGCTGATATTCAAAGGGTTCACTAAATATCCAGTCTTGCATCCACACGTGTTATTATTCGAGATGTAAACAGATGTTACTGTATCACATGTTGCATTCTAAACGCATTAACCAGCTGAAAAGGGCGAAGGGATGAAGTTAGGTTAGCAACTGCATGTATTATTATTAAAATTGTAAATCTGTGTTGATGAGTTACAAGTTACGTTTTGAACACACTGGGATGGGTTCAGATAGTTTGGAATATAATTATTTGCAATGTTACATGTGCATGAATTATTATTAGAATTGTAAATTTGTGTAAAACTATTACAAGAGACATTGAAAATGCAAGCTGCGCCATTGCTTTATGGATTTACAATATACCCAGCGTTAAAATTACAATTGCATGTGTTATTGATTGAGTTGTAAACTTAAGTAGTCATATCGCAAGTCGTGCTTAGAATGCATGACTGTCCTGCTATAGTTGTGGCAATATACCCAGAACTCGACTTACAAGTGCAAGTATTATTATTTGTATTGTACACTTATGATGTTGAATTACAGTTTACTTTAAGTACACACTGATTGGGATTGAACGGACTGACAATGTAGCCATTACTAGTCTGACAATAGCAAGTATTGCTTGAGATGTTGTATATTTAGGATGATGCATCACAGGTTGCAATTAATACACATGTGTTGATGTTTTGAGGATTAATCATGTAAGCCGGTGCACAGCTACAAGTGTTATTATTTTGATTGTATACTTATGATGGTGCTTAGCACTAAGTATATAAAACACAAGCAACTTAAAATTGTGGATCAGGGATATACGAGTTTGCACAGCTACAGGTGTTATTGGCATTATAAACTTATGTAATTGGATCGCACTAAGCAGTTTAAACACAATTATTTATATTTTATGGATCAGTGATAAAGCCAACGGCACATACGCATGTGTTAAAAATGGAATTGTAAATTTAGGTGACTGAACATATTGCCTTTAATATACAAGCACCACTTTGATTTTGTATATAGCCAGACGTAGTTTTACAACTGCAAGTGTTATTATTGAAGTTATAAACTTATGAGAGACTGTTGCAGGTAACATTTTACACACACTGTGCTGGGTTTAAAGGGTTAATAATGAAACCTTAAGTTAAATTACAGCTACAGGTGTTATTGTTGGAGTTGTAAATTGAGGGAGGCTGGCATGATACATTTCTCACACAGTCAACTTAGCCCATGGGATCAGGGATATAGAACTGAGCGCAGCTACAAGTATTTGTTTGATAGTTCTGAACTTAAGTAGTTGAGTTACAAATCACTTATACAACACAGTTAGCAAAGTTTGTTGGATCTGTAATAAAACCATTTGCGCAGCCACAAGTGTTATTTTAGGCGTAGTAAACCTAAGTTACTGGATTACAAATTTATTAAAGTGTGCATTGCCCTGTTTGAGGATTTACAATGTAGCCTGCTGTTCTTTTGCAACTACATGTGTTGTTGTTAAAGTTATAAATCTAAGTGTTGGGATTGCAAGTCACGTTTGGAACACACTGATTTAAGTTAGTAGGATTTACAACGTATCCGGTACTACAGCTGCAAGTATTATTGTTTTTGTTGTAGACTTATGTGTTCGAGTTGCAAATTATCTATAAAACACACTATCCAGGAACCTGCGGATTTTAGATATAGCCAAGCCCAAAATTACAAGTACATGTGTTATTGCTCAATTAATAAATTTAAGCAGAATTACATATTACTTGCAATACACATCCTGATGAGTTAAATGGATTTGTTATGTATCCAGCACCTTAGTTGCAAGAGCAAGTATTATTTTATGAATTATACACTTATGTCGAGAAATCACAAGTTGCAGAAGAAATACATTAACTTGGATTTTAAACGTTCACAATGTAACCAACTTGAGAGCAACTACAACTATTGTTGTTGCTATTGTAAATTTGGTTATTAGTAGAATTACAAGTTACCTTTAATACACACCGAGCTGCGTTTTGTGGATCGGTGATATAGCCATTCTGTGTGTTACAAACGCAAGATTAGGTTTAAGGACTATAAACCGTGAAGACGCCATCACATGAATTATTGATGATGCACTAATATTGGTTAAATGGGTTTAAAATGTAACCTTAATTATATTTGCACGTACAAGTGTTGTTGTTTAAGTTGTAATATTGAGAGGTTTAGTTACAGACCACTTGAATCACACATTAAGATGTATTCAGAGGATTCAAAACAAAGCCTTATTTGCAATTGCATGCATTTGTGCTCTAATTATACACTTAACTTTAAAAGTCACAAGTTAAATTTTAGATGCAGATTGGACCAGAAGAAGTTGGATTCGAAATCCAACCAGCGAATGTCTTACAACCACAGGTATTATTATTGGCAAAGTAAATTTAGGTTGTAGTATTACAAGTCGCGTTTTAAACACAAATTCCAGTAGTGTTGAGAGGGTTTACAATGTAACCAGCGTTAAAATTACATTAGCAAGTATTGGTGGAACTGATGTAAATTTAAGAAACAATATCGCATGTCGCGTTCAAAACACAAAAATATGTATTTTAAGGATTGACAATATACCCTGCGTTGGTGTAGCAGCTGCAAGTGTTTGTTTCCTTATTGTAGACCTGTGTGATGCTGTCACAAGTGACTTTATAAACACAGTTTTAATTGTTTTAGGGATCTACAATAAATCCAGCCCCGGAATTACACTCGCATGAGTTGTTAAAATAAATTTAATTTTACGGACAAGTTGTGTTTACAGGATTCTATGAAAAGGATTGCTAAATACATGTACCATCTGCCTATAGATTGTAGTTTGCTTAACAAACGCAGTTGGTCTAAACTGTAGCAAAGCTTTAGGTGCTGCTTTAAGTTGAAGTTACATAGGTGCTGTCACCTTTACTCAAAACACCGGCCTTAGTCAGCGGATTGTAATCCCAGGAATTGGCTCCAGTGCTTGTGACATTAGCTTACTTGACCCAATCGCTTTGGTAGGGCACGTTTAAACCACCCTATATCCATTTTATGAGCAAGCCATCTTAGAGTGTCGTCATTATTCTTGAGTCGCCAGAATCTGAGTAGATTTGCGCGTCTGTAACGTTAATGTAGTTCCAAATTGCGAGTTAAGCTAAAGTACTCTTATAGTATAAGATCTAAGTGTTTGTGCTTGGACACACAGTTACTATAAAAGTTAAAAATTTGTTTCTTACAGATTGTCCAACCGGTAGAAGATGTCCAACTTCCTATACATGAAGTGTAGTTTGTAGTTTAAATTACGGTAGAGACCGTTGTTAAGGGAGGCGGTGTTACTTTTGACTTCGTTGCTATGAAAAGCGAAGCGATTAATAAGAAGAAACGCATCCAATTAAAAATTTAAATATTCAAATAAATTAAAAGGGG
>Ga0075464_10000676_pt1 | contig 15109 bp, 32 predicted proteins | sample DEB19_08_DNA_5_FD_75068 | JGI IMG/M metagenome (GOLD analysis project Ga0075464, IMG submission 75068) | Aqueous microbial communities from the Delaware River and Bay under freshwater to marine salinity gradient to study organic matter... | ecosystem: Environmental > Aquatic > Marine > Coastal ...
ACTTTCTCCTATGAGGGTGTCCCTCTACTAAACCAGCCTAGGGGCTGGTATGACGAACCCAAATTAAGCGTAAGACCGAATCCTAGGAGGTCGGGTTCGTTGCCCCCTCTCTGTCTCCCCCATATAACCACGAAAAGGGGGGTGTTTTGACAGAAGTTGCATTGTTAATTTTTCTTAATAATAGGGAGGAGGTAGCCCCCTCGTGAAAACGGCTCTTTATCAGGGGGATGGCCGCCTTATCAGTGGGGTTGTTCGTTGCGGGAGGGCATTCCTCCCCCCAGCGCGATGGTCGGAATATATGCTCGGGGGGGAGGGGGGATACAAATCCGCCCGCCCCGAGCGGATACTGGGGGGGAGTATACCCCCGATACGCCCGAGGTGGGGGATAGTGGGCGAGCTGGTAGGGGATTATCGAGGGGGATAGCCCGAGCTATGAGGGAGGGGAGGGGGGGCGATACCCCCTAGCCCCTAGCTCATACCCCCTAGCCCGTACCCGTAGGCCATACCCCCCGAGCTAGGCCCGCACGCCGTAGGCCCCCCAACGCGCCACGCTACGCCCCGATGATCCACGGCCCGCCCCGATACACCGCCCCGCCCCCTATCGGGCCGCTACGGGCCGCCCTAGGCCGTATATATAATATTCATTATGAATATTGGTAGGGTACTTGACGAGCTACACGCGGCCCCTTAGTCTTACCCTAGCGGCCGAGCTATACCCTACGTGTAGCTCGTACCCGCCGAGAATAAGGGGGACGCTATGAATAAGGTAAGCGCATACGAGCTGGGCCGAGTAATGGGCGTAGCTCGTGGGCAATCAATCAACGGGGCCGCAACGCCCGCCGAGCTGGCCGCCGTCGAGGTCGCCACGCTCACGATGATCGAGGCCGTACGGGCCGAGGCCATCGGCGGCAATATCAACAACTACGAGGAGCACGAGGAGCTCGTGCGCGGCGTGCGGGACGGCCAGAACTACGCAATGGGCCGAGCTACGAAGCTTGGCGAGGCCGCCCGCGCCTAGCGGGTACACGGGGCGGGGCCGAGCTGGCCCCGCCCCCTAGCATATGAGGGGGAAGCTATGAGCTACGAGCTGGACGATATCAAGGGGGACGAGAATCTCATCGAGGCGATGGGCGAGCAATACGCGGGGGACGGCCGCACGTACGCGGACGAGCTAGCGGCGGCCGATACGTGGGCCGCCGTATATGAGGCCCTCGTGGGGGCGTGCGCGGTAGCACGTATGAGCGGGGACTATTGCGCCGCGGAGAATATCCGCGAGGCCGTGGGCCGCTACCACGCCGAGCTCATCGAGGGGCGCACGTGCGCTATATACGCCCGCCAGCTCGCGCAATGGGTTGCGCACGCTACCCGCTAGGGGTATGATCGAGGGGCGGGGGGGCCGCGTTGCGGCCCCCCTAGCCCGATAGGATAGGGGGACGATATGGCAAGAATCAAGCTACCAGCGGCCTACGAGAATCGGGCCGCCTACGAGGATCGAGCGGCCGAGCTGGCCGCCGAGCTGGACGGCGGGGCGGGTGTATTGTGTGGGATTCTTACCCGCTACCTCGGCCCTACTAACAATAGAGGGAGCAGGATCGTAGCCGAGCTGGCGGGCGGCGCGGGCCGCCCTAGCGTAGCCGTAGGCTACCCGTACGCGCTCAACGAGCTAGGCCGCCACACGTTAGCGGCTATGGCCCTCGTGGACGCGCTCAACGAGCTAGACGGCCCCGATAGCCTCGATCATATGAGGATCAAGGGGGCGTGCGCTACGGCCGAGGGCTACGCGTTCACAATCGGGCGAGCATAGCCGAGCAGGGGGGCCGCGTTGCGGCTCCCCTAGCTCATAGCACGAAGGGGGAGAATATGAGCAACGGGACGCTATCGACGGCGGCGGGGGTCCGCCGCTATATGAGGGCCGTAGGGTCCAAAGCGGCACGGCGTAGCACGCCCGTGCTGGTGTATGAGGGCGAGCGGGGCTATGCGCTAGGGGCGCACGTAGCCGAGGGCGCGAGCGTATACGCTGGCGATACCGCAACGGCGCACGCCGCCGCTAGGGGGCTATTAGTCCCCGCGCGGGTTATTACGGGCGCACGTATCGACGCGCTACTATCGGCGGGCGGCGAGCTGGCCGAGCTGGTACGGGCGGCCGATATCGTAGGCGGCCGAGTTGATGAGGCCACGCGGCCCGTTGAGCTGGCGGGCGCGTTGAGCGTTGAGCTGGTAGCGGGTCAAGGGTGGGGGATAGACGGCCTCACGTGGACGGCGCGGGCCGCTTCACGGGATACCGCCACGCGGCCGATTATGGCGGCCGTGGTAGTCGAGGCCTACGCGGGGCCGTTCGGGCTACGCCCGCGCTACGTTGCGGCGGATAACTACCGCCTCCACGTATACGGGGACCGCGTACCAACGGCCGAGGCGACGGGGCTAGTACCCTACGCGCTGGCCGAGTACGTAGCCGAGCTGGCGGGGTCTACACCCCGTGTACGGCGCGGCGATAGGGCAACGAGGCCGAGCGCGTGGATCGGGCGCGGGTCCGCTACGTGGTATGGCGAGCGGCACGGGTCCCTGCTCATTGAGGCCGAGGGGGTAGCCGTGCGATCCGAGGATAGGGGCGCACGCTATCCCGCGTTCGAGTCCATTATCCCTAAGGGCGGCACGCATACGGCGCGGGTATCGCTACCCTCGGCGGATATGGTCCACGCCCTACGGGGGACGCTGGACGCGGCCAAGCTCATCGCCGCACGGGCGGGGGATACGCTGGCCGAGCGGGCCACGTACGCGCTAGGGCCTAACGGCCTAGCCGTAGCCGCCCTCACGGGGCGGCCCGCTACCGAGGGTGAGGCCGTCCACGTATGGCCCTACGGGCTACACGTTGAGGGTAGCGGCGAGGCCACGATGGCCGCCGAGTACGTGCTGGACGCGCTGGCGGATCGGCACGGGGCGCACGTTGAGCTGCTGCTACACGGCGAGTATCGGCCCGTCATCATTAGCGGCCCGCTATCGGGCGGGGCGAGCGATTATACGGCCGTCATAATGCCCCTACGGGGGCTAAGGGATAGCCGCGCCGCCGAGCTGGCGGGTATCGAGGCCCGCGAGCTAGTAGCGGCGGGCGCGTAGGGTATAGGGCAGGGGGCGGCGTTAGCCGCCCCCTAGCTCATAGCATAGGGGGATACGATGAGCGAGTCGATGAGCTGGCAGGATAGCGGCAACTGGATTGAGTGTACGTGCGGCAACGCCGTCCATACGGGGGGATTCTATCCCGCCGATAGCGCAACGGGGGCCGAGCTAGAACCAGACGCGGGAGGCCCGTGGGATCAACGCACGTACGTATGCGGCGGGTGCGGGGTGTACGGCGTACCAGCTACGCCCGCCGCTAATGCTAGGTGTTTTGAGTGCGGCAGGGTAGGCGGGTCGCTCGATGAATCGGCCTCACTATGCCGCGAGTGCGAGCGGGTAGTGTTTGATGATCGGCGCGGCGTAGCACGAGTGCGGCGCAACCCCGCCGAGGCTACCGAGTGAAGCTCTACGCCTACGCCCTCACGCTGGGCCTCGTGGCGAGCGTTGCGTTGGGCCATATCTACGACGGGGGGCGGGTAGGGCCGTCCCCCGTACTCCTCTACGAGGACGCGGCCGCGCTCGTCCCTGACCCTACGCCTATGGCGTACGGCGTGAAGGGTCGAGCTACGTGGTACGCGGCCCGTTGCCCTGATGGCGTGAGCTTCTTAGGGCGCACCGATACGTGTCTGCCCTACGTCGCCAAGCGGGACGGCGGACGGGGTGGCGAGCTGGTGTCCTATGCCGCCACGGGGTGGTATCGCTATGGTATGGCCCCAGTTGAGGCCATCGTATACTTCCACGCAACGGGCCGCTCGGTGCGGGTCGTAGTGCGTGATTATTGTGATGCGTGCGCGAAGGGTCGCGCCGTGATCGACCTATCGCCTACGGCGTTTTTAGCAGGGGGCTTGACGCTGGGGCAAGGGGTTGCTAGGGTGAGCGTGCGCTACTTAGGCGCACGATAGTAGAGAAGGGGGAAGCGATGAATAGCAAGCTGTTCGAGCATATCAAGAGGACGCAGAAGGAGAATAAGCGCCGCCTATTCTGGTGGCGTATGACGCTGGCGTGGCTGGCGTTCTCCATCTTTATGGCAGGGGTAGCAGTCGGGAGGATGTCGGTATGAAGCTTAGCGAGGGGTTTGAGGTGTCGTGCGATGGTTGCGATACTATTCTTAACGATCCAGAGGATATCGTCGTGGGCTATTGGGACGGCGATTGCTTTATTGCCGAGGGCAACAACAGGGAGAGCAAGACATATTGCTTGTCGTGCGCTCCTTGTGAGTGCGACGATCACGAGAAGTATGCGCCGCATACTGCGGAGAATATTGAGAAGAAGGGGGTAAGTGTATGAGCGCAAGCGCAGAGGTTCATATTGCGGTAAGTCGTCCGTTTGACGACGACGCCGTGAGCAAGATTGTGGAGGACCATCTTTGCGATATCGGTATGTCCGATTGGGAGGTGGCTAGACTACAATCTGGCGCACTATGGGACAGCAAGGGCCATAGCGTTAGCTGGGACGTATTTGAGCAGAGCTGGGCTGATGGTCTGGTGAAGGCGATTTATGAGGTCGCACCAGAGGCAGACACGGAGGTCTACGTCTACAACCTAGAACGAGAGGCCGACGTGGTATCTCGTACGATTATGGTGAAGGAGGGGGCAGTATGAGCAACAAGATCGAGGAAGGTCTGGTCTATCACGATTGTTTTGGTTGCGGCAAGGAGTTCAGGGAGGACGATGTATCGTGGGCAACCGAGGACGGCAACCTTACGATGATCAAAGGCAACCCGTACTGCGATTCGTGTTTGCCAGAGAAGGAGGACGACGATGAGTGAGGACTATGGTCTAGCCGTATCTTCCTGCTGCTATTGCGGGGAGTATGTGGTCGAGGGAGCAGACAACGCACGAGAGAACGACGAAGGTATGGTTCATACGTGGTGCTTTGATAAGTATAGCGAGGAGGCGAAGGCAGAGGCCTTTGCTTGGAGCGTAGAAGATGCTGCCATTGAGGCGGCACAAGAGAAGGAGGAGGCAGTATGAACCCGAAGATCGCTGAACATAAGGATCACGAGTTGTCCGTTGCTTCGTATGGGCAAGGTGATGATACCTACAACATTGCGTTAGAGTGTGAAACTTGTTGGACGATTATCTTCGACAAAGATGTTTACTCATCAGACGAGGCCGATCAACTGGCAGATAAGTATAGGGAGGAAGCGGGACTATGAAGACCGAGGAGTTCTATTGCTGGAACTGCGGGACGCAGTTTGAGGCAGAGGGATATCTACCTGGCAAGAGCTGGACGCGGGTCTGCCCTAACGAGGCGCAGCACGGCAACAGCCTGACCATTGAGGCGGCCGTACGCCTCATCAAGAAGTCAATGGGGAGGTTCTTCACCATCGCGTTTACCAAGCGCAGCACAGGCGAGCGACGGGTAATGACCTGCCGCCTCGGTGTACACAAGTACCTGAAAGGTGGCAAGAAGGCGTACGACCCTGAGAAGTTGGGGCTGATGATTGTATGGGAGCCGAAGTCGGCAGAGTACAAGTCGATCCCTACGGACGCCATCACGGAGCTTCGCTTCGCTGGAAGGAAGTATCAGGTGGTCAAGTGATTCAGGATTTATGGTGGTTCGCAAAGGTCATACTATTTATTTTCATCATCGGTATTGTTGGCGCGGCAGGTGGGAGATGAGTGAGTTTGCGAAGGACTACCTTTGGTTCTTTCTGATTATCTTTATGATGGCTGCGTCATCGGCGGGTCAATGAACGACATTGACTACGCCTACATCGTTGCGTCTAAGATCGTGGAGCGGGAGATGGCGTGCGCGGACGACCATTGGAACGACGAGATGGGGACGCGCCCAGATAGCGAGTGGCATACAGGGTTCCATCAGGAGGCTGGTGTCGTAGAGTTCTCTGGTCGTCCGTACCTGCCCGATAGGGATCATTGGGTGCGTGCCTACTTGGAGGCAGAGGCTGAGGTCATAGAAATGAGGGCAAGCGGACACGCTCGCGCTCGTGCTATACTCGACCTCCCCTACGAGATGGCATTTACCTGCGACGACTGCCGCCTCTGGGCGTTCGTCGGGCATCGTGATACGAAGGACTCGTTCTCTGAGGAGGAGCGACACGGCCCGCTCTTTGAGGTGCGTAGCTGCGACCCCGACGCGGTGCGCAAGATTCACGGCAAGCCCTTTGACCCTAACGGAGCGTGGGATCGGGAGCCGATCATCTACGAGCAGGAGGTATCGGGAGAGGACTTGCGCAGGAAGCGCAGCGGGAAGTACAAGGCGGAATACAATGCCCAACGCAGGGCGAAGTACGCAGCAGAGATGGAGGCGCGACGTGCGGCAACCACCGAGGAGCGTTGAGGCGGAGGCTGGACTCATTGGCTCGTGCCTGATTGACGATGGCGTGATGACGTACGCTTCGGACATCTCGCCCGACGACTTCTCTAAGAACTCACACCGCCTAGTATGGAAGGCGATGCTGGCCTTGTCGTCGCGTGGCGACGTAATGGACATCGTGTCTGTTGGCGAGGAGCTGGTGCGTCAGGGTACGCTTGACGACGTTGGTGGATACACGGCGTTGCCTGACCTTGTGGCGGCGACACCGACGAGTGCCAACGCGCAGCACTACGCCGACTCTGTCCGCACAAAGGCGACGCTACGGCGTATCCTCACGGCGGCGACCAAGATCGCGGAGATTGCCTACGCCGACCCTGCTGACGCTGACGAGGCGCTGGACAGGGCAGAGGCAGAGGTCTACGCCATCACCCGCACGATGAAGAAGAACGACTTCGCTGGGATGCGGACGCTGGTGGACGATGCCATCAGCAAGTTGGACTGGGTACGACACAATCGAGGGACGGCGCAGGGCATCAGTTCTGGGCTGGCGCAGCTTGACGAGATGACGGGAGGGTGGCAGAGGTCTGACCTCACGATCCTTGCGGCTCGTCCGAGCGTGGGTAAGACGGCGATGGCGCTGAACATTGCGCAGCACGCTGCCATCAAGGAGGGCAAGCGGGTCGCCATCTTCTCACTGGAGATGAGCCGCGACCAGTTGGCTACTCGTCTGATGGCTGGTGTCTCTGGCGTGGACATCTTCCGCATCAGGCGCGGCGACGTGGAGGGTATCAACCTTGCGCGTATCGCAGCGTCAGTCTCACACCTAGAGGCGGCGACCATCTTCATTGACGACTCCCCTGTGGCGTCGCCTGTGGACTTGCGGTCAAAGGCACGTCGCCTATCATCAGATGGCGGGCTGGACCTCATCATCGTGGACTACCTACAACTGATGATGCCAACCAAGCAGACGAAGGACGGCAATCGCGTGGTCGAGACGAGCGACATCAGCCGAGGGCTGAAGGCGATGGCGCGGGAGCTGAACGTTCCCGTGATCGCGCTGTCGCAGTTGTCTCGTGCCGCAGAGCATAGAGAAGGAGGTCAACCACGACTGGCTGACCTCCGAGACTCTGGTGCGATTGAGCAGGACGCTGACCTCGTGATGCTTCTATGGCGTCCCAACGGACAGGAACACGGACAAGCCAACGAGAAGATCAAGCTGTCCCTTGCGAAGCATCGCAATGGACCGACGGGTGAGATTGACTTGACGTTTGTCAAGGCTACGACCACATTCACGGAGGGATGATGAGGCACGCATCATTCTTTAGCGGCGTAGGTGGTCTAGACCTTGGCTTTGAGCGAGCTGGAATCCGCACCGTCAGCGTCAGTGAGATTGACCCATACGCCAACGCGGTGTTGGCAGAGCGATTCCCAGACGCTCCGAATCTGGGAAGCATCACGGAGGTGGAAGCAAATGACATCCCAGAAGCAGACATCTGGTCAGGTGGGTTCCCCTGCCAAGACCTCAGCGTCGCAGGTAAGAGATCAGGATTTTCTGGTGATCGAAGCTCGCTTGCCTTCACATTCCTCAACCTTGTGGAGCAACGACGACCTCGGTGGTTGGTGCTGGAGAACGTCCCAGGTCTGCTCACTTCCAACGATGGACGAGATTTCCTCAGACTCCTCCGTGAAATGGACGACATCGGGTATTATGTCTCGTGGAGAAGTCTCAATGCTAAATACTTCGGAGTCCCCCAAAGAAGGAATAGGGTCTTCGTTGTCGCGCATCTTGAACCAGGTCGCACCGAGCAGGTTCTATTTGAGTGCGAAGGCGGCTGCGGGCATCTTGCGCCGAGCAGCAAAGCGAGGGAAGAAACTTCCTCAAGCTATGCAAGAAGCACTTCAGGCGATCGATGGCTCACAAATATCGGTACCCTCATCGGTGCGGCGGCTAACGCCGACAGAGTGCGAGAGGTTGATGGGGTGGCCAGACGGCTGGACGATAGCATCATCTCGTTTCCGTCAAGATACAGCAGGCAGCCGACAAAGTTCAACGATCAAACCGATCCGCTGACCATAGCTGCTGGCGCACCTGCGGTTGTCATTCCCCAACAGGGAGTGGGAGGAGATGATGCTGAACCAATCGGCCTAGACTCCAACCGATACAAATGCATTGGCAACGGCGTGGTGGCTCCAGTCGCTGAATGGATTGGACGGCGCATTGTTGCCGTGGATATGCTAAAGTAATCCCGACGGGCGGTCCCCCTGCCCGACTAAGATCCCCTGATGGCTCCTCCCATCAGGGGATCATTCTTTTTCACACGCTGGACAAGTGCCGAAGTACTTCCCAGAGTGATCGTGCAGAGCTGAAAGCGGCAGGTCGGATGGCATCTCTCGACCAATCAGTGTCTCATAGACGATGCCGTTCTCACGACACCATCCGCGCAGGGACTTACCCTCTTTCTTTGCCGCCTCGCGGAAGAGTTCCCTGACCTTCTGATCGTCTTCGCTCACGGATCATCTCCAATGCTAGGTAAAGACCGAGTGCCACGAACTGGCGTTCGCCGTGGCTGAGTTGGGGTAGGACACCTGTCCCTATGGAAACGTGGCTCTCCGTGGCTCCTAGACCCTCTAGAAGCGATTCTACGGAGGCTTCTAGGGGGTCTGGATCAGTAAGATTCCCCACTGTCGGGGTCAAGTTCTAACTGCGACCACTCCTCTTCAATGAGGGAGACGAGGATCAAGCAGTAGTTGGCGGCGTCCATCAGGGCATCGCGGACGGATGGGTGCGCCAGCTCGCGCTTAGACTCTGCCGACAGGACAATGCGACCCTTCACGACCTGACCATTAAGCGCCTTGCGAATGCGGCTCATCTTGTCATCGTTGAGACGAGAGAAGACACCAGGGATGCCAAGGTTCTCAATGTTGCTCGGACCGTATTGACCCTGACGCTGGACAAGGATGTCCCGCGCTTCGTCGTAGAGTCCTTGGAAGTAGACCTCAAAGTCCTTCGTCATTATGCTCCTCGTAGATTCGTTCGAGCCACTTGGCCTTCGCTTGTCCGACGACAAACCAAGCGACTGCAACTTTCTTGCGACATCGCTGGCATTGGAATACTCGTAGTGTGTATTCTCTAAGCGCCTGAGGAGGTCGTCGGAGCGGTCTGATCTCTCCTTCGCACCTGTTGCACTTGAGTCCAAGGTTCACTTCTTCCGTTCTGCTGCGAGTACTGCGATGAGTCCAGCAGCGAGCGGACCAAACGGAACTGGGGCAAACGCACCAAGAGCAGCGGCAATGCCATAGACCAAAACGATACGCGAGTTCTGCGTTGCCACTGGTGCGCTAATGATTTGACGAATCGTCGGCGGGATGATCTGCTCGTTGTCCTCGTTAGGTTGCGTAGCCAAAGTCGACCTCCTTGATGATGGCGTTGGCGGCATAGGCTGCCAACTGTTCCTTGTTTGGTTGACCCTCAAGGCCATCCAATAGAAGCTTAAAGATATGGAGCCATACCTGCGAGACAAGTACGGCATCAGGCTTGCGCTTGCGCGCAGGGACTGCCATTACTCTGACTCTAGTGTTCGGAGCAGGTCGTCGCCAGCACGCTTCCAGTTGGCAAGCGTCTCGCTTGTACCGTCCGTCTTGACTGATGGTGCAGCCTTGTCCTTGTCGCTGATGATGAGCTGCGCTCGGATCTTCTCAAGGTCAGCCTCAATGTCTGGCAACCCGATGTAGGAAATACCGATCTCGTGTTCTGCTCGATAGATGTCGGTTGTTGCGTAGGTCACAGTGGTGTCCTCAAGTGCGAGGAAGCCACGGCCCCACCACCACGGGGCATAGAAGACCTTGCCGTCCCCAGCCTCCATCGTCTCAGAGATGACCTTGCCATACAGGACAGAGGTTGGATCAAGGTTCACGGCATAGACGATAGCCTTGCCGCTGGCGATCCACATTGACTTGTCCATCAGGCGCTGGGCGTGGATGCCACGGAAGGTTCCGCCAAGCGACCACGACATATTGATCTGGCTGAAGTTGAATCCCTTGAGGACTTCGCTGAAGTAGCCTCGACTATCCTTGAATACGTTTGCCTTAATGACTCGTGGCTCAAAGCTCATCGCTAGTCTCCTTCCCATAATGCTGGACAAAGTCGTCAAAATCTATAATCGCCAGCGCCCGACGACGAGTACCTGCTCCTGGCGAATCACCAACCACAAGGACTGCCAACTGGTCAGCCTTTGGGTTAAGTTCTCTTAACCATTTATCTAGGCGTTCTGGTTACGACAGGCCGACCTTACATTGGATCACAAAGTGTCGAGCCTCTACGTCGTTCTTGCCGCCATACATCCCTGTCCTTGTGCCGTTCAGCCGAGCAGCGACCTCGCGCTCAAAGCTATTGCCGCGCTGCCTAGCCCTGGCCCCGCGACGGGACCGCTCTGCATTCGCATCATCTATTGCCAAGTCCTTCATCTTACCCACGCTTGACCCTCGCTAACTGGACAGTGCGCCTGCCCACTTCTACCTTGTCGCCAAGTTCTATTATTGCAGCGGCGATCAGTTCCTTGTTCAGGACTCGGTTCTCAATGGTCTCCCGAAGAAAGAACCAACCCTCTGGTGCAACTCCGCTATCATAGCGTACCGACAGACCAGCCCAGATCCTCCCGTACCGACCGTCAAGGAGGTAGCAGATGTCTCCGTTCTGGACAATGTCCAGATCATCGTCGATCACCCGCGCACTGCGGGTTACTTCGTATCTAAGCACTTCTTGTGGACCCAGCTATACAAGCTAACCTTGCGCGGACCATCAAAGCTAATCGTCCGTAGCGCCGTGCCGTCAGCGTGCTTCTCAATCATTGAGTTGCATTTGGTGCAGTGCCGTGGCGCGAAGACCGCAATCTTCTTGCCCGACTGCTGCTGCTTTACTGCCACATTGACTCCATTGCACGCTGGCCATCCTGAGCTTCGTAGAGTCGGATGGCAACGGCATTCGCGGAGTCGTCCATAAACACCGCCACCATCCGACAGAGTTCCCGTGGGTCAATCGCGCAGAACGGGCAGCCACCGTCGTGCTGACCTTGGGACTTGAATGTTGAGATGCGAGCCAAAGCGCAGCCCGCTGCTGCCACTGCATCCTCTGGCTTGGTAATCATTCCTTGACTTCCATCGGCGTCCAGATCAACGGCGAGCAGTCGCGCACCGTCACATCTTCATACGCCTTGCCCTCGTACTCGCGTACGTTGCGGGACTCGCCCGTCACGTGAACGCTTGGGCGCTTGTCGCTTGGGTTCTTGGTGCGAGACTCCTGTGTCTTGTAGTAGATCTTGTAGAGATGCTCCTGCGTCTTCTTGTCAAAGACGGTGAGCGTCAGGTAGACATACTTGGCACCTGGCTCTTCGCCGCGTGTCTCCTTGTCCGCTGACTTCCACTGCTGGAACTCATTCGTGGAGCGGGAGGCGAAGAACTCGATGGCCTTCGTGCCAGTCTTGAACTCCTTCTCCTTTGGCTCCTTCTTGTCAGACAGCCATACGTTGTACGCTACCTGTGGACCTCGTGCAAATTCTGCCATCTTAGAACTCCAAATCATTCAGGTCGGGCTTCTTGTCTGGGGCGGGAGCGACCTTCTCCATATCCCCAAAGATTGCTTTCGCTGATTCAGCTACGCGATACGGAGCAGCATCAACCTCTGGATCATCACCCGTTGGGATGAGGAACCCTGTGAGCAGCGCGTACTTCAGTGCGCCAGTCGCAGCCTTATATGCCGCCTTGTCGCCTGAGTCTGCGCCTGTGCCGATTGACTGGAATGAGAGGGTCTCGCCCGTCTCGCCATCCGTCAGCGTCCACGTGAAGCGAAGCGTTAGCAGCGCCTGCTTGCCGCTTGGCGTCACGCCCTCACTGATGACATCAATGTTGGTCGGCGTCATTGAGACGCTGAGCTTTGACAACTGCTCGCGCACCTTGTCGGCAACTGCCGATGCCTGCACGAACTTGTATCCTTGTGCTGAGTTAGTTCCTGTTTTCGCAACGTACCCGACCGCCTCCATAACCTTGGCAATCTTGGCTGCGAGTTTGACTGGCTGCGTCATCCTCTACACTCCTTCAACCACTGGCAGCCCTTGCAGGGCCACTCCGCCTTCATATCCTTCCCCCTTCGGGACGGCAAGCGAGGCGGCTTGCGCTTGCTGAAGTATTGTAGCACCTTCAGGATGCGAAGGGCGCGGTCGCGCCAGCCACGGTCTAATCTGAACTCAAGGAGCTTGAAGTCCTCGGCGGCGGCGTAGATGACACGCGCCTCGACTGGCTCGCCCAACTCCTTCTCTAGGATGTAGGCATAGACCGAAGCCTGAACCGCGTGTTCGGGCTTGACCTCACGGATGTACTGCATCCCTCGGTTGGTTGTGGACTTATACTCCCAGACTTCGCGCCTGCCGTCAGGCCACTTGACCAAGGCATCTACGTTGCCAGAGAAGTTGAACTCTGGCAGCAGGACTGGCACCTCTTCTTGGAATTCCAGCAACTCGCCAGCGGCAAGGGCATCCTTGCCCGCCTTGTTCAGCACCTCAGCCACGGCGTGTCCGCGCTCAAAGATGCGGTAGAGATTATCTGGGAATGGATTGCTTGGCTCCACCTTCTCTGCGGCGTACCATTGCTGGCGCACGCAGGCACCAAGTAACGAGCCGCGCCAGCGGGCTACAGCAGGACGCCCAACCTCTGCCTTGCGGGCAAGATACCCGTCAAGAATAGCGGAGAAGTTGCTCACTCAAGTCCTTCTTTGTAGATCTCGGTGCGTGTGCGGAGGCTGCCCTCGTAGGAGAGCAGCGTCTGCTCGACCTGCGTAATCTCACGCGGGTCGCTGGTCTTCGCCAGTTCGCTATCCCGAATCTCAAAGTGGTAGAGTAGCCGACTATTGTCCATCCAGTAGTCACGCTTGTCGCCGTCGCTCCCAGTGTACGGGGAGACCTCGGCGCCAGTCGCGTTGCCGATGCGGTCAGCCAACTGCGTCACCGTGACGTTCTCCGAGCAGGCGTTGTAGATACCCTGTACCGCAGGGAGGATTGCGCCGAGCGAGATGATCCAGCCAGCGTCGTCCACGTTGAGGATCGGGCGCTTTGCTTCGGACTGTGGATGAATGTGCTTCTTGTGGATTGCTTCCCAGGTAAAGGCGTTGACCACCAAGTCGCGGCGCATATTCGGAGCGGAACCCCAGAGGGTGCCGAGGCGCAATGAGACCCAAGATCGCTCCTGCTGTGTCAGCCACTCGTCCATCTTGACCTTGCTCTTGGAGTAGGCGGTCAGCGGATCGGTTGCCGTGTCTTCCTTGGCAATGTCGCCGTTCGCGCCGTAGACCGATGCCGAGGAGATGTAGACGAAGCGACCGTTTGGGTTGCGATCCCAGAAGTCTTCTGCCTTCATCTTCGGCAGCTCGTAGTTAGACCAGTAGGTATCAAACTCATCAAGGTTGCCCATATGGTCGTTGCTCACGGCGGCAAGCCACACGATCACATCGTAGGTACCAAGCGCATCAATGTCAGCGAAGCGGGCGTTGTTGCCATTGCGCTCTGAGTGTGGGATATGCTCGGCGTTGAGACCACGGATGCTCTCATCGTACCAGCCCTCGTCAATGCCGTGGACTGTTGCGCCAGCGTGCTTGAGATGCTTGACGACCATCGGGCCAATGAACCCACGATGGCCAACCACTAATGCTTTCATCGCTTGATCCTTTCTTCGGCACGAGGGCCGCTGATGTATTCTTGCATTGCCTCAGCCCACGTGCGGAAGCGCGGGAGCCGTGTATTAATTAGCGCACCATACTTCGGGCGCGTCTGGTCAAAGCGGAAGGAGCCTGTGATCCTCCCCTTGTTGCGTGCCATCTGTCGGGCAACGCGGGCAAACTCCATCCAGTTGGTGGAGCCTTGGTTCACGAGGTGGTAGATGCCGTTGGACTGCGCCCCAGCCAAGTCGACCAGATGCTCCGCCATATCGGGGAGGTAAGTCGGGCTGAAGAACTGGTCAGTCGGCAGGTCAATCTTGTTATTGGTGGAGGTAATCATATCCACGAAGCTTGGCTTCATTGGCGATGGGTACACGCCCCACGGGCTGCTGATGCGTGCCACCACGCCACCACGTCGCAGCGTCTCCGCCTCGCCCTGGAACTTGGTCTGCCCGTAGATGCTCAACGCACCGTGGGTCACGGCGTCTTCGGTGAGCGCACGACCCTCTTCGTTCAGATCAAAGACATAGTCTGTGGAGATATAGACCTGCTTCGCGGCGTCGCCAATGATCTTTGGAAGTTCAACGTTCGCAGCGACAGCAAGCAGCGGTGTCCGTTCGCAAAGACCAATGTCCCGCAGCGCGGCACAGTTGATGGCACCAGTCACATCGTCGTTCCGCAGTTGCTGGGCAATGGTCTCAGGAGTATAAGACACAAAAACGCCCGCCTCAGCATCGGGCTGAAGCGAGCGCGTATAAACCTTGAACCGCGCATTGCGACGGCGCAGTTCAGCGATGACGTGTTGTGCGACCTGACCCGACCCTATGACCCCGTACATCCGACCCTCCAGTTTACGTTAGATTATTTTAGCACACTCTTCGGAGCGTAACGCTTGCCGCGCCACACCAACTCGGTGCCAGTCCACGACGCGAAGTCTGGCTGCCACGCCCCAGCCTGATCGCCCCACAGTTCAATGACTGCGAAGCCTGCCGACCAACGGCTGACCTGATGCTG
>Ga0075464_10000677_pt1 | contig 15105 bp, 9 predicted proteins | sample DEB19_08_DNA_5_FD_75068 | JGI IMG/M metagenome (GOLD analysis project Ga0075464, IMG submission 75068) | Aqueous microbial communities from the Delaware River and Bay under freshwater to marine salinity gradient to study organic matter... | ecosystem: Environmental > Aquatic > Marine > Coastal ...
AGATTCATTAGTTGGAGCAATGAAAATCAAATTTTTAGATTTCATTAATACAAAAAATAAGAAATCAAAAGGATTTTATAGAAAGTATAAAAACGATCCTGTATATAGTACTTGGCTAGGCAATGGCTATCCTATAGATATTGACATATCGGTTTTGTCAAATGTATTATTAATGAACTATTCGTATCAACAAAATTTAAATAAAAATGATACTGCTTCTTTAAATTTAATTATAGACTTACTAAAAACTAATAAACATCTTACCGATCCTCATTATGCCTCACAACATTATAGTAATTCAGCAACTATAATTTATCATATTACGAGACTAATGCAATATTCAAACTATGAACCTTTGCTAAAATTAAAGCCAATACTTTTAGAACAATCTAAAGCATTGCTTATTAAAAGTCAATATGACTTGGAAAAACTATTATTAATAAATAGTATTATGCAACTAGGGGAGCAATATGATAAAACTGAAATCAATGGTACTTATAATGACTTAAATATGGGAACTAATGACTATCCTTATTTTGTAGCAAATATGACTGCAATTTTAAACAACCCATTTAAAAGATTTTTCGCTGCAACCAAATTAGGACGTTTTTCATATTATAGTAATGCATTTAACTTATCATTACTATTTGAATATGAGATATTGAAAACAAAATTAAATACCAGTATTAATTAGATATTAGCAATTTGGTAAGCATATTTGAATAGTTTTAAAATATGCTTAGGTTGCTCCATATCAATAATTAACTGTTTTCTGTTTAACGTAGATAAGCTAGGTAATTGTGACTCTCCATTCTGAATCTGCTTCAAATTGTCTAAGGCAATGTATCCAAATGCGGGTATTAAAGATAGTTGAATTAGCAACTTTTGTTTCTTTTGATCAGCATATTCTAATTTTTGAATGCTAGATTTAAATAAATCAACTTGCGAATCAAATATAGCTTTAGTTGATTCATAGTTAATTGCTGTATTAGCAAATGTTTGTATACCGTCTTGTAAGTCTTTATAAATGTCAAATAAATCGTTGGTCATTTGAATAACTCCACCCATATTAAACCAACAATTATCCATTGTTATGGAGCCATTCAAATTCAAATAATGTCTACACATTAATAAACTATATCCACCTTTTCTTTTTGTGATATCCAAAATATCGGGAAGTGTTATTTCTTTATTGAATTGTTTAATGGAATCTTTTTGAGCTGCATGAATATTATTTACAACTTCCTTGTAATTTTTGATATCAGATACTCTAGAAAGTAATTTTAAATGAATATTTGCTAATAGCCTTTCTTGAGGAATATTTTGATTAGCATTTTCAGGATTTTCAAAAAGCTTATCTAATTCCGTAATAGATAAAATTTTATTATCTAGAATATCATCATATAAACCAGACATGATAAAATATAATCTATTACTAACTTGTTCATATTCATTTGTATTTCTACCATATAAGCCAGTAAAATTATCGTTTATTAGGTGTTGTTGTATACTTTGGAATTTCGCAGCTTTTTTAATTGCTGCTGTTTCTAATTTTCCGTTGTATTTTGCCTCTATAAGATGTATGTATTGTTCACCGGTTCTCTCTGTTTTTTTCAAACAAAAAAAAGCTTTTGCTATTAAGAAACTGTTATGATATAGATATTTTAATAAATACATTAATTTTAAAATTATTCTTTTTATTTCATATTATGATTTTAATACATACTTTATTTTAACTAAAGAATACCATTATTGAAATTATAGTGTATTGTAAGGATTATTGTCCTATTTAAAACAGATTTTAAAACCTAAAATTTAGTTTATAATCCTATTTTAGTGTTCAATTTTGCAAACTTGATTATGGAAACAATCGAAATTTCAGGTGTACTGGGAATGACAGCAGCAGTTCTTTTGACTATCAATATTTGTATGGGTATACTAATGCGAACTGCTTATAAGAAGTTGTCCTTATGGAAGAAAATTCCAGAGAAATATAAATTGTTTAAAATGGTTGATTTGCACAATTATACAAGTTATGGAGTTGTGTTTATTGTTTTAGTGCACATTTTAATTTTACCTTTAGATCCAAATTCTGGCTTTAGTTTTAAAAGTATAATATGGCCTTCAACTAATTTACATCAACCGTTTTTTGTTTGGTTAGGTTATATCTCATTTGTTGCTTTATTGGTTGTTATTATTACATCTCAGAACTATATTAAGAAAGCATTAGGTTTTAGTCTTTGGAAAAATATACATGTAATTTCTTATCTGACTGGAGTACTTTTTATTATTCACGGAATAGTAATGGATCCTTTATTAAAAGACCGTTCAGTTGACTTTATAGACGCAGAAAAAGTCTTCTTGGAATTATGTGCTGTTATATTATTAGCCGCTTTTTATTGGAGATATAAATATACTCAAAAGCAAAAATAATATTAATTAAACCCTCGTTTTATATATTTAGAATTATTATCCTTTATTGTAAAAGACTAATAAATCAACCAATCCTTTCTCTGTCTTGATTTTCTTTTTATTTTTTGAATAGTTTAATATCAACTCTTTATTAGGCAATAAAATACTTAATTCCTCAAAATCTAGTTTTCTTAACGAAATAACATTGCTCCCTGTTTTTAAATAATAATTAGCGTTGGGAGAGAATTTATTAATCTTAATTGTTCCAAATAATGAATCTTTTTGTAAAATTTGATTACTAAATTGTTTCAATATTTGAATAGATCCCTCGTTTAATATCTGTACAAATTGATAAGACTTCAATACATTTTTAGTATCAGTGAAGCCTTTTTCAAAACTAATAGACGGTTCATTTTGCGCTTCGTTTATAAGTATTTCAACTTTTTTAATGATAGATTTGTCTGCAACTAATTCTTTTTCTTTCTCGTCTAAAAAATGAATTTGATCTGTATTAGTATTGTATTTAACTTTTACTTGAGCAATTTTTTTATTATTTATATCGTAAATATTAGCCAATCGCCAGTCTTCAAATAAAAAGGGTGTTCCACTTATGTCTGCATAACGCATTCCTAACATGGTACCATCTCTGTCAACTACTCCAAATGGATCTATATTTAAAGTCATATTAGCCGACTTGAAACTTGACATTTCAGAAGATCCACCCCCAGAACCTAAACCAGATTGAGCATGTATATTGCTGTATATTGAAACCAAGGCAAAAAGTAGGGTAAGTTTTTTCATAATAGATGGGTTGTACTACTATAAATATAAGAAATCTTACTTACTAGCTAGAGGATTAGCTTTTGTATTCGTTCCAGCTTTCAAAAGCAAGCTTTTAGCGCTGTAATAAATGCAAAAGCCTGTCACTTTGTGACAGGCTTTGTGATTCGGATTGGATTCGAACCAATGGCCCTCATCTTAGAAGGATGACGCTCTATCCAGCTGAGCTACCGAACCATCACATAAAATAAATTATGTCGGGGTGCAAATTTAAGCAATTTTTACGCTTAAATCAAAGAAAATAATGTTCTAAATCAATCCTTTGTCATTAAATCTCTAATCACTACACTTGCTACCGTACAGCCAAACATAGCTGGCATATAGCTTATCGTGCCTATAAGTGACTTTTTAGGGTAGGCTTTTTCGGTAACTATGACTTTAGTTTGATCCACTTTCTCGGCACTAAATACCACTTTTATACCCGATTTTATCCCTAAACTATGTAGTCTTTTTCTAACATACCTAGCTAAATTACATTCATGGGTTTGAGAGATATCAGCAACCTCAATTTGAGAAGGGTCTATTTTCCCACCTGCTCCCATGGCACTTATTATAGGAATTTTTTTATCCAATGCCGATTTCATTAAAAATACTTTAGCTGATAAAGTATCAATACAATCAATCACATAATCCCATTTTTCCTTAGCTAAGAGCTCTGTAGTTAGTTCCTCTTGAATAAAAATTTCAAGTACTGTTACGTCTAATTCAGGATTAATATCTAATAATCTAGCCGCTAAAACTTTCGCCTTAGGTTGCATAGCTGTTGAATGTAATGCGGGGATTTGTCTATTTATATTACTTATGTCTACTACATCGTTGTCTACAATTGTCAATTTCCCTATTCCTGCTCTTACAAGCATTTCGGCACAGATTCCTCCTACACCGCCTAGGCCTATAACTAGTACATTTTGTTTTAATAGTTTTTCAACTTTTTCATCACCTAACATTAATTGTGTTCGACTCATCCAATATGGGATCATGTTGTACCTTTAGACTGCAAAAATGAGCAAACCAATGTCTTTTACAAAAATTATTTTCAGCTTAACTTTTTTGATCTCTATTAATGCAATGTCTCAATATTCCATTAATACTGTTACAGAAAGAAAAGGAGTCAGTTTAAGAGCATTGTCAATACCTAATAAAAAAACAATTTGGGCAAGTGGCAGTAGTGGCTCAATTGCACGGTCTGTAGACGGGGGAGTGCATTTTGAATGGATATTAGTGGAAGGGTATTCAAATAGGGATTTTAGGGCTATTCATGCTTGGAATGAGCAAGAGGCTATTATAGTTGCAATTGCTTCCCCTGGCATTATCTTAAAAACGAAAGATGGTGGAAAAACATGGAAAAAAGTTTTTGAAAATAAGGATGCTAGTATATTTTTAGATGCCATACATTTTAAAAATGATTCAAATGGATTTGTAATTGGAGATCCAATATCAAATACCCCTTATTTATTAAATTCTGATAATTATGGGGAGGAATGGACGGAAGTTGAATCTAATTTTTTTAAGGACAGTATTATAAAAGAAGAATCTTTCTTTGCAGCTAGCAATTCTAATTTAACAATTACAGAAAATGAAATTTATTTTGTTACAGGAGGTATGAAAAGTAGGTTATGGTTGAATGGGGTAGCGAAAGACATTCCAATAGTACAAGGCTTGAAATCTACTGGTGCCAATAGTATAGCAATTTCACCTAATAAAAAATATATGCTAATAGTCGGAGGTGATTTTCAAAATGATACAGGTAAAAAAAATAATATTGTACGTTATCAAATTAACAATCAAACTAAGTCTAGTGGTAATAATTATAAAATGAATCCCATTTTAAATGAAATTATGGTAGATAGTAATCCTAATGGATATAAATCTTCCGTCATTTTTGTCAATAACGAAATTGTAATTGCTTGTGGTAGTTCTGGTGTTGATATATCAAAAAACAAAGGAAAATCGTGGAATACGATTTCGAATGAAAGTTTCCATGTGGTTCAAAAACAACCAGATACAAATAAAGTATTTTTTGCAGGAAAGGATGGGAGAATTGCCTCACTTTCCGTTTTATAGAAATAACAAGAAAACTTTATTATTTCCGATAATTTATGGATTTGAAGTTATCTTTTAATGCTACATATACTACCTTAGTATAGTTATGAATAAATATCAAGCAATCATATCTTTTGACATGGACGAAGATTTTATGTCTTTAGTCCCTCCTCATCGTACTTACATCAATTATTTATTGAATAAAGGCATTATTGATAGTTATGCGGTAAGTATGGAGACGCAACAGTCTTGGATAACAATTAATGCCAAAACAAAGAATGAAGCTAAGGAGTACCTTGAGAAGTCACCATTAAACAAGTATTGGGACTATGTAATAGTAGAACTTTTCGTTTATGACAGTCAATCTACCAGACTTCCGGCTGTTCAATTAAATTAATTATACTTTTTTTGGGAATTTCAAATATGCACCTTATATTTGCACTCCTTAAAAGGGAGCATAGCTCAGTTGGTTTAGAGCACCTCGTTTACACCGAGGGGGTCCGCGGTTCGAACCCGTGTGCTCCCACCCTTTAAAAGTCCTCAACATAAGTTGAGGACTTTTTTTATGCCTTAATTTTTACATAAATTAGATTACTAGGAATTTTTACAGCTATAATTTAATCAACTGAACTGCTTGATAAGTTCCGTCTACTTGAGCTAATAATGTATACGTACCTGGCTGGAAATTGGCTCCAAATGTATATCTAACATTAGACATGCCTTGTGCAGCATACACTAAAAATCCTGATGAATTAAATACCTGCAATTTCATGGTAACATAACTACCTCTATACTTAATTGTACTTACCGTGAAACTGGAAGCACTAGGATTTGGATAAACACTTAATACTAGTCTTCTATCTGGATTCTCAGTGATAGGAGTTATACTTATTGTTATCGTTTGCATATTAGTACAAGCTTTAGCATCTTTAACAGTTATATCATAAGTCCCCGCATAATTGTTATAAAAGAGATTAGAACTTTGGAATGCATTATTATTTAACTGGTAAGTATAAGGAGTTGTTCCACCAGTTGCGGTAGCAGTAATTGTTGTTGTACTATTAAAGGAGGTAATTAAACCAGCACTTAAACTCAAATTAAGTTTAGTGGGTTGAGTTATGGTAGTACTGACTGTATCTTTTTTACCTAAGGCGTCAGTTACAATATATGTATAAGTTCCTGCACCAACAGTGAATATTCCGGTACCACTATATGGTAGAGTACCACCAGTTGCAGAAACATTAACATAAGTTGTACCACCAAAGCAATTAATCGTGCCACTTGAAATACTAGCAATAACTGGAGGTACAATTGGTGCTGCAATGGTTATTGATTTTGATATAGTACATGATTTTGTGTCAATTACAGTAACACTATATGTTCCTGCTGTTATATTGGTAAATAGATTTGAAGATTGTGGCGTATTATTATTTAATTTGTAAGTATACGGAATTGTTCCACCTGTAGCAGTTGCTGTAATAGTAGTTGATGTATTAGTACTAGTTAAAATTCCCGCATTTAAAACCAATTCTAATTTAGTTGGTTGAGATATTGTGGTACTCACAGTATCCTTTTTGCCTAATGCGTCAGTAACTATATAAGTATAAGTACCGGCTATTACTGGGAATGTTCCAGTTCCAGTATAAGGTGCAGTTCCTCCACTTGCACTAACAATTATATTGGTTGTTCCTCCATAACAATTTATTGTGCCACTACTAATTGAAGCATTTAGTGGTTGGATCACAACTATATTCTGATCCTCAATTATTCCTGCATCTGGTTTGCCAACTATTGCATTACCTATAAAATCCCTAGTTAATCCAACATCTGCACCAAAATTAATAGCAACAGATCCATTCACAAGTTTATAGTTCCAATTTTCTGGACGTCCCGTAGTATCTATAAATAACCTTTGTGTATCTGTTATTAATTCATCATAACGTGCATTAATCCCTAATGTTCCACCACGTAATTTATAAATATTATTGGTATGTATTAAGTCAAGCGTATCTAAATTATTATTCATTACATTAATACCTGAAGTTGCCCAAATGATATTGTTTCTCAAAATTATAATATCAAATAAAGTAGGATCCGCAAACCAAAATAGGGAAGTAGCAGTATTAAACCCTTTTTCCGTTTCAACAATTACATTATTAAATATTCTTGTATTATTAGTATTAATGAATGATCCGTCAATTCCATTATGAATTGTTGCAAGTTGTCCACAATTAATTATTTTATTATAGGCGATTAAATTATTAATAGCATTCCCATTACTTTCCCCTCCAATCTCCATAAAACCTTTACAATACGAAACAGTATTATATAGAATTCTATTACTGTTAATATTTGAATTAAATAGTTGAATAGCACCTCCGATATAACTAAAATCATAACTACTTGCCCAAGCCCCATCTATTTTATTATTTTGAATTTGGTTAAAAGAACTTCCTATAACTAAACCATTTGCTCCATAGTCGTCAGTGCCTCCAACTGTATTTCTAACGGCACGAAGGTTATGTATATAGTTATTTGAGATAGTGGTGAAATCAGAGCCAAATTCAAAAGTAATTCCAATACCTACTAAACTAATGTCATTATTTCTTATGGTACAATAAGGTGAATTTTGTATCACTATACCATACTGAATTTTAGCTGTAGTAGTATGGTTTGAAGTGTCAATTGTTTTATCAAGTATTTTAAGCCCATCAACAATTATATATTGACCATTTACAATATCAATAACATCTCCAGTTGTCACCGTTAACTCAGGTTTATTACCTATACCATAAGTACTATATACAATTGGACTTATGGCATTTCCTATTCCGGTTATTTGAAGTGAACCTGTAAATGATTGGCCTTTTTTGAAAAACACGGAATCTCCTGGATTAAGATTTGTAGTTCCGGCATTAACTTGTGCAATTGTTTTCCAAGGGTTTGCAAAACTACCATCAGTTATCGCGGAAGTAGAAGAGGGGTCTGCATAATATTTTTTTAGTACTATTGGAGGTGTAATTATATTCTCATATATACCAGCATCTGGGTTACCTACAATAGGATTATTAATAAAGTCATTTAAAATCCCAACATCGGTTCCAAAATTGATACCTGGAGAATTGGCTATTAATCTATAATCCCAATTTTCAGGATCTCCTAAAGTATCCACAAATATTTGGGAATTATTTATGATAAGTTCAGTTGGGTTTAAGTTTACACCTAAAATGCTATTTCTTAATTTATAAATATTGTTAGTATGTACCATTTTATTGGTATCTAAATTGTTACTTACCACATTTTCACCTGTTGCTAGCCAAATAATATTATTTTTCATAATTACTACATCATTCTTTGTTGGATCCGCGAACCAAAACATTGTACTAGCATTTTTAAATTGAATTTTAGTTTCAATTATAACATTATTATAAAATTTAGTATTGTTTGTGTTTGTATAATTACCATCAAATGAATTATGAAAAATAGCTGTCTGACCACAGTTAATAATTTTATTATATGCAATTAAATTATTCAAAGCAGTTCCATTACTTTCTCCGCCTATTTCTATAAAAGAAGCACAATTAATTGCTGAATTATATTCTATGATATTATCATTTATAGCACTATTATATAATTGAATAGTACCTCCTATAAATCCATAGTCATAACTTGTTGCCCAGCACCCTTCAAATCTGTTATTATTTATTTTATTGTTTGAGCTACCTATCACCATTGCATTAGCACCAAAATCGAATGTACCACCTACCGTATTTACAACAGACCTTAAATTATATATATTATTACCAGTTATTAAAGTATTAGTAGAACCATTTTCAATAGAAATTCCAATACCAACTAAAGTAATTTCTAGATTACGTAAAGTACAGTTTGGTGAATTAGAAAGTGTTATTCCATAACTAATTTTTGCTTGGATGGAGTGATCTGTTGTACTAATAGTATTATCAGTAATTTTAATTCCATCAACAATAACATATTGTTTATTGGTAATAGTTATCACATTTGTAGTGGTATTGGTAAAAATTGGAATGGCTCCAGTCCCATAACTAGTATAAACTAATGGCTTCAATAAAGTTCCAGAACCGCCCACTACTAAGGTGCCTGTAAATGTCTGACTACGTTTAAATAATACTGAATCACCTGGAAGTAAGCCCGTAGTCCCAGCATTTACTTGAGCAATTGTTTTCCAAGGACTTGAAAAAGATCCGTCTGCTAAATTGGATGTAGAAGAAGGGTCAACGTAATATTTTGTTTGATGAACTGCAACAGTTTGATATTCAAATATTCCAGCATCTGGCTTGTCAATAATCAAATTTCCTACAAAATCACTTGTCAAACCTAAATTAGTTCCAAAATTTATAGCAGGTGAACCAGCAGGAATTCTAAAATCCCAATTCTCTGGATCTCCTAAAGTATCTAAAAATATTCTCGAATTGTTAATTATTTGTTCGGTTGGGTCAAGGGTTACACCTAAAGTTCCTTGTCTTAATTTATAAATATTATTGGTATGAACCATTTTAGCTGTGTTCAAATTATTACTTACCACATTTTCACCTGTAGTTAACCAAATAATATTATTTTTCATTATTACTACATCCACTTTTGTAGGATCCGCATACCAAAACATAGATGTGATAGGATTAAATTGTTTTTTTGTGTCAACTATTACATTATTATATATTTTAAGATTATCTGTCCTAATAGAGAAACCGTCTATTTTATTATGGAAAGCACCAATAGTTCCACAATTAAGAATCTTATTATAAGATATTAAGTTATTAGTTGCTATCCCATAGTTTCCGCTACCAATTTCTATAAATCCATTACAATTAATTGCAGCGTTATTGGAGATTATATTATCACTTATAGTTGAACCATAAAATTCTACAGCACCTCCATCATATCCATAGTCATAACTTAAAGCCCAACAGTCCTTGAAAATATTATTATGAATATAATTAGAAGAAGTGCCAATAACCATAGCATTCGCTCCATAATCATCGTCACCACCAACTGTATTACGAACTGCACGCAGATTATAAATATTGTTATTTTCAATAGTAGTAAAATCTGATCCTTCTTCGGTAGTGATTGCAATACCTACTAAACTTATATCACAATTTCTAATTGTATTATGAGGGGAATTATTTAGAATAATCGCATAGCTTATTTTAGCGGTAATACTATGGTCAGTTACACTCATGGTTCTATCAATCATTTTAAAGCCATCTATGGTAACATATTGTCTATTGGTAAGTGTTATAAGATCACTTGCTGTATAGGTGAATTCTGGCATATTTCCAGTACCATAACTAGAATAAACAATTGATTTAGTAGAACTACCAGAAGAACTTATAACTAGTCTACCACTAAATATTTGTCCTTTTTTAAATAACACGGAATCTCCTGGCAATAAGGTGGTCGTTCCAGCATTAACTTGTGCAATGGTCTTCCAAGGATTCGTGATTGTTCCATTTGTTATAGTAACAGTAGAAGAGGGATCTACATAGTAGTTTTTTGCTGAAAGTTCATTTGAAATAAAAATATAGATTGCTAGAATACCAAGCTTTATTGATAAATTATAATTTTTCATAAAATTGTATATTGATTTAAAAAATTTCAATTAAATCAAAATTATCTCAGTATTTGACCATTGACAATGATAGTGCCTTAGTTTTAACTTGATTCTCATCAAATAATATATTTTAATAGATGTATAATAATTTTCATATAGCAATAAGATTGACTTAAATTTGTATTTATGCAAGTATTCAAAACCCAAAGCAAGATTATCATAACCTGTCATAAATGGTTAGCACCAGCACTTAGATCCGAAGTTATCGGCTTAGGTTTTGACGTTGACCGTGTTTTTCAAACCGGCGTAGAACTTACTGGCACGGTAGAGGATTGTATTCGATTAAATTTAAATTTACGTTGTGCGAGTCAGGTGATGTATTCTATTAAAGCTTTCATTTGCAATGACCCTAATGAATTGTATAAAAATTTAGTGACTATTCATTGGGAAAAGATGATTGCGCCCGATGGATATTTTTCTGTTACTAGTAATGTTTTCCATCCTTCTATAACAACAAATCTATTTTCAAACTTAAGAGTTAAGGATGCAATTGTGGACAGAATGAGAGAAGTGACTAATAAACGTCCCTCTACTGGATCTGAACTGTCTGGAGCAGTAGTGTATTTGTTCTGGAAAAATGACGAAGCAGAAGTGTTTTTAGATACTACAGGCGATTCTATAGCTAGACATGGTTATCGTAAATTACCTGGTAAAGCACCTATGTTAGAAGCTTTAGCTGCAGCAACTATCTTAAATACTAAATGGAATAAATTCTCTGCTTTTGTAAATCCTATGTGTGGTTCAGGTACTTTAGCAATTGAAGCGGCATTAATTGCAACTAAAAGAGTTCCAGGTTTACTTAGAGCTAATTATGCATTCATGCATTTATTGGGATATAATCCGGACGTTTATTATGACGAACGTATTGTAATAGAAGAACAAGTAAGAAATTTACCTGCACTAAAAATTATCGCTTCTGACATTAGTAAACAAGCAATTGATATTGCTAAAATTAACGCAGGTGTAGCAGGTGTTGCGGACTTAATAGAGTTCCAAGTTTGTGATTTTGAAGCCACTATAATGCCAGTACCCGAAGAAGGAGCTGTAGTAATGTTTAACCCTGAATATGGGGAAAGACTAGGGGAGGAAGTGGAATTGGAAGCAACTTATGCCAGAATTGGTGATTTTATGAAGAACCAATGTAAAGGAATGACGGGTTATATTTTCACAGGTAACCTTGAACTTGCTAAAAAAATACGTTTAAAGCCAAGTAGAAGAATAGAATTTTTTAATGCTACAATTGATTGCCGTTTATTAGAATATGAATTATACGCCGGAACTAAAAGAGTTGATAAAACTAATCAAGCTGAAGTTTAATACTTTATTAGTCAATAATATTTTTTATACTAATCTTACTATGACCACGATCATTGTAAGATTATATTGTATATAATACCTTGAGTGTACTTAAAACTATGTACACTGTCTAAAATTATTACATATTCAATTTTCGTATTTACTTACGCAGCCTTACTATTAATTTCAAATTGTGCTTTGTCGCAATCAAAAAAGAACAATAATATTGATCCAATTGGTATTAATGCTGTGGGTGGATCGTACACAAATACAAAATTCATGTACGATTGGAATATAGGAGAAGTGTTTTCAAAACCTATTTCAAACACCAATAAATTATTACTGACTCCAGGCTTTTTACAGTCCTTTGACATGGAAGTTATCATAAAATCCAATGTTGATACAGTATTAATTATTGATACAATTCAAAAATATATTAATGCATACCCGAATCCTGTGAAAAATGATTTACAAATAAGTTTATTACAAATAAATTTAAAAATTTTATCTATTAATTTATTAGATCAAAATGGTAATTCTCTTCAAGTATTTGATGAACAGTTTAATACACAGGTTCATTATAACAAAACATTACATATGGGCTTTTATGCACCAAATTTATATCTGCTTTCTATAAGATATGTATTAAAAGGTAATTACTATAGAACAAAGATTTTTAAAATCATAAAAAGTTAATTATGAAAATTCATTATTTACTGTTAATTTCTTTACTACTATTTAATCTGTCTGGATATACTCAAGCTAATACTGGTATTAACTTTCAGGCAGTAGCTAGAAATGCGGATGGCTCTATTTTACCAAATAAGTTTATAACTGTTCGTTTAACTTTAAGAGAAGGAGATATAGATGGAAAAATTGAATATCAAGAAATAAAATCAACTAGTACCAATATTGTTGGTCTATTTAATATTCTTATTGGTGTTAATGAATATAATAGAATTGTAGTAGCTGGTAATTATGAACTAATTGATTGGACAACTGGGAATAAATTTTTACAAGTTGAAATAGATCCTTCAAATTCAATAAATTTTCTAACGCTTGGTATTCAAAAAATAAATTATGTTCCCTATTCCATTTATGCTTCTTCCGTTAATGCAAATAATATAATTGGTTCTATCCCAATTGAAAAAGGTGGAACAGGATCTAAATCTTTAATTGCTTTTAAATCATTATTATCACTAGATAGTATTAATAATACGAAAGACTTGGAAAAACCAATCAGTATTGCAACCAAAACGTATATTGATTCTATAACTAGTACCCAATTAGATTATTTAACAAAAAATGGGAGTGCAGCAAATTTGACAAATTTCCCATTGTTAAACCAAAATACCACTGGAAATGCTGCAACAGCATCCAATGCAACAATCGCAAATTATGCAACTACCGCTGGTAATATTACAGCTACAACTAATACTACCTTATCATCCTTATCAAACTTATCTACTATTGGAACTATTACACAAGGAACTTGGAGTGCTACAACCATTGATATTGCGCATGGAGGAACAGGGGCAACATTTCAAAATTTTGTAGACTTAACTAATACTCAAACTATTATTGGTTCCAAAACATTTTCATCCACAATAACTGCTAATAACTTTATCAAACAAGGTGGAACGGCTACTCAATTTCTTAAAGCAGATGGGTCTGTTGATAATAATAATTATGGTTTAAACTTTGACACCACTTATATCAATAAAAATGTTTTACAAAATGCTTCAACGGGTATAATCACATTTGGCGGAATAACATTGCCAACACCAAGCGGATCTACAACTTTTAATGTAGGGCCTGTTACTGCTGTAATTGTTGATAATACTACTAGTCCAAATAATCCTACAATCACATACGTTAAATATGCTGGTGCAAATGGATTAACTGTTGACATGATTAGTGGAACCGAAACTTATGTATTGTTAAATGCTAGTGGTACATTAGAATTTCAGTATACGGTTCCAACGGTAAAACAAAGAAGACAGAAAATTTACTTAGGAAAACTCACCCACACTGAACATACTGAGTTTGTAAATGCCTATTCTCAGCCAGACATTGTGCTGTCTGGTACTTCTCAATTAAGAGATATATGGGATCCGATACATTTAATAAATGGAGGAGTTTATCCTTCCCCTAATGGAGCTAATTTACAAATTAATACTTCTGCTGGCAATGTATATGGATTAGGGATTGGTTGGAGTACCGACCCATTAAGCCCTTCAACATTACCTGTGAATGCACAGGTTGCTGCCTCATTTAAATACCGAACACAAACAAATGGGGTGAGCCCTTATGTAAATACAATTGATCCTTCTCATTATGATGTAAACGGAACGGTTACACTTGTTGGTGGAACTACTAGAGCAACTAATCAAAGAATATTTTTATTACAAAATGGGGAGATAAGAGTGCAATATGGTCAAGTGTATTATTCTTCGCTTGCTAATGCTATTTCTGGATTACAAACTGAATCATTTATTACATTTCCCAATTTTAGAGACAATGGTGTACTAATAGGCATCTTGTCTGTAAGAGCTAATGCTACCGATTTAAGTAATTTAGCACAAGCACAGTTTTTGATGGTTTCTAAGTTTGGTGAAACAGTAGGTGCCGCAGGTGGAATATCTACAGGAAGTTTACAACAAGCTTATAATAATTCATCCGTTCCACAAATAATTACCAGTTCAACTGGGGCAGTTACCATCCAAAGAGGTTCCAGCTTAGATACAGATAAGGTATTAGATATTCATAATGGTGCAACTAATTCTAAATTTTCTATAACTGGGGAAGGAAGTATGTCCTTTGGCGATAAAGCAATGAAAATTGATTTTTTATCCTGTACC
>Ga0075464_10000680_pt1 | contig 15075 bp, 14 predicted proteins | sample DEB19_08_DNA_5_FD_75068 | JGI IMG/M metagenome (GOLD analysis project Ga0075464, IMG submission 75068) | Aqueous microbial communities from the Delaware River and Bay under freshwater to marine salinity gradient to study organic matter... | ecosystem: Environmental > Aquatic > Marine > Coastal ...
AACCGGCGCCTTGTTGCAAGCCAGCGTCTTGATGGGTGCTGCTTGTGGCAGCCCGAGCCCGGCCGCGCAGCTGGCGCTGAGTGAGTACGGCGCGGCCATTGGGCTGGCTTTTCAGGTGGTCGATGACGTGCTGGATGTCACCGCCGACTCGGGCACCTTGGGCAAGACCGCCGGCAAAGACGCCGCGCAAGACAAGCCCACCTTTGTCTCTTTGATGGGTTTGCACGCCTCTCAAAATTACGCGCAAGAGCTGCTCTCGCAATCGCAGGCCAGCCTGCGCGCAGGCGGGCTACACAACACGGCCGCCTTGCAGGCGCTGGCTGACATGCTGGTCAATCGCGGTTTCTGACCAGCCGCCGTCATAGGATTTAAAGAGATGTACCAATTGCTCGAAACCATCAACAGCCCGGCTGACTTGCGGCGACTGCCGCGCACGCAGCTGCCGCGGGTTGCCGACGAACTGCGCGCCTACCTGCTGGACAGCGTGTCGCGCACCGGTGGCCACTTGAGCTCGAACTTAGGGACGGTTGAACTCACGGTGGCGCTGCATTACGTCTTCAACACGCCTGACGACCGCTTGGTCTGGGACGTGGGCCATCAGACTTACCCGCACAAAATTCTGACGGGCCGGCGCGACCGCATGGACAGTTTGCGCCAGCTGGACGGCTTGTCTGGCTTTCCGCGCCGCAGCGAAAGCGAGTACGACACCTTTGGCACGGCGCATTCGTCGACCTCCATTTCTGCCGCACTCGGCATGGCCATGGCGGCTAAGCAAAAGGGCGAAGACCGCCATGCCGTGGCGATCATTGGTGACGGTGCGATGAGCGCCGGCATGGCCTTTGAGGCGATGAACAATGCCGGCGTGTGCGACTGCAACTTGCTGGTCATCCTGAACGACAACGACATGAGCATCAGCCCGCCCGTCGGGGCGCTGAACCGCTACTTGGCGCAGCTCATGAGCGGCCAGTTTTACGCCGCTGCCAAGAACGTTGGCAAACAAGTTTTGAAAGGCGCACCGCCCTTGTTTGAACTGGCCAAGCGGCTGGAGACCCATGCCAAAGGCATGATCGTGCCGGCCACCTTGTTCGAGAATTTTGGCTTCAACTACATCGGCCCGATTGACGGCCACGATTTAGAGTCGCTGATTCCCACGCTGGAGAACATCCGTCAGCTCAAAGGCCCGCAGTTTTTGCACGTGGTGACCAAAAAAGGTCAAGGCTACAAGCTGGCCGAAGCCGATCCGGTGGCCTACCACGGCCCCGGCAAGTTCGATCCGGCGCTGGGTTTACAAAAAGCCACTGCGCCAGCCAAGCAGACCTTCACTCAGGTCTTTGGCCGCTGGTTGTGCGACATGGCTGTGCAGGACAAGCGGCTGGTTGGCATCACGCCGGCCATGCGCGAAGGCTCGGGCATGCTGGAGTTTCATCAGCGCTTTCCGGAGCGCTATTACGACGTCGGCATTGCCGAACAACATGCAGTGACTTTTGCCGCTGGCATGGCCTGCGAAGGCCTCAAGCCCGTGGTGGCGATTTACTCGACGTTTTTGCAGCGTGGCTACGACCAGCTGATTCACGACGTCGCTTTGCAAAATTTGCCGGTGGTGTTTGCGCTGGACCGCGCCGGTCTGGTCGGCGCTGATGGTGCGACCCATGCCGGGGCGTATGACATCGCTTTCTTGCGCTGCATTCCGAACATGAGCATTGCCTGCCCGGCCGATGAAAATGAGTGCCGCAAGCTGCTGACGACGGCTTTTGAACAAGACCACCCGGTGGCCGTGCGCTACCCACGCGGTGCCGGTGCCGGTGTGGTCACAGAAGCCGGTCTGGCCTCGCTGCCTTTTGGCCGGGGTGAGATTCGCCGGCAGGGCTCGGGCATCGCTGTGTTGGCTTTTGGCACGCTGATGCACCCGGCCTTGGTCGCCGCTGAAAAGCTCGGTGCCACCGTGGTCAACATGCGTTGGGCCAAGCCGCTGGATGTGGCGCTGCTGCTCGAGGTCGCGGCTTCGCATGACGCGCTGGTGACGGTGGAAGAAGCTTGCATCACGGGCGGCGCTGGCAGCGCGGTTGGTGAAGCCTTGCAGCAAGCCGGCGTGCTCAAACCCTTGCTGCAACTCGGCCTCCAGGATGACTTCACCGAGCACGGCGACCCGGCTGTGCTGCTGGCCATGCAGGGGCTGGACGCCGCTGGTATTGAAGCCTCTATCAACACGCGCTTTGCCGTCCTGATTCAAAGCCGTGCGGCCAAAGTGGCTTTGAAGTCGGTGGCTTGAAACCGATGAGTGCCAGCATGAAACTTGTGTCGAACTCGATGCCCGATGTACAGGGCCGGCGTGATCTGCGCGAGATACCGATTCAGCGCGTCGGTATCAAGTCACTGCGTTACCCGCTGCGGGTGATGGTCGGCGGCAAGATGCAGCCAACGGTCGGCACTTGGACGCTGGACGTGGCCTTGGCAGCCGAACAAAAGGGTGCGCACATGTCGCGCCTGATCGCTTGGCTGGAAGCGCTGGACTTGTCTGGCGTGGTGCTGACGGCCGACACGCTGGGCTCTGAAATCATGGCGCTGCTGGCGCTGCTGGAAGCGGATGCTGGGCGCATTGAAGTGAGCTTTCCGTTCTTTGTGCGCAAGGCGGCACCGGTCTCGGGTTTGCAAAGCCTGATGGAGTACGACGGCACTTGGATCGCGGAGCGCCAGGGCGGCGTCAACCGCCTGACCATGCAGGCCATGGTGCCAGTGAAGTCCTTGTGCCCGTGCTCTAAAGAAGTCTCAGACGCCGGGGCGCACAACCAGCGCTCACACATCACCCTGCGCGCCGAGTTGCTTGCGACGCAGGACGCTGTCGACTGGACTGACCTGGTGCGTTTCGCTGAAGACAACGCTTCCAGCGAGTTGTGGGGTTTGCTCAAACGCCCTGACGAAAAATGGGTGACAGAGCATGCCTACGCCAACCCGAAATTTGTCGAAGACCTGATCCGTGATGTGGCTGCGGCAGTGCAGGCTGATGCGCGGATTGGCAGTTACCGTGTCGAAGTGGTGAACCATGAATCGATCCATGCGCACGACGCTTACGCGGTGATTGAACGCCCGCTGGCTTGATCAAGCCTCGCTCTTCAGCCCGGCCTCTAGGGGTAAAAACGAGGGGTGTTGCCGCATAGACAGTGCAATAATCATCGGGCTGTACAAGCTGCTTCCCGGGCTTTTTCAAAACATTTTTCAGGAGAGTTTCAACATGGATCGTCGCTCACTCATCAAAAATGCAGGCATTGCTGGCGTTCTTGCCGCTGGCATGGCCCCTGCAGTTCACGCGCAAGCGGCTGTTCGCTGGCGCCTGTCGTCGAGTTTCCCCAAGTCCCTGGACACTATTTTTGGCAGTGCTGAAATGCTGTCGAAAACGGTCAAGGCCTTGTCTGGCGGCAAGTTTGAAATTTCGGTTCACCCTGCCGGCGAGCTGATGCCCGCTTTCGGCGTGGTGGACGCGCTGCAGGCCGACACCATCGAAATGGCGCAGACAGCGTCGTATTACTTCACTGGCAAAAACCCGATTTTTGCTTTCAGCTGCGCCGTGCCTTTCGGCCTGACAGCGCGTCAGAACGACTCCTGGAAGCAGTACGGCAATGGCCGTAAATTGCTCGACGCCTTTTTTGCGCAGTACAACTTCCGCACCGCCAGCGCTGGCAACACCGGCACCCAAATGGGTGGCTGGTACCGCAAGGAAATCAAAACTGTGGCCGACCTCAAGGGCCTGAAAATGCGCCTCGGTGGTGGCTTGTTCGGTGAGGCCATGGCCAAGCTGGGCGTGGTCGCGCAAAACATGCCGGGTGGTGACGTGTACCAGGCCCTCGAAAAAGGCACGCTGGACGCGGCCGAGTTCGTAGGTCCTTACGACGACGCCAAGTTGGGCTTCAACAAAGTCGCACCGTTTTACTACTACCCAGGCTGGTGGGAAGGCGGCGCCGACCTCGAGTTCTTCATCAACAACAAGGCCTACGCCAAGCTGTCGGATGAGAACAAAGCGATTCTCGATGCAGCGACGGTTGTGGCTGCACGCGACATGACTGCCAAGTACGATGCGTTCAACCCGATCGCGCTGAAGAAACTGGTGGCCGAGAAGACCCAGCTCAAGGCTTTCCCGAAAGCCGTCATGGACGCCGGCTTCAAGGCGTCGATGGAAGTCTTCGCCGAGCATGAAGCTAAGTCGCCGGAATTCAAGAAGATCAGCCAGGACATGCGCGCTTTCCAGCGTGACCAGATCTTGTGGAACCGCTTCTCTGAATACCCGTTCAACCAGTACATGAGCTCAGTCAAGATCTGAGTTTGAGCTGCTTTGCCCTTCAAGGGCAGACCTAAAAAAACCGCCTCGAGGGGCGGTTTTTTTGTGGCTTGTGAGATTCGGCTATTTCTTGCCTTGTCCCTTGAGCGCGTCCTGCATGGCTTTCATCGGGTCGTCTTCAGGTGCTGCACTCTGTGACTCTGGTGCGACCGGGCTGCTGCCGGCTGCCTCGCTGGTCTCTGGTGCCGCGTCATAGGGGTTTGCCGTGTCGGCCAAGGTGTCCCGCATTTGCTGGCCGACGCTCTCTAGGTTGTAGACCGCTTTTTCGTCCAGGCTCCCGGTGACCAGCTGTGGGAAGGCGATCAGCAGACCGACCATGGCGATCTGGATGAGTACGAAGGGAATCGCGCCCTTGTAGATCTGCATGGTGGTGACGGGTTCCATGATTTTCTTGGTCACACGGTCGAGGTAAGGCTTTTCCGGGGCGACCGAGCGCAGGTAGAACAGCGCAAAACCAAAGGGCGGGTGCATGAACGAGGTCTGCATGTTCACGGCCAGCAGCACACCGAACCAGATCAGATCGATGCCCAGCTTGTTGGCCACCGGCGCCAGCAAAGGCACAACGATGAAGGACAGCTCAAAGTAATCGAGGAAAAACGCCAGAAAGAAGATCAGGACGTTGACCAGAATCAGGAAACCGATCTGGCCGCCTGGCAGGTCTGTCAGCAGGTGCTCCACCCATTTGGGTCCGTCGGCGGCCTGGAACACCAAGCTGAACACCGTGGCACCGATCAGGATGAACATCACGAAACTGGACAGCCGGGTGGTCGACGCCAGCGACTGTTTGAGCAACTTCATGTCCAGCCGCCCGCGCGCCCAACCCATGATTAGCGCGCCCATGGCGCCCATGGCACCGCCCTCGGTGGGTGTGGCCACGCCCAGGAAAATAGTGCCCAAGACCAGGAAGATCAACAGCAGTGGCGGGATCAGCACAAAGGTCACGCGTTCGGCCAGACGCGACAGCAGGCCGAGCTTGGCGCCTTTGTTGACCAACGCGATGACCAGTGCCAGGAACACGCCGGCGCACATGGCGACCACGACTTTTTCGTCGGTGGCGACGAAGGTGACTTCCTCACCTTCAAGCCAGGTGTGCACGGCTTCCATGTGTTTTGCCAGGAAGATAGAGACGGCGGCTGTCAGCGCGGTCAGTGCGACCAGCGAGCCGTAGCCGCCGCTGCCGTCGGGTTGGCGGAAGGTGCGCGCCTCCAGCGGCAGTGCCGGCACACGGTCGGGTTTGAAGAAGGCCAAAAACACAACATAAGCCACATACATGCCCATCAGCATGAAGCCGGGCAGGAAAGCGCCCTTGTACATGTCGCCGACGCTGCGGCCCAATTGGTCGGCCATGATGATCAGCACCAGTGAGGGCGGAATGATCTGCGCCAAGGTGCCGGACGCGGCAATCACCCCGGCCGTCAACGGCCTGTCGTAGCCATAGCGCAGCATGATGGGCAGAGAAATCAAGCCCATCGAGATGACCGAGGCAGCGACCACGCCGGTGGTGGCTGCCAGCAGGGCGCCCACCAGAATCACGGCGATGGCCAGACCACCGCGCAGAGGCCCGAAGACCTGGCCGATGGTGTCGAGCAGGTCTTCGGCCATGCCGCTGCGCTCCAGCACCAGTCCCATCAAGGTGAAAAAGGGCACCGCCAGCAAGGTGTCGTTGGCCATGATGCCGATCAGGCGTTGCGGCAGCCAGGCGATCACTGAAGCGGGAAAGACGCCCGTCTCGATGCCGACCAGGCCAAAAAACAGCCCGCAGGCGCCTAGGCTGAAAGCGACCGGGAAGCCCAGCAGTAAAAAGAGGATCAAGCCCACGAACATGATCGGGGCGAAATTGGTGATGAGAAATTCCATGTGAGTCGTTCCGGCCGATTAGCGTTGGGGAGCAGCGTCGCTGGTGGCGCCGGCTTCAGGGGTGTCGGCAGCCGCGCGCGCGCGCAGGGCTTCGGCCAGGTCTTCTTCGGCCGACTTGTCGGCGAGGCGGCCCATCGGGTCGGGCCCCTGACCTTGCAGGAAGGCCAGGCGCTTGATGATTTCCGACCAGCCTTGCAGCATCAGCAGCGAGAAGCCGACCGGCAAAGCGGCCCAGACAGGCCAGCGGATCAGACCGCCGGAGTTGCCTGAGGTCTCGCCAGTCTGGTACATCTGGATCGCCAGCGGCATGCTGAGGTAAAGCACGACCACGCAAAGAGGCGTCAGGAAAAAGGCAAAGCCGATGATGTCGACCCAGACTTGTGCGCGTTTCGACAGATGGCTGTTCAGCACGTCGATGCGCACATGCTCGCGGTGCAGCAAGGTGTAGCCTGCTGCGGCGAGGAAGGACCAGGCGAACAGGTACCACTGCGCTTCGAGGTAAGCGTTGGAGCTGGCGTCAAAGACCTTGCGCACAATGGCATTGATGGCGCTGGTGGCAGCCGCTGCAAAAATGAGCCAGATCGCGTACTTGCCGACTTGGGCGTTGAGCCAGTCCACGGCTTGGGAAAACTTGAGTAAGGCGCGCATGGTGTGTCCAGAGAAATGGATCAAGAGGGGCTGAAAAAGCGAGCCAAGATTGAGCGCAAGGCGTTGCGAATCCGTTTTGGTGCGGACAGGATTTTACAGGGCGCGGGTCAGCTGGCTGCTGACACGACTTCGACGCCGCTGCCTGTGGTCATGCGGCCAATGATGCGGGCGTCTGAAAAACCTTGGCTGTGAAAGCAAGCCAAGACTTCATCCGCGGTCTCAGGGGAGCAGGTCACCAGCAGTCCGCCGCTGGTTTGCGGGTCTGTCAGCAAGGCCTGTTGCGCAGCGCTGATGCCTTCAGGCAAGGCGACATCGTGGCCATAGCCTTCCCAGTTGCGGCCGGACGCGCCGGTGACCATGCCGGCCTCGGCCAAGGCCAGCACGCCCGGAAGCAGCGGAATCTGCGCCAAATGAATCTGCATTTTCAGTTTGGCTGCGCGCGCCAGCTCAAGGCCATGGCCGGCCAGACCAAAGCCGGTGATGTCGGTCAGCGCATGCACGCCGTCCATGCGCGCCAGCTCGATACCAGGTTTGTTCAGTTGCGTGGTGACGGCGATCATGCGGGCGTAGCCCTCGGCGTCGAGCACCTCTTTTTTCAGCGCAGCCGACAAGATGCCGACGCCCAGTGGTTTGCCCAAAATCACCACGTCACCAGCCCGCGCGCCTGAGTTTTTCTTGACCCGCGACGGATGCACCAGTCCGAGCACCACCAGTCCGTATATCGGTTCGACCGAATCAATCGTGTGGCCGCCGGCAATCGGGATGCCTGCATCGCGGCAAACATCTTGTCCCCCAAGCAGGATGGAGCCGATGGTCTCAAGCGGCAGCACATTGATCGGCATGCCCACCAGGGCCAGCGCCATGATCGGCGTGCCGCCCATGGCGTAAACATCACTGATGGCGTTGGTGGCGGCGATCCGGCCGAAGTCATACGGGTCGTCGACGATCGGCATGAAAAAATCAGTGGTGGCGATCAGCGCCTGTTCGTCATTGAGCAGGTAGACGGCTGCATCGTCAGCGGTCTCAATGCCGACCAGCAGCTGCGGGGGAATCACCATTTGGCCGGTGTTTTTAAGAATCTCGCTGAGCACGCCGGGGGCGATCTTGCAGCCGCAGCCGCCGCCATGCGAGAGGCTGGTCAAACGCGGTGGTGCAGCGGGTGTCAAAGTCTTCAAGGGTGTGAGGCTGTCGGTCATCGGGAAACTTTCTAAAATTCGGATTTGCCACATTGTCCTGCTTTCGCTGAGCTCGCACTATGATCTTTGTTATGTTTGCCCACTTGACATGCCTGCTGTGAGCGCTGGCCTGATAGATTCTTCCAAGATCCGCGAAGCCGACCGTGACGTCCTGTCGCTCGCTTTGATGGATGCGCGCAACCACACCTTGCATTTGTTCACGCAGTTTCAAAGTGCTCTAGAAGCGGTTGATTTCGTCGTTCCCCTGTTGCCGACCTTGAATCCCCCGTTATGGGAACTGGGCCATGTGGGCTGGTTTCAGGAGCGCTGGATCAGCCGGAACCTGCGGCGCAGTCAGGGTTCCCATGGCGATTCTGAAGGGCCACGACTGCCTTCGATTGACGCCGGGGCAGACCGCTGGTGGGATTCTTCGCAGGTGCCACATGACGAGCGATGGTTCCTCGACTTGCCTGATCTGAATGCCTGTCGAGCCTATCTCCTCAACACCTTGGAAAGCACGCTGGAGCTGCTTGAACGCGCCGACGGCAACGACGACGCCTTGTACTTTTACCGCCTCTGCCTGTTTCACGAAGACATGCACGCGGAGGCCATGGTGATGACGGCGCAAACCTTGGGAATCAAGCTGGCCCCGCCTTTGCTGCACGCCTTCGCGCCCCAGCCCATGACGCTGCGTGAACCGTTGCTGATACCGGCTTGCAACTGGTCCTTGGGCAGCCCGGCAGACGGCGTGGGTTTTGTTTTCGACAACGAGGCCGGCGCGCACGAGGTGCGCGTGCCGGAGTTTGAAATCGATGCGCAGCCGGTGAGTTGGGCGCAGTTTGTGGAGTTTGTCAGTGACGGCGGCTATGACCGCCAAGAACTGTGGAGCGACGCTGGTTGGCAGTGGCTGCAGGCCATCAGTCTGAAAGAGGGCCGGCGCGGTCCGCGTTATGTCGATCAAATCGGTGTGGCCAGCGGCGCGGTGATGCAAACCAGATTCGGTCAACCGCTGCGCATGTCGGGTCAGCAGCCTGCCATGCACATGACTTGGTGGGAGGCAGACGCTTGGTGCCGCTGGGCCGGTCGACGCCTGCCATTTGAAGTCGAGTGGGAGATTGCCGCGCAGACGGCCGGCCGGCGGGGCTTTCAATGGGGCGATGTGTGGGAGTGGACCGGCAGCACCTTCAAGCCGTACCCCGGTTTTGTACCCGGTCCGTATGCGGACTATTCACAGCCTTGGTTTGGCACGCACAAGGTCTTGCGTGGTGGCTCGTTTGCCACGCGGGCGCGCATGAAGTCGCCTACATACCGTAATTTTTATCAGCCTGAACGCGACGACGTGTTTTGCGGCTTTCGCTCTTGCTCGTTTTGATCCGCTGACGGCTTGTCGGTGCGGTAACGCCACCACGGCAACAGGGCGCGCATGGACAACACTTGGCCGCTTTGGGCCTCGGCCACGCTGTAGCCGGGCAGTTGCGCCGCGGCGGCTTGCCAGGCTGGGCTTTGCAAGACCTGCAACAAGGCTTGCACGGGGGCTTGCGACAGTGCTGACTTCAAGCAAACCAAGTGATAGCGTTCGCGCACCAAGGGAATAAAGTCCAGTCCTTTTTCAAGGGCGACAGATTCAATGCCCAGACCGGTGTCGGCTGAGCCGCTGGCGATGGCTTGCGCCACCGCGGCGTGCGAGGGTTCCTGCGTGGCGTAGCCCTTGATCGCGCTCGGGTCTAGGCCGTTCTCGGCCAGCAGTTCGTCTAACAGCACCCGTGTGCCGGTGCCACTGGCACGGTTGACGTAGCGCAAGTCCGGTCGGCGGAGGTCTTTCAGCCCCGTGATGAATTGTGGATTGCCTTTGGCCACCATCAGGCCTTGCATGCGGTGCGCAAAACCAATCAGTTTGTGCAGGCCCGGCTTGAGCTGGCGGCGGTAGGCTTGCGCGGCCAAAGAGTCGACGCCGGGCCGCTCCAAGGTGTGAAAGCCGGCCATCAGGCAGCGTCCGGCATTCAGCGCGGCAATCGCGTCGACGCTGCCCATGAAGCGGATGTCCAGGTGCAAGCCGAGTGCCGATGTTTGCTGGCGCAGGGCGGCGAGCGCGGCATCATGGCTGGCGTACAGCACCAGCACATGGGCGCTGTCGTCAAAGGCCATGGAGTAGGCGCGCTCGATGTCGCCACGCAGGGCTTCGATCTGCGGTGCCAGACGGGCTTGCGCCTGGCGTTCGGCCCACAACAGCTTTTCGCCGAACTCCGTGAGTTGGGCGCGCTGGCCTTTTTCCCAGATGATGAGTTCGCGTCCCCACGTCTGTTCAGCCTCTTTCAGCGCCCCCCAGACGTGACGATAAGACAGGCCTTGGCTGCGCGCCGCGGCTGAAATAGAACCTTGCTCACGCACCGCATGAAGCAAATCCAGCAGAGGGTGGCGGATCAGGGCGTCGGGGCTGCGTTCGCCTGAGAGTTGGTAGGAAAGTTGAACTTTGTGCATGGTGACTGCTGCGATTATCAAGGCGCGGGAAGAGCCCCCGAAAATTGAATTTTGGCTGGCCTAGCCCTATGCAAATCCATTCATAGCGCGTGATGCCCGCTGCGCGACAGACGGACTTTAACTAGGCTACAGTGCCCAGTCCTTAGCAGGTGCTTCAACGCATGAACACATTTCAAGACAGCGTCACCACGGCATTTTTTCTCATCACCTCTTTCGATCCTTTGTTGGCCAGCATCGTGCTGCGTTCATTGGCGGTGAGTGCGTTGGCCTGCGTGCTGGCCAGCAGCGTCGGTCTGCTGCTTGGGGCGTGGCTGGGCGTGGCACGTTTTGCCGGACGCGGCGTGGTGCTGGCGTTTCTGAACACCGCCTTGGCACTGCCCTCGGTGGTGGTTGGGCTGGTGATTTATTTGTTGCTGTCGCGCTCGGGGCCGCTGGGTTTTCTGGGTTGGCTGTTTTCGTTTCAGGCCATGGTGTTGGCGCAGTCGGTGCTGGTGCTGCCAATCGTCACGGCGCTGGTGCGGCAAAGCATCGAAGACGCCGACCGTTTGCATGGCGAACAGCTGCAATCGCTGGGGGCTGGTATCGGCTGGCGTGGCATGGTCTTGCTGTGGGATGAACGTTACGCACTGTTGACGGTGTTGATCGCGGCCTTCGGAAGGGCTATTTCAGAAGTCGGTGCTGTCATGGTGGTGGGCGGCAACATCGATGGCTTCACGCGGGTCATGACCACTGCTATTGCACTGGAAACCAGCAAAGGCGACCTGCCGTTGGCGCTGGCCCTGGGTGTGCTGCTGTTGCTGGTGGTGCTGTTGCTCAATGTTTTGATTGCCCTGATTCGCCGCTGGCGTGAAGCCCGTGAAGCGCGCGGTGCCTGGCTGACAGAGATGCCGACTGATGTGCTCATCGCCAAGGCGGGGCAGTGCTGATGTCGAGCGCCAACCCGCTGACCGTGGCCGCAGACGTTTTGTTCCAGCTGAACGCGGTGGGCGTGCAGTTCGGCCGCGTCCATGCCTTGGTGGCTTGCACGTTGGCGATTGGCCGCGGTGAACGCGTCGCCTTGGTCGGTGCCAACGGCAGCGGCAAAAGCACCTTGCTGCGGCACCTGCATGGTTTGGTGCCAGCTTCCAGCGGGCAGATGTTGCGGCCGGTGGCAGCGCGCCAGGCGATGCTGTTTCAGCGCCCCTACATGTTGCGCACCAGCGTGCAAAACAATGTCGCCATAGGGCTGTGGCTGGGCGGTATGCCTTGGCGTGCGGCACGCGAGCAGGCCTTGGCGGCGCTGGAGCGTGTCGGCTTGGCAGAGCTGGCCGAGCGCTCCGGCAAAACCCTGTCAGGTGGTCAACAGCAACGACTGGCGCTGGCGCGTGCCTGGGCGTTGAAGCCGCAGGTCTTGTTGCTTGATGAGCCGACCGCCAGCCTCGACCCGGCGGCCAAGAGCGAGGTCGAAGCCTTGATGGCCGAATTTGCCGACGCGGGTATGACCTTGATTTTCAGCAGCCACAACCTCGGCCAAGTGAAGCGTTTGGCCAGCCGGGTGTTGTATCTAGAGCATGGCCATGTGCTGGCGGACGCACCGGTTCAATCATTTTTCGGTGGGACGTTGCCGCCGGCAGCCGCCCAATTTTTAAAAGGAGAACTAGGATGAGCATGAAAAAAATGAACTTTTTGGGCCTGACCCAACAGGTGTCCAAAGTCGTGCTGCTGGCCGGCTTGGCTTGGGGCGGAACCTTGGCGCTGGCGCAAAGCGCATCCATCGTCATGGCGTCGACCACTTCAACCGAGCAGTCGGGCCTGTTTGCGCACTTGTTGCCAGAGTTCAAAAAAGCCACCGGCATTGACATCAAGGTGGTCGCGCTGGGCACCGGCCAAGCCATTGACATGGGCCGACGGGGTGACGCCGACGTGCTGTTTGTGCATGACCAGGTGGCAGAAGAAAAAATCGTTGCAGAAGGTTTTGTGCTGAAGCGCGAACCAGTCATGTACAACGACTTCGTCTTGATTGGCCCGGCCACAGATCCCGCCGGCGTCAAAGGCAAAGACATTCTGCAAGGCCTGAAAAAACTTGAAACAGCCAACGGCGCATTCATTTCCCGTGGCGACAAGAGCGGCACGCATGCAGCGGAACTCCGCTACTGGAAAATGGCGGGCGTTGAGACGCCAGCCTTTTCTGGCTACAAGGCTTGCGGTTGCGGCATGGGCCCGGCGCTGAACATGGCGGCCAGTGTCGACGCATATGTGCTGGCCGACCGCGCCACCTGGCTGGCTTTTAAAAATCGCGCCAACCTGGCCGTGCTGGTGGAAGGCGACACGCGCTTGTTCAACCAATATGGCGTGCTGGTGGTCAACCCGGCCAAGCACCCGAAGACCAAAGTCGTTGAAGCCCAAAAGTTTGCTGACTGGGTCACTTCGGCGGCCGGTCAAGCCGTCATCGCCAGCTACAAAATCAACGGTCAACAGCTGTTCTTCCCGAACGCTGCACGCTGAACGGGGCAAGGTCTTCGGTCATGGGGTCTGCCTCGCTGCGGTCGCAGTGACGCGAAGACTTGGCAGCGACGTCGTCACTCAGGGAAGCCGTGGTGCACACTCAGCGGCTTGTATCCGACTTGACTCAAGGAAATCGTCATGACCTTTTTAATGAAAACCGCCGCCTTACTCACCGGCCGCCGTCCCCGGGCTGTCACGTCCTTGGTTTTGCTGATGTGGCTTGGTACTGCGGCCGGTCCGGCTGCCGCGCACATCACACTGGAATACCAAGTGGCCAATGCCGGCAGCTATTACAAAGCCAATTTCAAGGTCGGCCACGGTTGCGCAGACTCGCCGATTCAGCAGATCATCGTGATTATTCCTGTTGGCGTTCAGGGTTCCAAGCCCATGCCAAAAGCCGGTTGGACGATTGACATACAGCGTGACAAGCTGGCAAAGCCTTACGATGACCATGGCCGCCAGGTCACCGAGGAGGTGGCGCGCATCAGTTGGACGGCGAAAACGCCGGCCGACTATTTGCCAAGCACGCATTACGATGAGTTTGCCCTGCAGGCGCGACTGCCGGCACAAGCCGGGCCGCTGTATTGGGCTGTGAGTCAGGTCTGCGAACAAGGTCGCATCGACTGGAACGAAACGCCAAAGGCCGGTCAAAAAGGGGCCGATTTAAAGGCGCCCGCAGCGCTGCTGGAAATTTTGCCTACCGCCGGTGCCGGGCATCAGCATTGAGTTGATCAGCCGCTGGCACCTACCGTTGTCTTTTGATTCAATTTTGCAAGGATTTTTGATGTTTATCGCTACTCGCTTTCCGAATGCCCGAACGCTGTTTTTCTCCGGCTTGGTGCTGACCGCCAGCTTGGCATCGGCCCAACCCGCCGCTGTCAAAGTTGACGGCGCTTGGGCGCGCGCCACTGTGCAGGGCCAGCAAGGCACCGGTGCTTTCATGAATATCACGGCGGCCCAGGGTACGCGTTTGGTCGGTGTCTCGACCCCCGTGGCGGGCGTGGCCGAAGTGCATGAAATGAAAATGGAGGGCGACGTCATGAAAATGCGCGCCGTCCCGATCCTGGAGTTGCCCGCCGGCAAGACCGTCCAGCTCAAGCCCGGCAGCTACCATCTGATGCTGATGGACTTGAAGACGCCGCTGTTGAAAGACAGCACCGTGCCGGTGACTTTGCGTTTTAAAAATGCAGCTGGTGCAGAAAGCCAATTGGACTTGATCGTGCCGGTGACGACGGCTCCTCCCGGGCTCAAGGCTGCCATGGAACACGACCACAAACATTGATGGAAGCCGGGCTCGTACCCACGGTTGAGCTTGGTGCTCGCAAACGGGTTGCAAGCGCCTCCAATTTTTAAATTTATGTCAAGATTGACAGGTTCACTAGGGTTTAACCTAGACGCAAGAAGAATGTCAGCTTGAACAATGGGCTGGTCCCCGCCTTCTTTATTTCCCACAAAAATTGACGTCCCAACATGGAGATACATGCATGCAAGTTGAACTCAAGGTCAATGGCAAAGCGCTGAGCGTTGAGACGCCGCCGAACACACTGCTGGTGCAGGTGCTGCGCGAGCAACTCCAGCTCACTGGCACCCATGTCGGCTGCGACACCGCGCAATGTGGTGCCTGCACCGTCATCATGAACGGTCGCGCCGTGAAGTCCTGCAACATGCTGGCCGCCCAGGCCGCAGGTGCCGACATCACCACCATCGAAGGCTTGGCGGCGGCGGACGGCACCATGCACCCGATGCAAGCCGCTTTCAAAGAATGCCACGGCTTGCAATGCGGCTTTTGCACCACCGGCATGGTCATGAGCGCGGTCGACTTGTGCCAGCACCACCCGAAAGCCAGCGACGTCGAAATTCGCGAACTGCTTGAAGGCAATATCTGCCGCTGTACCGGTTACCAGAACATCGTCAAAGCAGTACAACAAGGGGCTGCGGCCATGGCTGCCGTCTGAGTTTTATACTTTTTTTTGGAGTAATCCCATGGGTGCATCCGACTTCGTCAACCTGCCCAACATTGGCGCTTCCATTCGTCGCAAAGAAGACTACCGCTTCCTGACCGGTGGCGGGCAGTACACCGACGACATCAACATCGCCAACCAG
>Ga0075464_10000681_pt1 | contig 15075 bp, 12 predicted proteins | sample DEB19_08_DNA_5_FD_75068 | JGI IMG/M metagenome (GOLD analysis project Ga0075464, IMG submission 75068) | Aqueous microbial communities from the Delaware River and Bay under freshwater to marine salinity gradient to study organic matter... | ecosystem: Environmental > Aquatic > Marine > Coastal ...
CTTCCCTCGTCGCCCAATACATAGCCAAGGCCTGGACTATTTTTTGTAATTTTTTTGCCATTGTAGAAGCCTGCGTTGGATCCAGTGCCTAAAATACAAACTACACCTTTTTGATCCTGACATGCTGCTCTAGCAATAGCCATTAAATCTGTTTGTATATCTAGTACTGCATTTTTAAAAACGGTTTTCAACGCCTTTTTTAAGATGACTACATTGTCTGGATTGCTTAGACCAGTGCCATAAAAATAGATGGCATCTACTTTAGATAAATCCGTCTTTTTTTGAAATGTTTTTTCTAACAATTGCACTATGGCTTCTAGACTTAAAAAGTAGGGGCTAATGCCAATTGTTTTGATGCTTTGACGCTTACCATTTTGAACCAAGGTCCAATGGCATTTTGTGGCACCGCTATCTGCAATTAAATAAGTCTTTTTCATGGTAGTTGAACTAAGGCATGAAATTAGCTATTTCATTTTGAATTGATGTAAATTTGCTTAGAATTCATATAAACATGCAACAAAATCAGCCTCGTTCTACCCAGACAAGTTGGGTGACTCCAATTACTTACGCAGTCGTGCTTTTATTGGGTATTGGTATTGGTATTTTTTTAAAAGGGAGTTTTTCTATTGGATTGCCTGTATTTAAGAAAAGTACAGCAATGGATGAGATCATTGAATTGGTTAAATCAAAATATGTTGAATCCGTTAATTTAGATAGTACACAAACCAAGTTGGCTGATTTTTATTTAGCACAATTAGATCCACATTCGGTCTATATTCCTCCGGCAGATCTAGTTGAAGCAAATGAGCAATTGCAACCCAATTTTAAAGGGATAGGCATAGAGTTTCAGCAATTTAGAGATAGTGTTTTTGTAGCGTATGTCATGCCTGAGGGTCCCGCTGCTAAAGCTGGATTAAAGACGGGTGATATTTTATTGACGGCAGATGATACAGTTAAATTATCTGGAAATAAACTAGATGGGGAAGCTATCAAGCGAAAAATAAAAGGACCTGCTGAACAAAATTTAAAACTAGCAGTGTTGCGTAATCAACAAAAAATGGTTTTTAATTTAATTAGAGCCTCTGTTCCTGTTTCTCCGATTGATGCAGCTTATATGGTATCTGATACGATTGGGTACATTAAAATTGACAAATTCGCTGACAGAACCTATGAAGCATTCATGCAAGCACTCGAGCCTTTGTTATTAAAGGGGATGAAGTCTTTAGTAATCGATTTAAGAGGCAATGGTGGCGGATTGATGTCGGAGGCAGTTGCTATTGCTGATGAGGTATTGCCTGGTAATAAACTAATTGTATACACAGAAGGATTGCATGCGCCAAGAGTAGACTATTATAGCAAAAGAGAAGGATTGTTCGAAGAAGGTGGGCTGACTATTTTGATGGATGAAAGTTCCGCTTCTGCAAGTGAGGTATTGGCAGGTGCATTACAAGATTGGGATCGAGCAAAAGTGGTAGGAAGAAGGTCTTTTGGAAAAGGATTGGTACAACAACAGTTTAGATTATCCAATGGAGGTGCATTGAGATTGACGACTGCAAAATATTTTACCCCATTGGGGCGCAATATTCAACGTCCTTATCAAAATGGGAAGATGGCTTATGAGCATGATTTTATAGAGCGAATAATGCAATCAAATGGGGGTGCTCAGGATACAGCATCGATTGGCAAATCTTATAAGACACCTAAAGGCAACACGGTATATGGTGGAGGAGGAATCATACCAAATCTTTGGGTGCCAGCAAATGCACTGTATGCAGATTCTAATTATGCTAAGTTATTTTTACAAGGTACGGTGAGTGAATTTGTCTTACAATTTTATCTTAATGCTCCAAATTCTTTTAATCAATTCAAATCGGTTCAAGCTTTTGTAACTGCTTATACTAAACAAGATTTAACCAAAGCATTGGATCAATATATGCGTTTGAGTCAAAGAGGAGGATTGCCAGTTAGTATGTTACAAAATCCGCTTTTACAACAACAACTGATTGCTAATTTAGCCCGTTGCAAATGGTATAAACAAGGATATTATGAAGCCATTAATCTAACAGACTCCAATTTTTTAGCAGCATTAAAATAGATAGGGCAGTATGATTTTTGTCATATTTATGCATGAGTGGCATCATGAATGCAATCATGTGTACGCAGGATCTTTGTCCTTTATATGCAAGAAAAATGCTACCACTGCGGGACTAAATGTGATACATCCATTCACATTGATACAAAATACTTCTGTTGCGATGGCTGCAAAATGGTATTTCAGTTATTGAATGAAAATGACATGTGTCAATATTATGATTTGACCAATATGCCAGGACTTACTGCAAAGGGAATTTTTACGGCAGACAAATTCAATTATTTAGACAATCAGGCAATACAGGATCAATTGATTCAATTTAAGCAAGGGGATCAAGCACATGTTGTATTTTATTTACCACAAATCCACTGTGTAAGTTGTGTTTGGTTACTAGAAAATTTGCATAAAATCAATCCAGGAATCATTCAGTCTCAAACTAATTTCGAGAAAAAAGAAGTTAAAATAATTTTCCAGTCTTCCAAGATTTCATTAAAGCAAGTAGTGCAACTATTGGCTTTTGTTGGCTATGAACCGATGATTCATTTGGGAGGGAATGACTGGCAGGGAAAGAAAAAAGTCAACAAAAAACAATTGTATAAAATTGGTATTGCAGGATTCTGTTTTAGCAATATCATGATGTTGAGTTTCCCTGAATATTTATCGGATCAGGTGGCTGATTTAGGTAATCTTAGGCCTTTCTTTATTTATTTGAATTTGATTTTATCCTTGCCTGTGCTTGTATATAGTGCAAGCGGCATTTTCATTTCTGCCTATACAGGCTTAAGGCAAAAATGGTTGAATATAGATGCGCCTATCGCATTAGCAATTATGGTGACTTTTGCAAGAAGTGTATATGAGATTTTGACACAAACTGGCTCAGGCTATTTAGACAGTATGTCTGGTATCGTATTTTTTATGCTCATTGGTAGGTGGTTTCAGGATAAGTCTTATGATTCATTTGCATTTGATAGAGATTACACTTCTTTTTTTCCATTAGGGGTTACTGTATTAAAAGAAGGAAAAGAAATCAACCAATCTTTAAATGAGATAATCAAAGGGGATCTGCTTTTAGTTAGGACTGGCGAAATGATTCCAGCAGATTCGATTTTAAAAGAAGGAGTTGCATTGGTAGATTATAGTTTTGTGTCAGGAGAAAATGCGCCTATTGCGTTTGAATCAGGAGCCTTGTTGTATGCGGGTGGAGTGCAGAAAGGCAGGGCTATTCATGTCCAAGTGGTCAAGCCGGTGGGTCATAGTTACATCACTGAATTATGGAATAGTCCTTTATTGAAACAAGCCAAAAATCCATCACAATCTTTTGTGCATCCTTGGAGCCAATATTTCACCTATGTGTTATTTTTGATTGCATTTTTCGCAGGTATCTATTGGTGGATAGTGGATACAAGTAAAATCTTGCCTGCAGTGAGTGCTGTGTTGATTGTCGCATGTCCTTGCTCTTTGTTGCTCACTGTGACTTTTACTTATGGCAATGTATTGAGGTGGCTAGGCAAGGCAAATATGTATTGTAAAAATGCATCAGTAGTGGAAGCAATTGAAAAAGTGGACACCATTGTATTTGACAAAACGGGTACGCTAACCAACCATGCAGCAACCAAGATGGTTTATATTGGGGTTGCCTTGAATCCTAAAGAGCAATCAATGATTCGCGCTGTTACAAGAGAGTCACTACACCCATTAAGTCAGATGATCTATCAATTATTGACAGAGGAGCAGGTAGGGTTGATTCAGGTTGATCAAATACAGCATAGTGTGGCAAAAGGAACAATTGCTGAATCGCAAGGTCATCGGTTGATCATAGGTTCTGTGAAACTTTTATTAGAAGAAGGAATTGCTGTAAATACAGATTATGATCAGTCGGTTGTTTGTATTGCCATAGATGGATTGTTTAGAGGTTTTTACAAAGTGAATCACGCCTATCGGGAGGGAATGTCTGCAATGATGCATCAATTACGCTCAAAAGGATATGAGGTGCATTTATTAAGTGGAGATCATCCTGCTGAAGGTCAAAAGTTGAAACTTCAATTGGGTGCAGATATTCCAATGTTGTTTGATCAGTCCCCATTGGATAAATTAAATTATATAGAACAACTTCAAAATACTGGAAAAACGGTCATGATGGTTGGAGATGGTTTAAATGATGCAGGGGCGTTGCAAAAAAGTGACGTGGGGGTTGCGGTTACTGATCATACACATCTATTTACCCCGGCAAGTGATGCTATTGTAGAGGGGCGCCAGGTCACACAATTATTCCAATTCATTCAATATGCTAAAAAATCAAAAAGGATCATTACATTGATTTTCATTTTATCAATTGTTTACAATCTTGTGGGCATGTATTTTGCAACCCAGGCAATGTTATCACCCATGGTTGCGGCAATATTAATGCTAATTAGTTCTATCAGTATCGTTGGGCTTTCTGCCTTGTTGTCTTACAGCTACGCAAAACCAATTCGTAGCTAACTTATCAAATATGATATGAATCATTTTTCAATTTGATAAAAGTCATAAAACACCTGATGCATAGCAGATAGCTTTGTTCGAAATAGGTGTATGAGTGTATTTATCATTTTAATTATTACAAGTGTATTGGTTGCAGGCGGATTCCTACTGGCTTTTTTATGGTCGGTTAAGTCTGGTCAAATGGACGATGATTACACTCCATCCATTAGAATCCTTTTTGAAGACGAAGTAGCATCTAAAAAATAACCAAATAATAACGAAACAATTTAGCATTATGCAAGTAGAACGTTTTCAGTACGACAACAAAACAGTGAGGAACTTTGCTATTGCCACCATTATTTGGGGAGTAGTAGGGATGACTGTTGGCTTATGGGTTGCATTACAACTTGTATTTCCAACGACTTTGAATCTGCAACCTTTCTTTAGTTTTGGTCGTATCAGGCCGCTGCATACCAACGCAGTTATTTTTGCATTCGTAGGGAATGGAATTTTTATGGGGGTGTACTATTCATTACAACGTTTATTAAAAGCGAGAATGTATAGTGACCTATTGAGTAAGATTCATTTTTGGGGATGGCAGTTGATCATTGTGGCCGCTGCGATTACTTTGCCTCTTGGTATTTCTACTGCAAAAGAATATGCAGAATTAGAGTGGCCAATTGATATTGCAATTACCCTGATCTGGGTAGTATTTGGATGGAATATGTTTGCCACCATTATCAAACGAAGGGAGCGTCATTTATATGTCGCTATCTGGTTCTATATTGCCACATTCGTAACCGTGGCTGTTTTACATTTAGTGAATTCATTTGAATTACCTATCTCCTTATTCAAGAGTTATACTTGGTATGCAGGTGTACAAGATGCATTGGTACAATGGTGGTATGGTCATAATGCGGTTGCCTTTTTCTTGACCACACCTTATTTAGGATTGATGTATTACTTTATGCCTAAAGCGGCCAATCGTCCAGTATTCTCCTATAAATTATCCATCATTCACTTTTGGGCTTTAATTTTCTTATATATCTGGGCTGGACCGCACCACTTATTGTATACTGCTTTGCCTAACTGGGCACAAAGCTTGGGCGTGGTATTTAGTTTTATGTTGATTTTCCCAAGTTGGGGTGGCATGATCAATGGACTATTGACCTTAAGAGGTGCTTGGGATAGGGTGAGAGAAGATGTGATTTTGAAGTTTATGGTAGTAGCGGTAACAGCTTATGGTATGTCTACTTTTGAAGGACCAATGCTGTCATTGAAAAGTATCAATGCGGTGGCACACTATACCGACTGGATTGTTGCTCACGTGCATGTTGGCGGATTAGGATGGAACGGTATGTTGACATTTGGTATTTTGTATTGGTTAATTCCAAGAATGTATAAAACAGATTTATTCTCAAATAAATTAGCGAATGCACATTTTTGGTTAGCAACATTGGGAATTTTATTCTACGCCATTCCAATGTATTGGGCAGGATGGCAACAAGCTTCTATGTGGAAGCAATTCACGCCTACTGGTCAATTGAAGTATCAATTTCTAGAAACAGTTACTTATATGCGTCCATTTTACGCAATGCGTTCATTAGGCGGTTTACTTTATTTGACTGGTGCTATACTGGGTATGGTAAATTTATTTAAGACGATCGGGAAAGGAACACTAGTAGCGAACGAGGATGCAGAAGCACCAGCACTTGAAGCTACGCATGAAAAACATAAAGGAGAACATTGGCACAGATGGATTGAGCGTAAGCCAACGTTAATGTTAGTGATGTCTTTAATTGTGATTTTAATTGGCGGAGCAGTGGAGATGATACCAACTTTCTTGGTGAAGTCTAATGTGCCTACTATTAGCAGTGTAAAACCTTATACACCATTAGAATTGCAAGGACGAGATATTTATGTTAGAGAGGGTTGTTACACATGTCACTCTCAAATGATTCGTCCATTTAGAAGCGAGACAGAACGTTACGGCGAATATAGTAAGGCTGGCGAGTTCGTATATGATCATCCATTCCAATGGGGTAGTAAAAGGACAGGACCAGATTTGGCAAGAGAGGGAGCAGGTAACAATAAAAAATCAAATGCTTGGCATTTCAATCACTTAGATGAGCCAAGTGCGATATCAACTGGTTCGGTGATGCCTTCTTATGCATTCTTAATTGACCACGAACTAGATACCGCAACAACGGCATCTAAAATTAAAGCAATGCAAACCTTAGGTGTGCCATATGCTAGTGGATATGCTGAAATTGCCAATAAAGAATTGATGGATCAAGCAAAATTAATTGCTGCCAATTTGAAGCAAGATGGTATTGAAGTTGGTGCAAATAAAGAAATCATATCCGTGATTGCCTATTTACAAAGATTGGGTACTGATATCAATAAAAAATAACCTTTAAACACAAAGCTATGTTCAGTTTTATAAAAAAATATACCGAGACAATGGAGCATTCTACCATCTATCCCATTTTTTCGTTACTTGTATTTGTGGTGTTTTTTGTAGGTGTTTTATGGTATGTCAAAGTAATGGATAAAAAAGAAGTAGATACGATTAAAAATCTACCCTTAGAAAACTAATCAGCTCCAAAATTTCAAACTATGTTATATAAGAAATATACAATTATGATGGTCCTTGCATTATTTGCAGTGTTTCCAGCTATTGCACAAGATACTCAAAAGGTAGTTTCTAGTACTACCAATTATATCGAATACTTGGTATTGACTGTTGCTTTATTATTGGTTGCGGCAATTTGGCTTTTATCTTCTATACTGATATTGCTTTCCAAGAAGGTGGTGGAGATAGCAAAACAAAATAAGACGTTTACGATTATTTTGACAATACTTGCTTCAGGTTTTGTGCTTCCAGCCTTTGCACAAGACGCAACATCGACTTCTGCTGATGCAACCGCTCAGGCGGCAAGTTCAACTGCTTATTATGGAGGATTGTCTCCAGTTTCATTTTGGACATTATCAACCGTATTGGTTTTGGAGTTAGTCGTGATTTTCGTCTTGCTCTATTTTATACGCAACCTATGGCGCATTTTGAATCCAGTTCCAGTTCCGGTCGCTGTTAGAACTACCCCATCATTTACTTGGCTAAAAACCACATGGGCAAGTTTAGATAAAAAATTCTTTACAAAAGCGGCTCCAATTGAACAAGAAGCGGATATTATGTTGGATCATGATTATGATGGCATTAAAGAATTAGACAATGCATTGCCACCATGGTGGAAATATGGTTTTTATATCACCATTTTTGTAGCAATATTTTATTTCTTGAAATTCGAAGTTTGGCATACAGGTATGAACCCTACAGAAGAATACACCACAGAAATGGCAGAAGCAAAGGCAGAAACAGATGCTTACTTAGCGTCCATGAAAGAAAATGTAGATGAAAAATCTGTTGTGATGTCAGATGCTGCTGGCATTGCAACTGGTAAAGTGTTGTTTACTAAAACCTGTGTGGCTTGTCATAGTCCAAATGGAGGAGGTGGGGTTGGTCCAAATTTAACAGACAATTATGCCATTCATGGGGCGACGATTCAGGACATTTTCAAAACCATTAAATATGGTTATCCAGATAAAGGGATGCAGTCTTGGCAGTCAAATTTCTCTCCTATAGAGATGCAACAGTTGTCAAGCTATATAAAATCTTTGGTGAATACGAATGTGGCCGATGGAAAAGCGCCACAGGGCGATTTAATCAAAGAAATTGATGCAGCTCCAGTGACTGATTCAACGAATGTGACTACTTCATCAAAATAATGCAACAGAATCATAACGATATCAACTCAAACGACAATGAACGGGTAGCAAATTTAAAAAAAGAGCTACTCGATCAAGATTTCCGTGACGCTGTAGGCACCATTAGCAAGGAAGGGAACAGAAATTATATTTACCCTCAAAGGCCATTTGGGAAACTCTATAATTTGAGATCTTACTTTAGTTATTTTTATTTGATATTGTTCTTTACACTTCCATTTATCAAAATAGAAGGAGAGCCCATATTCTTATTTAATGTACTTGAAGGAAAGTTCATCTTTTTTGGTCAAATATTTTGGCCACAAGATTTTTTCATTTTCGCAATCGGTTTATTGACTTTTCTAGTTTTTGTAATTCTATTTACTGTAGCATTTGGACGTTTGTTTTGTGGATGGGCATGCCCGCAGACGATTTTCATGGAAATGGTATTTAGAAAAATTGAATATTGGATAGATGGCGATGCCAATCAGCAAAAAAAACTAAAGGCAATGCCTTGGAACGCAGAGAAGATTAGAAAGCGAATTACCAAGATGGTCGTATTTTTCTTGGTATCATTTTTAATCGCTAATTTTTTCTTGGGTTACATCATTGGGATTGACAGGGTCGGCTTAATGGTTCAAGAAGGTGTCTTTATTCATTTTGGTGTCTTTAGTTCATTGATGATTTTTACTTTCATATTTTTCTTTGTTTACTATTGGTTTAGGGAGCAAGTATGTTTGATCGTATGTCCTTATGGACGACTTCAAGGGGTACTATTGGATCGTAATTCGATTCTTGTTGCCTATGATTATGTAAGAGGAGAACCAAGGGGTAAACTAAGTGATCCGACAGAAAATAAGGGCGATTGCATTCATTGCAGTGCTTGTGTCCGTGTTTGTCCCACAGGGATCGATATTAGAAACGGGACTCAGTTAGAATGTGTTAATTGCACTGCATGTATTGATGCTTGCGATGAAATTATGGATCATATTGACAAACCGAAAGGGTTGATTCGATATGCTTCTGAAAATAATATTGCACAAAAACAAAAGACAACGTATACCTGGAGACTGAAATTATATACGGGAGTGCTAGTATTGTTACTTTCATTCTTAGCAGTTTTATTAATTACGAGGGATGATGTGAGTGCAAGGGTATTAAGAACGCCGGGGCAGATGTACCAGAAGTTGCCTGAAAATAAGATTAGCAATTTGTACAATATCAAGCTTACAAATAAGACAAGGAGATTGATCCATTTGGATTTGAAGTTAGAAAATATAGAAGGGGAGATAAAATTAATCAACCCGGTGGATGTGCCTAAAGAATCTTATTATCAAACAAGCTTTTTTGTGATTTTAAAGAATGGGGTTATAAGAAAGCGGAAAACTGAATTAAAAATCGGATTATACAATAAAGGGTCTCGAGTAGAAACAACAACTGCAATTTTTATCGCACCATCTTTATAAAAAATGAGTACAATGAAAAAATTCAATTGGGGGCATAAGATAATTTTTATTTATGGATTATTTGTGGCGGGTATTTTATTCATGGCCTACCAGTCGTCTAAACAAAAATTTGATCTAGTAGAAAATGATTACTATGCCGCCGAACTAAAATACCAAGATGTAATTGATGCATCAGCAAGAGCAAAAGCTTTAGGCGGGGAGCTAATTGTTTATCAGGAAGGCGATTCTATTCAATTATTGTTGCCTGCTGTATTCAAAGGAGTAAATGTAAAGGGGAAAGCGCATTTGTATTATGCTGCAGACAAAAAACAGGACTTGAATTTCGATTTTGAAACTTTAGATGCATTCGCTGCGTTTAAAATGAACAATCATAAAAAAGGAAATTATACGATTAAGTTAAATATATCAAGATCGGGTGTTGTGTATTATTATGAACAAAAAATATTTTTATAACAATGTTTAATAGTAACTTTTTGGAGATTGGGTTTTTCATGGGTTTACTTGGAAGTGTCCATTGCATAGGTATGTGTGGACCCTTAGTAATGGCACTTCCTATTTTAAACTTGAACCCATTCCAGAAAGCAATTGCTACTATTTTATACCATCTTGGTAAAATTACGACTTATGGATTGTTAGGTATTATTATCGGAGTTTTTGGCAAGCAAATTCCTTTTTACAACGTGCAACAACATCTTAGTATTGTTATAGGCATATTGATGTTGATGTATGTAGTTTGGGTATTTTATTTACACCCTAAGAAAAAACTAGGCTTCTTGCAATTGGATAGGATACAACAACCAATCATTGCGACTCTTGGAAAATTATTGAAACAAAACCGGGTAGGATCTTTCTTAATAATTGGATTATTAAATGGACTTTTACCTTGCGGCATGATTTACTTGGCATTGGGTTCTGCATGGACAAATCAGTCAGTGATACAAAGTGGTTTATTTATGATCTTCTTTGGCATTGGTACTTTACCTGCTTTGTTAATCGTTGCTTTTGGGGGGCAGTTAATGGGGTTTGCATTTAGACAAAAAATTCAAAAATCACTACCCATTCTACTTTTTAGTATGGGTGTATTGTTAATATTAAGAGGGATGAACTTGGGTATTCCTTACATCAGTCCTATGATTAAAAATGGCGCTTCAGTGGCTGCATGTCATAATTAAAGAAAATGAAAAAAGAACTTTTCATACAAGAATTGGCCTCTTTGATAAGAACCTTGGACTTTATCCAAGAGGAACAGGCATTTATAAAAAGGAAACTCACCGATTATATAGATACAATTGAAGCTGCAAAGCTTATTCAATGGGCCGAAGATATGCAGCAACAAATTTTGAATAGAGAAGCAGCCTTGCAATTGATAAAAAAAGATATTTTATTGCTCAAGGCAAGTGGGATTTCTGAGCCATTATTGCTAAAAAAAGACAAACAGCAAGTTAGTTATTTAGAGAACGAGTTCATTCAATGGAAACATGCAATTGATCAAAAACTGGATGCAGTTGATTCATTAGAGTCTTAGTTACAAAGATGTGTTAACTTTTTTTCTTCTAGAATGGTTATTTTACCTTCTTTAATCGCTATTAATTTTTCTGCTTTAAAGTCACTTAATGTTCTAATTAAACTTTCGGTAGCAGTTCCGGCAATATTGGCTAAGTCCTCTCTAGATATTGCCATTGAAAACAAATCTGCATCTTGTTGGTCATATTTTTTCTTTAAAGTCAGTAAAGCATCAGCCACTCTCTTTCTTAAACTATGATAGGCCAATGCTACAAGTTGATCCTCTTTTTCTGCAATATTATTGGCCAATAATTTAATCACTTTTAATGCAATTTCCTGATGCTGTGTCAATAAGTCTTCGAATTCCTTTTTTGGAATGATACGAATATTTGATTCTTCAAGTGTTTCTGCAAATTCAAAATAGGTCTTATTTTCTAGTAATGCGATATGTCCAAAAAAATCTCCAGTAGACAAAAGGCTTGTAATAAATTCTTTGCCAGTTTCACTTGTTTTATAAATTTTCACTTTTCCTGATTCGATATAAAAAAGCTTGTTTGGATGTTGTCCCTCTGCGTATATAATTTGTTTCTTTTTGTATTCAACAATATCATGTTGTTCCAATGCGTCATGCATTTCGTCTTTCTTGCCTAAGTCTGTAAGAATTTGATACCAACCATCGATGCCTTTCACTGAACTTGATTGATTGCGTTTAGCTTTTTCTAATCTAGTATGAATGGCATTGATTAATTCTGCATCTGTAAATGGCTTGGTGATATAGTCGTCCGCGCCCATTTCCATACCTTTTCTTAAATCATTGCGCTCGCTTTTAGCACTTAAAAAAATGAATGGGATTTGTTGAAGTCCTGGCTCTTTATTGATGATCTGAAAAACACCATATCCGTCTAGTACGGGCATCATGATATCACAAATGATTAAATCAGGTTGATGTAGTCTTGCCATTTCAATACCCACTTTGCCATTTTCTGCACTGATCACTTCAAACTGCGCAAGGGATAAGATTTCCGCCGTATTGTCTCTCAATGCCTCATTGTCTTCTATCAATAATATTTTTTCCATAAACCGGGTTGCTTTAAATAGTTTTTTGTTGATTTGGTAGGGCTATACAAAAAGTACTACCAGCTTCTAATTGGCTTTGGTAGCTAATCTTTCCTTTCAGTAATTCTATGTATCTGCCAACAATATGCAAGCCCAATCCAGTTCCTTGAATATTGGTTGCATTGGTAGCTCTAAAAAATCTTTCAAATAGATGCATTTGGTCTTTTTCCGGGATACCCATGCCATGATCAATCACTTTAATCAGGATAAGCTCGTCTTGAAGACTCGTTTCAATTTTAATTTCATTATGATCTGGCGAAAATTTAATAGCATTTGACACTAAGTTGATCAATACATTCTTTAAAAGGCTAGCGTCTGAATAGCAATGCGTGATACCATGATTTTCGTATATTAATTCCTGTCCATTTTTTAACAATACATTCATTTCATTAATCACACCTTGGATACACATATTTAAGTCAAAGATTTCAAAATTAATTTCAACTTTACCTTCTTCAATTTTACCCAAAGACAGAAATTCATTTAAAATATCTGTCAAGGTTTTTACGGAAGATTTAATTCTATCAATATGTTTATCTCGTTTCGGTTGATCTTCGGTTGTTTCATATTTAGCCAATAATGAAATGGAAGATAAGATAGTGCTCAAAGGCGTTCTAAATTCATGAGATGCCATAGATACGAATCTAGATTTCAGATCATTCACTTCTTTCTCTTTTTCAAGTGATTTGGTAAGACTATCTTTTGAAGCTTGGAGTTCGATTAAAGTTTTTTGTAATTCTTCGGTTCTGCTTGCTACTTTTTCTTCCAAGCTAGTATTGAGCTTTCTAATTTCTGCTTCTGATTCTTGTCTTTTTGTAATGTCAGATATAAAAGCAATGACATATTTTGATTCTTCTGTTTCAAAATGGCCTAAACTAATCTCTACGGGAAATTCAGAACCGTCTTTTCTAAGTGCGCGAAGTGTCATGCCCAAGCCCATGGATCTTGCTTGTGGTTTTTTGATATAACCATCTCTATGATGCACATGTGCGTGGTGGTATCTTTGAGGGATTAATTTTTCAAGTTTTTCGGATACAATTTCATCCTCTTGATAACCAAACAATTTATTAGCATAATGATTGGACATCACAATATCTCCCAATCCGTTTACTACAACAATCCCCATTGAAGCTGAGTTGAAGAGTGCTTCGAATCTGAGGTCTTTGTACTGGCTTGAAAGGGGCATGAATCGAGTATTAATGAGAGTGCAAAGTTACTTAGATTAAGGCAGAAAAGGCAGGAATTTATCGGTTTGGACTTCCTTCAAAATAGGAGCGGTATCGTTCAGTTTTCGATGATTCAACACGATTTCATATTTGTATAAATAGTTGGCTGCCATTTGGGTTGAAGTAAAATTAGACATGACATAATCATGACAGTTTTTTTGATCATATTGACCTGCCTCTTTAACAGCATCTACAAGTGCAGACAATGAATTACTAGTAAATCCCACGGAAGGTGCTATCATTTCTTTTAAGGATCCATATGGTGTGCCAAATACAGGACAGCCAAAATATAAGCTTTCTATAATGGATAAGCCAAATGGTTCATTCCATAAAACGGGAAAAATCAATCCTTTCGATCCTTTCAATAATGCATTTTTTTCTGCACCACCTTTCATCCCATCAAATCGAACACGAGGATCAAAAGTCAGTCGAATGCCTTGATTGAGATTGAATCTTTTGCCGCCTATCACTCTTAGTGTAATATTGGCTTTCTGAGCGATTTTAATGGAGCCTCTCACATTTTTTACACGCCATGCGGCATCTCCTAAAAAATGAAAATAGTGTCTATTTTGATTTAGCCCTGGATCTCCATAATCAGCCGGATCAATGCCGTTGTGTACAAAGGATTCACTTCCGTACCTGTTGGCATGATTTTTTGAAACAAAAACGGTATTGATATCTAAGGGGTTTTGGTCATTTGTATTTCCGTGTAAAGTAAAAATATAGGGGATGGCAGGTGTTTCATTCACCCTGCAATTCAAATGCACCACATCTACTCCAGCAGGTATTTGTTGATTAAATGGAATCTCGTGATTTAATACATGAACCCCAGTCGCAAAATCGCAATAAGATCCTGAAGCAACTAAATAGGACACCTGGTGTCCCATATGAACCAATTGCTTCCCGAGCCACCAGATGACTCTTTCTGTACCTCCATATTTCTGAACAGGTATACTAGTATTATTGACGATGAGGATATGCATACCCAATATTACGATAAAAATAAATGCATGTTTCAACTTTGTATTTTGAAATTGTATTGATTTATGATATTAGTCATTTTTTTCCCTAAGTAATATCATATCCATAACAGTTTGTAATTCATAACTTTGTAATAATTCTTTATTGAATCAAGTTCTAAATCATTTTTTCATGCGCAACAAGCCTTCTGCTGTCATTTTATATTTAGTGATATTTTTTACTGCTTGTCGACATGAAATTGCCGAATTAAATCCTGCTTTTCAAACAGCTACAGTTGACACAGCTAATGGAACCAAGCCAATTGATACCACAAACAATCCTATTAATATTACATGTAACCCAGATACGGTCTATTTTGCCTCTCAGTTTTTCCCATTAATTCAATCAAGTTGCGCCATGAGTGGTTGCCATGATGCAGTTACGAAAGCGGATGGAATTGTATTGACTGATTATGCCAATATTATGAAGA
>Ga0075464_10000682_pt1 | contig 15044 bp, 13 predicted proteins | sample DEB19_08_DNA_5_FD_75068 | JGI IMG/M metagenome (GOLD analysis project Ga0075464, IMG submission 75068) | Aqueous microbial communities from the Delaware River and Bay under freshwater to marine salinity gradient to study organic matter... | ecosystem: Environmental > Aquatic > Marine > Coastal ...
TAGTGACGCATGAGTTGTTAATGAAGAGCAGTATGGAGTTATTGGAGGTGTAGTAAAGTTTATACAAGCGAATATTTACACCCTTGAAGATTTAAAATGGGACGCCTTTCAGGCGTCTCATCTAATCTTTAAGGGAAACGTTGCCGATAAATGAATTGAAAGGCAATCCACCTCTGGTGGATTGTCCCATTTCAAATCTTCATCGGTGTAAAATGGGACGCTTCAACGTACCGTTAGAGCGTCATTAGAAACCGTTACTGGTATCTGGCGTGCAATGGTTTAAATATCGTCAAGCGAGTAGTCGATGTTGGAGTTGGAGTTGGAGTTGGAGTTGGTAGTGTGTGTAGGTAAGGTAAAGTGAGCGTCGAGGAGGTCGTTTTGAGAAGAATTATTATAAAGGTCGAGTTGATCGCCATTGACGCGAGCAAAGAGTTTGTGAGAATGCAAATTAGGAATGGAATGGAAAGCATGATAGTCATTAACATCGTAAACGAACATGACATCGGCATTAAGCGCAGGTTTTTCCCATTCCCTAAGACCAATAAGAATGAAAGAATTAACAGAAATGTCATTAGAACGCCGATTCCTTCCCTTGAATTTGTTACGAATATGCGCAATAAAGCGTTGGTCGTCATTGTTGAAAACCTCACACATGCCATTGCCGAGCATCTTGGTAACCACAACCAACTGCTCGAGCTCATTTTTAGGAAGACGAAGAGCCCCTCCTCCTCCGCCCCCGCCCCCCGCACCCCCCTGATGCTTGCGCGCCAATCCCTTTGTCTTGGTTCCGCCAGAAGTGTTCTTTACCATTTGTATAGGTTGATTATATTATACAGAGAAATAATATAATCCCCAGTATCAATTTTTTGACATCAACCATACGTGACGAAAAAAAAGAGGTTTCCCCCCTTTTTTGCAAAACAGCAGGCTATTAATTTTTGTTTTTGTTTTCGTTTTTATGCATGAATGATAGCGTTGGTTTCCTTGTTCCAGATACCGATAACCGCGTGCGAATTGGAATCGTAGAGATTGTTGTTGTCGTCAATGAGATACTCCTTTGCGTTAATCATAAACACGCGCACATCGAGTTCTTCTTCCTCATTGTCGGCAGCAACATTGCCGGAAGCGACGGCTGCAGCATTGCCGGTAGAGGCAGGCGCGAGACTGGTATTGGCCAATGCGACGAGACTGGTAACCAAGTCAGGGTCGACCGCCTTCTTTGTCTTCTTGGCCTTTGACTTGGTCTCCTTTGGCTGCTTGGCAGGCTTGGCCGCCGCCTTTGCTGCGTCCTTCTCGGCCTTTGCCGCCGCCTTTGCCGCATCCCTTTCGGCTTCCTTCTCTGCCTTTACAGCCGCCTTAGCCGCAACAACCTCGGCCTTCTTCTTGTCGGCTAGATGTGTGCGCATCTCCTTGGCGATGTTCTTGTTCTCCAAAAAGCTGGCAACAAAGGCTTGTTGGGTCGCAATGTTGTCGAACACGTGCGCGGCTGTGATAAACTGGTCCTCGTCGACGAGAATCGCTCCATTCTGCTCTAGCGCGGAATTGTTAATAGCACGAATTAAGTAATAGCTGTATTGAATGAACTTGCCATACTTGGCAGGGAGAGAAGCAGCGCGTGCCTTCTTCTCCGTGACTGCCTTAACTTCGAGTGCGACTTCGACTGCCTTGACTTCGACCTCCTTCGCCTCGACAGCCTTTGCCTTGACCTCCTTGACCTTCTTCTCGGCCACCTTCTTCTCCTTGACCTCCTTGACTGCATTGACCTCTTCCTTCTTCTCGGCCACCTTCTTCTCTTTCACAACCTTCTCCTTCACGACCTTGTCCTTCTTCTCTGCAGTGGCCTTGGTGGCCTTGACAGGAGCGTTGGGAGTAGAGACCTTGATAGGGCTGGAAACAGGAGTGCTTGACATTGTTGATGATGATTGTAAACTTTTGGTTTGAACTGATGCAATAGACTACTGTGTAAATAATAAATCAATTTTTTACAAAAAAACGCCAAAAACGAGGGGTTTGAGAACATGTTTTCGAGAACCATCGCACACGTGAATAAAAGTTCCGTTGGGTTGAGACAGTTCCGTTGCACCGACTTATGGGCGTGATATTGTAGAGTTCCGTTGTGAATATATACACAGTTCCGTTGCGCCGACTTATGGGCATCATATTGTAGAATTCCGTTGTGAATATATACACAGTTCCGTTGGAATGCCCGAAATGTCGATAAATCACCCATAAATCGATATGTGACTCATTTCCCGATAAGTATTATTGGCATGTTTTACACCATATTTTGGGAAGAATGGAGAACCTATGTTCTCGAATTGGATTCTACAGTATGATTGTCGTGATTTAACTGTTTGTCGATTGCAGGGTTGTTTTTTTCATAATAACACTCTATATTTGGTTGTTATTATAATCGGTGACATTGTCCATGTTCTCCATTCTCTCAAAAAAACTTCTGTAAAATAAAAAAAGAGGACAATCCCTTTTTATTTTTTACTTGCAAATCTCATGTATTGTGTATCGCACACCATAACAATAATCTAGTGGAGCGGCTGAATCTTGGACACAGAAATCCACTGCCCATCAAGTTCATACTTTGCCGTCGCCCATCCACTAACCCCATTGTTTGCATAGGTTCCATTATTTTTATGATGTGTGTTAACAAATCCACTTAATGATTTGTAAAAGATTGTATCACATATAATTCCATTTCTGGCATAATCGTATGTACCAATCCACGTTTTATTAACACCAATAGTATGGCAAATGCGTTGTCGGTCTGTAAAGTATTTTCTCATATCACGACCACCGCTTACAGCGATTATGTTAGCTCCATCTGCTGCTTGTTCGACCGCTTCTCCATCTGCTGCTTCTTCGACTGCTTCTTCGAGTGCTTCATCTTCTACTACACGAGTATCAACCCACATCTCTCCATCCATCAGGCAAAAGAAGGTCTTTACTTCTTCAGGTGAAACCCGAAAGAACTCACGAAGTGGATTAGGTCGTTCCGTATATTGTGAAAGAAGTGTATGGAGCAGAGTTTCTTTTTGTTTAGGGTTTGACACCTTTTTTGCAAACTCAATAACAAACGGTAATGGTACTCCAGTTTTATAGAGTTCCTTTGCTCTATCTAATGGTGTCCGTTCGTCAGCATTATGTATCATACCAATTTTGAGAAGACCCGGCATAGCCGGGTTCGAGAAACAGTATATCCATCCGTAATTCATTTTGAAAGTTCTGTGTAAGCGGGTAAGCTATTCATTATACTTGTTGTTATAAACGCAAAAAGTATTTCAATTTTTTACAAAAAGCATGAAAAATTGGGTATTTGAGAAGATATTTCGTTAATAACACCAATGACATGGTGTGTTGACCAGGTTCTCCATTCTCTCAAATATAATCTGTAAAAAGAATCCACAAAAACAAATGTATGTATAGACCTTTGGTCATTGACTACTTACAGAATAAACCAGTTGCCAATGTTTTAATAATCTTGTTGTCCAATTTCACTTGTTCATCTTCCACACTACCCAATATGACTTGCATCATTTTGTAACAGAAGTTGTAATCGCGGGTATCGATTTCTTCACAATCAGGGTGCGCGGTTTTCCATTTTGGGACGGTCTTGTAATTTTTCATGGTAATATAATTTAATATTCTTCGCAGCTTTGTCAATTCATCGGTGTCTTTACTCCATTCATCCTTATCTTTGATGTACATGGTTTCTCGTTTGATATCCGTGCAATGAATAGGCCGTTTTGTTATATCCATGTCTTTGAGCCGGTCCATGATCATCTTTGTCATACCCATGACATATCCGTGATTGCCAATGTATTCGATTTCCTCTATTTGCACGTCCAAATTACCGAGGAAATCTGTTATGTTCATAGCATCTTTACATGTGTCATTGAGAAAGAAGTTAAGGTTGAAATGATTGTTGTTGGTGTTGTTGTTTGTCGTGGTGTTGTTTATTACAGTTCCATTCCCGTCTTTTAATGCATTTATCAACTGTTGATTTAATTCCTGGTTTTTCAGTTGCAATGCCACATTTTCATTGTGCCGTTCTGCCATTACATTGTATTGTTCTGCCATTAATTGTTTGAATTCTTCGTTCTGTTTCAATAATCTTAATACGGTACTCGCTTCGCTCGTCGGGTCGACAACTGGATTTTGTACTTCATCATATTGAATATCATTTTGTATGTCGTTTGTTTTGTTATCGACTACATATTTACAACTCTTTTTGTGAAGATGTAAGCCTTGACGATATTTATATTCATTGCCACAAACACATCTAAATTTAATCGAGGCATTTATATTTGAATTTGTCATCTTATTATGTTTTGCAGTAGACAAATGTCTATTATAATCTTTTTTATTACTGCATTTGAAATCACAAGTTATACATACAAAAGCATGGGGGGGTTTTGGGGCATTAGTTGTCATTATTTGTCACTATATATTGTAATGACATTTTTACCCCTAAATCATTTTCCGTAAAAGTATAAAAAATATTTTCAGTAACAAATAAAATCATGTAAGATCGGGTTTCGCTGCATTATGCTGTAAATTGGAAAATCGTGTTTTTTCGGAAAAAGAAATGGCCTCACTTTCCAATTTTGGACATTTTTAAAATGTCCATTTTCTGAAAATACAAAAACAAATTTATTACAATGTTTTTAGTGGGAACTATATAATTGTGGGAGGTTAAAGGCCCATGTCCTCGAAATACGTCATTTCCCAATATCACACCCATAAATCGTTATCCCACCGATTTCCCGATAACTATGCACATCACATTTACACCAATATATTGTAGAACTACACAAGTGTTCTCGCAGAAGATTCACAACTGCGATGGTTGCATTTTACACTGTATAGAATGACAGACTATCGAGAACATGTGTAGATGGCAGTCTATTTTCTGGTGCTAATACAAATGGGATTATATTTTACAGATAAATATTCGCTGTTACATGTTGCAGTCGGCATCGTCGTGTATTATTGGAATATGTCATTTGTTGCATGGTTTGTAATACACCTACTATTTGAATATGTTGAGAACACAGTCTATGGTATGAAACTGATTAACATGTTCTCGTATTGGCCGGGCGGAAAAGACCACGCGGATTCATTTATAAATAGTTTGGGTGACCACTTCTACGCATTACTCGGGTGGTTGGTTGCGCATATTATTTGCAACATATAGATTATTTTATAAAAACACCATGTATTCGGGTGTTTTTATAACAAATGACATCATGTGTTGGCCAGGTTCTCCATTCATTCAAAAATCATCTGTAAAAATAATCCAGATCATGGTAGTGTCCCGGTCAACTTAAGCACACTCGCTTTATAGCTTTCGGCCTGTCGTTTGGTAGATGCGGCCATTGCAGCATTTTCGGCAATAAGATGTTCAATGCGTTCTTCGGGCGTAGCATCACTGTTAACAAATTCGCGAAGTTGTTTCGAATACTTTGCTTTACGTTTTTTGAATTCCTTGGTCACTTCGCTTCTCTCATCATCGGTTAACTCGGACCATTCGGCCGAATTGACCAGCGAGTTCCCATCGACGGAATCAAATGGGTCATATTCCCATGGCGTATCTCTTGAAATATTGGCCGCACACTCAAAAAAGCTAATGTGTCCATCACACCCTTTGACTGGACACATAACATTGTGATTATTGGTACGCAGACAAACTGGTTTTAGACAATTCTTGTGAAATTTATGTTTGCATTTTAGTTTGGGAATTTCATCATCAGCATTAAGTTCCATAGAACAAAGTATGCACACTTCTGTGCGTTTGGTTTTTGCACCGCCCTTGCTTGAACGGGATTTGCGCGCGGTCATTACTCTAGGGCTGACCGAACGGCGCTTTCTTGACTTTGCCGTTTTGGGTAGCGACATGGGTTTTAATTCATGTAATGTTTTGCCTTCTCCTGATTCTGTTTCGCTGGCTGCTGTTGGAAACAATTCAGTAATTTTATTATCGGCGTCTTTAACAAGAAGCGACTCATTATATAAATCTTTACCGTCAGTCGTGGCAATAACCTCCGTATATTTTATGGGCTCGGTATAATCTATCATGCAGTATGTTTGTCCTTTTTCAACTTTGGACAATACTATGGGGGCACGCACGTATTTCTTAACGAAAGCTTTTTTGTTCATCATATATAAATACACAGATTTTGTTTACATATAGAACCTAAATATCGTATTGATTGTCAGGTTCTCCATTCTCTCAAAAATCATGTGTAAAAAGAATCCAAAATATTATGATGCAGTTGTTTTATCGAGCTTTACCTCGGGCAAAACTTTCTTGTAGATCTTCTTGTTGAGTTTATCGTGGTCTTCATAGTTGCCGAGTGAATGAACACATGCTTTTGCATAGAAATTGTATTCGGGTGTGTCCAACTCGCGGGCCTGCGGGTTGTTTCGCACGTATTGTTTCACCTCGGCATAATATTTATTTTCGATGCTGTTAATCAAACCATTCATGATTGGTGCATCCGCGGTACTTTTGTTCCACGTTTCCATGTCTTTGATATACACCGTTTCGCGTTTCAGGTCAGTACAGTGAAGCGGTCGGTCAGTTATAGCCATGTTATTGAGTTACTGGATGAGAAGGTTGCTAATGCTGTCCACGTAGCCGTCCTTGGAAATCGCGACCAAATGACTCATGTTGATTTCGATGTTTCGAATAAAGTCTTGTAAACTGATTGCGTCTTTGCATTCGTTCTCCAAATAAAGCTGGACGTTGAACGTATTATTGCTGTTGGTATTGTTGGTGGTATTATTGTTACCGAGATGCGGAATCATTTCTTTCATGGTATTTTGCAGTTCCATGTTTTGCTTCATAAGTTCTTTCACCAATACCATCAACTCTGCAGAGTTGGGTTCAATCGGTTCGACTGTATATGTTATGGTGTTTTCAGGGGGAGGTGGTAGAGAGGGTGGAGTATATGTACACGACTTCTTATGGTTATATAGAGACGCTCTATGATTATATATTTTACCACAGTCACAAGAATAAGACTGTTGTATATTGGTTGTATTTGTTGTATTATGTTTAACAGAGCGTAAATGTTTATTATAGTCGCCCTTCCTGCGGCATTTATAATCACATTTTTCACACACAAATTTGGCGGAGAGTTTTGAAGAATCGTCGGTTGTCGTTTTCATATATTATACAACGAGAAATTCTCCTAAATCCTTTTCCGCAAAAAGTACAAAAAAGTTTTCAGTCACAAATTATTTCATGGAAAATCGGGTTTTGCTGCATTATGCTGTGAAGTGGTTTTTTACACATTCGGAAAAACTTATTAGGTCACTTTTGAAAAATGGACAAGGAAAGTACATGTCCAAAAATCCAAAACGGGCCGAGAAGTTTATTCATCTGTTTTTAGTGGGAACTATATAATTGTGGGATTGCGTACGACCGCGGTCATTATTTTCATGTAAAAAATACAAATATACAGTGCGTCAAACCGGTTTCACAAAAACTCCGGATTCCAACCATTGTGGCCCGCTAAAAACTTTTCAACAAATTCATCCGTTTTCCTGGGATAATTGTATGTTGCATGTTCAAAATCGATTATCCACAGTTTGTTGTCATTTTCTATGAAATTATATCCAGTAATGTCGATATACAAAACATCGTGGTCATACAGAGTTTGAATCATATCGCGTATTTTGGAGAACATCTCATCGCTAATTTTGTCGGCCGTTTCTCCATAATAATCGGATACACTCATGGTGCCGACACGAACCATTTTCATTTGTTTTGTTTCTTTATTGTAACTTTTTATCTTTGGAACGTTCACAATATGCAAATTATATACATATGAGTGCAATTTATATTCATTAATCGAAACGTTCTCTTTGGTATAGTATACGGCTTCGTCGGGTAGATTCATTGTTGGTCTGTTTATACTATTACACAGTAATACTATAACCGTTTCAATTTTACGGCGATCCAGGAGAACGCGGACTGGGCGGCGGATAATCAGGTGAATGAGGCGAAAATCGTTCGTTCGCAACACGTGGTGGCGACCGGTTTATAAAAGGTCTATTACGCGCGGTTTCCATTTCGGTATTCAGTCTGGTTTCAGTTTCAATACGCAGAGTACGTTGTTCGGGGGTTTCTTTTCGCATCGTTCTTCTGCGCCGAGCCAACCAATTACGATGATGTTTTTGTGTTTCTTTAATCATTTGTCGTCGTTCTTCATGCGACATATTCCTCATTTGAATCATATCATAAGGTGTGGTAGAGGTATACGGATTATATTTCCATGGCGAAGCTCTGGTAATATCAGCAACACATGAAAAACTAATATCTCCGCGGCAAAGAGGACACGGAACATCTACATTATTCTTTTTACGGCACACGAGTGCAAGACATGCCTTATGGAATTTATGTTTGCAATTTAATTTGGGTATTTGTTCTCCCTTTTTAAGTTCCTCAAGACAAATGGGACACAATTCAGCCTCTTTTTTGCTTTTTGCGCCGCCCCGCTTTGAACGAGTTTTTGAGTTCGATTTGCGACTGCCCTTAAGCCGCTTTTTGGAACCACCTCCCAATTCCGTTGGAGCGCATTTGTTCATCATATATAAATACACAGATTTTGTTTACATATAGCATCTAAATATCGTATTGCTTGTCAGGTTCTCCATTCTCTCCAAAAATCTTTTTTTTACATATTATATTCCATAAACAAAAGGCCGGACATTATTGTATGACCGACAGTGGATTATAGCCGTACACCTTTTCCAATGCAATGTGTGATAATGAATGAATACCAACGCCAATGGATAACAGCAATGTCAACTTAATAAGTTTGTATGGTTCCAACCGGATAATTTTGGAATAGTTGTTATACAGAAGTATAAACGCGAGGAATAAGAACAGCCCGTTCAACACGTGAGCATAGAATGATGGAATATGATAGATTGTATGCATATATTATATATGTATAAAATAAAGGCATTGTGGCGCGCATGAACGCCTAGACGATCGCCGGACCCTGCACAGGAGGGGCAGCGCGCGTAGCTCGTTCAACGTCGTAAAATAAATAACCGCACAAAGGAATCATCATAAATAGCAATAGGCCCGACCCCATTCCAACCAGCACGATTGTTGTAACAGATACCATTAAAAGATACATATACTAAGGTAGAAATGTTTATATTGTATTCAAATATTGTGAAAGACCAACTTCGATCGTGAACAAAATGTAAAAGGGTTTCACCAGACCATTTCACAAGACCATTCACGAGACCTTTCACCAGACCATTCACCCGACCATTCACCCGACCATTCACCCGACCATTTCAAATACTTTTCACCAGACCGTTCACGAGACCATTTCAAATACTTTTGGCGGGACCATTCGTAAGATCGTTCGTAAGACCGTTCACACTCATTTATCGTTATCCCACCCATATCCGGTTATCCCACCCATTTCCCGATAAGTATTAAAGGGACTATTTGACAGACCATAGCGCAAGGGGGGCGTATTGGCGGGTGCAGATAGGGTTGCAGGGTTACGCACATCGATTGACGGGGACTCATCGTCGAGGGCAAAAATAGTCTGCCAAAATAAACCCGACAACAAGGTCCGTACAAGGTTCTCAAACAATCAATGACAGAGTGTCTCAAAATAACCCCGACAACAGGGTCTGCACAATACTCGACAACAGGGTCTGCACAATACTCGACAACAAGGTCTGCACAATACTCGACAACAGGGTCTGCACAATACTCGACAACAAGGTCTGCACAATACTCGACAACAAGGTCCGCACAATACTCGTCAACAAGGTCTGCATAATACTCGACAACAAGGTCTGCACAATACTCGACAACAAGGTCTGCACAATACTCGACAACAAGGTTCTCAAAATAAACCGTGACACAATAAACCAGTCAACAATACCCAATCAATCGTTCTCGGTCGAATCAACTGGCACAACAACAATAGCAACGTCCCGAACATACCAAAATTTATAATACCCAATAATACCAGACGCAAGGATGGTAACAACACTATTGAGTACAATCAACATATTGTTGTCATCAATCCCATACATAATCCATAAAACATTATACACAACGCGCAAAACAATAAACCATGTATCAAAATCATTCGCAGATTTGGTTTTATAAGTGCGTATGATTTGGGGAATATTATAAACAACATTGATCACGTTTGCGACAATCAAGAGAACATCGCGATAACTATTCATATAGACATATCAAATATACACAATATGTCTATATAGTTTGTAATATTTGTTAGGACAGCGAAGCATGCAACGCACAAAAAACTAGCACAAAACAAACACACAGACACCAACACAAAAACCGTTGCACAAAGACCAATTATTCATGTATTTCATGAACCACTCACACTCAAATGTCAGGTTCTCCATTCTTCGAAAAAACTTCCGTAAAAAAGAATCAAAATAGATTTCACCAATCCAAACCCGACACCTACACCGACCCCGACCCTAACAACAACACGCCCATAAAAGAATATAATCATATAACGACATGTTTATATACGCACAGCAAAATGAAGATAATATTCCTAATAATTGTGTTAATATTACAATACACCCACACATCAAATGGCAGCCCAATCGCACTACACAAATTAGTTGTCACGACCCCCGACAGCAAAGGCATAGTGATACGATTACAAGGAGTCGAAAAGAGCGGCAAACGATTAATATATGTGATTAGCCAGCTACCTGCACACGGAACCCTATATCAATTGTCCAACGTCTATAGTTCTCACGGATATGAGCCGATACAGGGCAAACAAATCACAACCAAAAACACAACCATAACGGGCTCAAATAACAGAGTATATTATAAGCCAGCCCATCGAAGATTGTGTAGCGAACATGCAGACCGTTTTGCATACACGGTCTTTGCGCATGCGCAACATGCCCAAGCCAAAGGCGATGCCCAAGCTACAAACACCCCACAACAAGCAAACGCTAACGAAGGCACAATAACCATTGTAAACACTGACGGCACGATTGTCTGCAGCGATTTTTTGTTAGGTCCCGACGGCTGGACCATTATAGGAAACAAAGAACGCGTTTCTCCCCCTATATACGAGCCATACAGCCGAAATAATTTCATCAATCATTATATTTATGCAACCGATAACCACGTTCACATATCTACGACCAAGCACAGCCAAAGAGACAAAGCACTGTGGTATTTCAACGCGCCATCTAAAATGTTGGGAAACATGGGCATAGCATACGGAGGGTATATAAGTTTTGTAATGAGTATCTTTGCGGGGGACATGAAACAAATGAATCAGGGTGTTAATTTGGTAGAGCTAGAATGCAGCCGATGTGGATACAAGATAGGTTATCCAATGCCAACCAATCCAATAAAAAACAACATGGCGTCTTTCAAAATCGAATTGACCGAAACATCAATTTGGCAAAAAGTCAACCAAGACACAACGACCCCTCACAAAGGTCCAAGCAAATGCGAATTCATACAAGTATTGTCACAACTATCGGGATTACGCATATTGGGCGATTTGACCAGATGGACAGAAACAGTCGCATTAGATAATGTATATATTATTGGTAACACTAATAACAATAACAATAACAGCCCCATCATACCATTATGTGCAATGAGCAAACCCGACGCATCAATATGTACTTGTGTGTAAACCAAACAAAAAATATATAGCCAAAAGACTGTGTAAATAATTTAGGCTTATATAGTAAAATGGCCCGTGTATTATGTGCACAGCAAATTACTCACCCCAACTCCAATACAAAACAACCGGATACATTATTTATTGTAGAAATAGGTGTAAATACGCCGCCAAAACTTATATTTGAAAAAGGATCACCAAATAATGTCACAATAAAAATGACAAGTGGCGCAAAATATTACAAGATAACCTCTGCCGGACAACCTGCAAGTAAACCTGCACCAGGATCAGCCGCATCAGTACCAGTACCAGTATCTGCAAGTAAAGTACCAGCAACAGTAACAACGCCCGCCGCCGCTGCAGCAGCATCGGTAGCTGTAAGTAAAGCACCAGAATCGGTAGCTGTAAGTAAAGCATCAGCATCAGTACCTACGCCAGCAACAGTAACAACGCCCGCTGCCGCCGCCGCTGCCGCTGCCGCTGCATCGGTAGCTGTAAGTAAAGCACCAGAATCAGCATCAGCACCAGCATCAGCATTAGTAACAGTACCTACGCCAGCAACAGTAACAACGCCCGCCGCCGCTGCCGCTGCATCGGTAGCTGTAAGTAAAGCACCAGAATCAGCATTAGCACCAGCATCAGCATTAGTAACAGTACCTACGCCAGCAACAGCAACTACGCCCGCCGCCGCTGCCGCTGCATCGGTAACTGAAAGTAAAGTACAAGTACCGGGATCAGCACCAGGATCCGCACCCACCCCCACCCCCACCCCCCAGGCCCTGGCACCCCCAACCAAGGTATGCGGATTAGTAAACCCATCAGTATTATGTTATGCAAATTCGGCGATTCAATTATTACTCGATATTCCAGAAATTCCAGCGTATTTTAAAGATTTAACTGATGACAAACTCAAAGGTATAAAATATATTGAACCATTAACTGACGCCGATGTGAATCCGTTATTACCCGAGCGCAATTGTGACCCCCTCACCGACGAAGCCAAACAAACAAATACGACAAATATTAGACGTTTACGAGAGATATTTAAAAAAATAGCAGACGAATCTGTCGAAAACAAACCTACAAGCATTATTGACGTATTGGACCCGGCCAAACCCAGTGAGGCAGGCACCGTCCCAGCCAAACCCAGTGAGGCAGGCACCGTCCCAGCCAAACCCAGTGAGGCAGGCACCGGACCATCTATTGACAATGCTGCATATTCCCAACTTGTACAAAACGTCACCAGTACCCCCGCCGACTTTATAAAACCAGACGGCACTGCAGCCATCGAACTAGCCAAATCAATACAGGAGGTAAACAAAAATAAAGAAACGAAACAACCAGAAAAAAAGGCCATTATTGCAGACTATACCCGCGGATCCGTCGTGAAAAGCTATGCAAACCAATACACTGAAGCAGGGGCAGATGAATTTTTACGATCAATATTTTTCCCAGTTTTTACATGTGTAGATGACCCGACAAACTTTACCAAACTCATAGGTACAATTCAGTCGACTACCAATACATGTGAAAATAATAACCAACCTGAAACCAAATTACAATATGACCCCATGGTAATTCTGAACCTGGATAATAATTATAATGCCACTACCACTACCACTATTAAAACATTACTTACCGCCCATACAAAAGAATATGAAATATCCAACTATAGTGAGTTGTGTGGAACACTTGCCGAGGACAAGTTATCTGGGTCCGACAAGAAAGAGTTAGATGAATTGAAAAAATCGATCTCCGCCCCCGAGGCACGCAGGCCAACATCATTTGCCAACATGAATGGCGAAGAGCAGTATAAAGACGCATACCAAAAATACCAAGAATATTCTAACAAATTAATCGTTGCCAAAAATGACGCATTAACCGCGGGCAAAAATGACGCATTAACGAAGATGAAAGAAATAGAACTCGCCAAAATTAAAACCACAATACAGGCATTGGAGAAAACACTCGCACAACAAAAACGCGCCGTATTCCAAACAAATACAAAAATAGAACTCGCCAAAAATGCCGCCGAAATAGAGACATTGAATGAAACACTCGCACAACAAAGAAACGACGTAATCGAGACACGTGCAAAACTACCAGAACTCTACAGCGAAACTAAAAGCGGCAATACCCCCTGGACAAATTATTTTGAAGCAATAGAGAATGCCATATACGCCAAAAAATCATATATGTTAGAAAAAGGTCTCGCCGGAAAGATAACCGCGACACAAAATAATATTAAATTGCAAAACGACACAAAATATATTATAATTAATCTTCCCCGAATAAAAAAGGGCGTCGATGGTGTCAAAGACATAAGAAACGAAAAAAAAGTCGAAATAGATAAAGAAATTACCATAGATAGTGTTCGGTTTCGGCGCAAAGGTTGTATATTTCATGTAGGCACAGGCGAAGGAGGCCATTATGTATATGGGTCATATGACAAAGATGGTGAACCAAACCATGTAAGGGACGATAATCTAATAACGTACAAAAACCAAGCCGACGAAACAGCCCGCATAAACGCACAAGGACCGACAAATGTCTTGAAATATTACAACAATTATCAAAGTACCGACCCCAATGACATAAACATTTATAACAGAGCCAAACCCAATACATATGTACAATACAACATTGGAGTTGTAAATAAAACGTTTGATTACGAATCCAAAGATTATCTGGCAACACTATGTTTATACGAAAGAATAGACCCCCAAGCCCAGACCCAGACCCAACCAAATAAAGGCGGCTCGACCAAAACAAAGAAAAGAAAACACAAAAACAAGAAAAGAAAAACACAACATACGAAACGAAACTAAACCATATACATAGTAAACTACATAGATATTGTGTGTTGTAATAAATACAATGACTAGTAAGAATACATTGATGCAGTCATTATGCAATGATCAAGCTATCACTACTCACGAATATAGTCGTTGGTTAGTATTATCATCAACCTTTTTTATGGGTCCATGTGCGTATGCATATTATTATGAACTATATGCTATATCGATTCTCTTATTTATTACATCGGCTTGTTCGGCAAATCATTGGAGAGACCCTCGGTTCACTTCTATACAACGACGTATGGACCAACTCTCGGCAAAAACCTCTTTTGGTATATTCTTTGTAAATGGCATTGTATATATACGAAACACATACTATTTGGTTTGGGGATACTCCGGTCTTATGGCACTACTATATTGTTACTATATGTCTCATCATTTATACGTTGACCATAATGTAAATTGGTATAAATATCATATGGGATTTCATTCATTCGTAGCGATTGAACAGATGCTTGTTTTGTTTGCTATGCTAGATGCTAATGCTCAA
>Ga0075464_10000683_pt1 | contig 15017 bp, 6 predicted proteins | sample DEB19_08_DNA_5_FD_75068 | JGI IMG/M metagenome (GOLD analysis project Ga0075464, IMG submission 75068) | Aqueous microbial communities from the Delaware River and Bay under freshwater to marine salinity gradient to study organic matter... | ecosystem: Environmental > Aquatic > Marine > Coastal ...
GCAATGATTTGCACAGAGGTGCGTCCGATAAGTGCGTCACCGACCGGCAAAAACTGCGTCCACTGGTTGACCCGAAGGTCGAAACCGAAGAACAGCAGGTTGAGCTGGTCACGCAATGAGTGATCTCTTTTACCCAACGTGGGTCGTCTTACACATACCGCACGATTCGGTCGCGAAGAGAGATGCCTAGAGAATTGGGTGAATGCCACCGGCTAAAAGCAGTTGAGCAGCGGAAGCGGGTCCACAGAAAAGTCAGGCTGCTGTTAGACCCGTCAAATTTACGTGTGATTTTGACCAAATCAAATCCAATCAAAAAATACTACGATTTGCGCGCAGAACATTTTTTTGTTACGCTGCGCAACACCCCTCCAAAAAAAACACCACCCAAATGATCCGCTGCCATCTGTCCACCCTCATGGGCCGCGACAAACTCCGTATATCTGACGTTGCCAAAAGCACGGGGCTGAACCGCAGCACCGTCACGGCGCTATACAACGAAGCGGCCACGAGGGTTGACCTTTCGGCCGTGGAAAGCCTGTGCACCTTATTTAAGTGCCAGGTGGGCGACCTGTTTGAAATCGTTCCGCCCAAGCCTGAGGTGAACCCATGAACATGAGTGCAAATCGTTGGCATGTCATCGCAGAGTCAAACTTTCCTTGGGAGCGTGAGGCGCTGGAATGGTTGCGTGCCCAGCTACCGGATCGGGAGCCGTGGAATGTCTGGACCAATTTCGAATTCATTGACGACGAAGGCAAGATCAGCGAGGTTGATGCCCTTGTTTTGTCACCTTCTGGACTGTTCTTGGTCGAGATCAAAAGCAGGCCCGGCACCGTTGATGGTGACGCGCACACCCTCACCTGGACCACGGACGGGCGCGAGTACACCTACGACAACCCACTGATTCTTGCCAACCGCAAGTCAAAAAGACTGGCCAGCTTGTTGCGTCGCCAGCCCGCCATCACCAAAGCCAAAATTCGCCTGCCTTTTGTTGAACCAGCAATTTTCCTTTCCTCCACCACCCTCAAAAGCCGACTGCAAGGCACTGCCAAAACAGGCACTTTTTTACGTGGTCAGCCCGGCGCACTGAGTGACGATGGCATCGTTGCCGCCCTTACCAACGGGATCAATGCGAACCCATTGCACAACATCGATACCCAGCAAGCCCGTGCCATCGCTCGTGGCTTGGCTGAAGCTGGCATCCGGCCGTCCAACAAACATCGTCAGGTCGGCGACTACAAGCTCATCAAGCTCATTGCCGACGGCGAAGGTTTTCAAGACTGGCAAAGCCAGCATGTGAGCATTGAAAGCGTTCAACGTCGCATTCGCATCTATACCGTTGCCAACGCCTCCAGTCCTGAGGTGCGCGCCTCCCGAGTACGGCAAGCACGGCGTGAGTTTGAAGTTCTGGAAGGTATCAGCCATCCAGGGATTCTCAAAGTCAACGACTACAAAGAGACTGAAATGGGTCCGGCCCTGGTGTTTGACCACGACCCAAAAGCCCAGCGGCTTGATCATTTGCTGCGTGATCGTGGCGCCCTGCTCACCGTTGACCAACGTTTGCAGTTGGTGCGGGATATCGCTGAGACCTTGAAATACGCTCACTCCAAGCGTCTCTACCACCGCGCTTTAGGGCCACAAAGCATCATGGTTTACGGCGCCGACAGCGGCACGTTGACGCCCAAGCTCATGAATTGGCAGACCGCTGCACGCGAAGCCGACAACCCCGACACGATCCACCGCACCACCGGCACGCGTCATGTGGAAGATTACGTCGAAGATCCGGGTCTGGTCTATCTGGCACCCGAGACCACACGCGCTGACGCCACCCATGGCCCCAGCCTTGATGTGTTTTCACTGGGCGCTATCGCCTATCAGGTGTTTTCTGGTCAAGCACCAGCGGGCTCTGTTTTGGAGCTCACCGTCAAGCTGCGCCAAGGTCAAGGCTTGCGCCTGTCAGACGTCATGGATGGCTGCGGCATGTGTTTACAGGAGCTGATTCAGTTCGCCACTAGCCCTGACGTCATGGCCCGTTATGACGTCGTGCAAGGTTTCCTAGATGACTTGGTCAAGGTCGAAGAAGAACTCACATCGCCTGACCCCGAAGCAACAGTAGACCCCAGCATTGCCAGTCAAGGCGACCGTCTGGATGGCGGCTTCACAGTTATTAAACGCATGGGCCGCGGCTCATCAAGTGATGTACTGCTGGTGCGTGAAGACGGCACCCAGGAAGACCTCATCCTCAAGGTTGCTTGTGATCTGGCTCACAACGACCGCCTAGATGCCGAAGGCGACGTGCTGGCCAACCTGCGTCACCAAAATATTGTCGAATATCGACGCACCCTTTCAGTCGCTGGTCGCACTGCCCTGCTCATGCGCAGTGCTGGCCCTAAAACACTGGCACAAAAGATCAAGGAAGATGGCCGCCTTTCCCTCGATCTGCTTCAGCGTTTTGGTGAAGAATTGATCGAAGTCGTCAACTACCTTGAAGACCACGGCGTGGCTCACCGTGACCTGAAGCCAGAAAACATCGGCATTGGAGAAGCCAGTTCGCGCAAACTGCAACTGGTGTTGTTTGATTTCTCTTTGTGCCGTACCTCGGCCGACAACATCACGGCAGGCACACACCCCTACCTTGACCCATTTCTGAGTCTGCGTAAACCGCCGCGTTGGGATCTGTACGCCGAGCGATTCGCTCTGGCCGTCACCCTCTATGAAATGGCCGTTGGCAAGTCGCCAGTGTGGGGCGATGGCCTAACGTCACCTGCCATGCTCGACGTAGAAGCCACCATCGCCAGCAATGTGTTCGACCCTGTCACCCGCGAAGGCTTCACCGCTTTTTTCTCCAAAGCCCTGCGCCGCGACTTCAAGGAACGCTTTGACAACGCTGAGGAAATGCTCCGCGCCTGGCGCACCATCTTTGCCGCACGACAAACCGTACACCAGCCAAAACCCCAAGGCTTTGAGGCAACGGCTCTCACGGCCACGCCCATCACCACCATGGCAGAGCTGGGCTACACCCTAGAGGCACAAGATGTTTTGGAGCGCATGGGCGTCCATAACGCGCGCGATCTCCTTGCTGTCGATCGCGTTCGATTTCGTTACCTGCGTGGCGTTGGCGACAAGATTCGAAAAGAAATCAGGCTGGCAGCCAAAGAACTGGCACGCCTACGACCCGACCTGACGCAAGGCCGATCAACACTGCACGACTCCGACGACGACGCACCGTCCAATGGCGCAATCAGCGTTAACGAATTGGCGGCTCAACTGCTTCCACGCAGACCGGCGGGAGATGATCGCCCAGAAGAAACGGCATTGGCACATTACCTTGGACTCGACCTTGGTTTGGACGATGCGGCAAAACCAGAAAACACGTCGAAGCAGATCAACACTTGGCCAACTTTGGGGGGTTCAGCCCAGGCAACCAACGTGGATCGCAGCACCCTCACCGATGCTTTGATCAAAGCCAGACTGCGTTGGCTAAAAAACCCAGCATTCACTGAAGTTCGCCTGCAACTCGACAAACTGATTCTCAGCCAAGGACAGGTCATGACCGCCAACGAAGCGGCGTTGGCACTGTTAGCGCTTCGTGGCTGCGCAGTACAAGACGACACTGAGCATTTGCAGCTATCCAGCGCCGTCTTGCGTGCCGCCCTTGAAGCCGAATCCCACCTCGATCAACCACGCTTCGAATGTTTTGACCACCTGCCGTCTCCCCTGATTGCCACCAGCTCGGCGTGGGCTGATTACGCTCGTCAGTTAGGGACCGTGGCTGATACCTGCGCACTGGCAGAGCCTTTGATGCCACCGTCACGCGCACTGAGAGAGTTGGAGGACGTCAAACCAGCTGGGAGTGTGCTCGGTGGTGGCCAAGGGCACGATGCAAACGCACCCGCCTTCGTCAATATCGCAAGCGCCCGGCTGCTTCGCTTGGCCACATCGGCATCGAGCAAAGCCGCTTTGTCGAGCCGACAAGAAATTTACGCCAACGGCATGTCAGCCTTGCAGGCCCTGCGTCAATCTTTAGGTGCCCTTGTGGGTGCGCCCACTCTGCGCATCAAAGAATTACAAGACCGCGTGCGTGGCCGCTACCCAGAAGCAATGCCACTCCCCAATCGTCCTGAATTGGATCGATTGCTGGAGGAGGTGAACGCCCCCCTGCAATGGAGCCCTACTGCTTTCGAGGGCAAGGGCGCCTATTTGTGCGCACCATTGGGCAGCCACCCAACAGCAGGCACAACGTCCATATTTTCTCGGCAATCTACTTTTTTGGGCACCACTGCCAATGGCTCACGGTCATTCGATTCTGAAGAAGATACCGATTCGCTCGTAGCGGATGCGCGTGGGGCCGAAGAGCGTTTGCAACGCTCACGTAAGTCTGGCGGGCTGTTAGTTTTAACCGTCGAGCCGCGTCAAGCACGCCATGCCGAAGCCGAATTACTACGCCGCTTTGGCCCAGGCTCAACCACCCAGCCAGCGCTGCAAAGAGTCAGCTTTGATGCCTTGCTACTCAAAGCGCTGCGAAGTGAGGCCGCCGCCGCCCGTGTGGACTGGAACATTGTGCTGCGCGCTGATGCAGCAGAACCCGGCAGCCGCGATTGGGCCTATTTGCAGCGCCTGGTGCAACGCACCCTCACCACGCTCAAACCCACCCTTTTAAATAGCCCTGCCCCACTGCTGCTAACCAACATGGGCCTCCTTGCTCGTTACGACCTCATGGCGCTGGTCACGGAGATCGAAGCAACAGCCGGTCGCCTGGGCCACACCCCCACTTGTTGGCTGCTACTGCCATCGCACAAACAGGGGCTGCCAGTGATCGATAGCGTGCCCGTGCCTTTGGTTAACAGCGCCCAAGCTTTTAGCCTGCCGCAGGCTTGGGTAGAAAACAAACACCGCGCAATGGCTCTGGCCTGACATTGCCATACACCGACATCTCTCACATGCACCAGCAGCCATAAAAAATGATCAATGCACCCCAGCTTCTGGCTGACCTCAAACGCCGCCTCACCGGACTGGAAGACGACCTGCGCGAGCGCATCAACACCCTGCCCGACCTCAAGGCCAGCCTGAACGCCGAATGGCAGGCCGCCCGCGATGCCAACCGCACCGCTGAGACCTTCGAGAGCTGGAGTGACCAAGTCATCACCCAGGCTGGTGTGCATTGGTTGTTGAGCTGCGTGTTCTTGCGCTTCATTGAAGACAACACACTGGTGGACCGCCCTTGGTTGAGTGGCACCCCGAAAAGTGGCCGCCTGCTCTTGGCCAAGGACCGGCACGAAGCCTACTTTCGGGCGCACCCGATGGAGAGCGACCGCGACTACCTGCTGGCCTGCTTCACGGAGGCCGGCACGCTGCCCGGCCTGCACACATTTTTTGACCAAACACACAACCCAGTTTTTCGATTGGGCATCAGCGGCGACGCCGCCATGGGCCTGCGCCAGTTCTGGCAACAGCAAGACCCCAACACCGGCGCGCTGTTGCACGACTTCACCGACCCCACTTGGAACACCCGCTTCTTGGGTGACCTGTACCAAGACTTGTCTGAAGCCACCCGCAAGCGTTATGCCCTGCTGCAAACGCCCGAGTTCGTTGAAGAATTCATCCTTGACCGCACGTTGACACCCGCCATCCGAGAGTTTGGCTACCGCGAAGTGCGCATGATCGACCCCACCTGCGGATCAGGTCACTTTTTGCTCGGTGGTTTTTACCGCATGGTCGATGAATGGTCCCGCGCGGAGCCCACCCGCAACCGGCGCGACGTGGCGCAAAAGGCGCTGGATGCAGTATCGGGCGTGGACTTGAACCCGTTTGCCGTGGCCATCTCGCGTTTTCGGTTACTGGTGGCGGCATTGCAGGCCAGCGATGTGCGTCGACTGAGTGAGTCCCCGGATTTCAATATTCATGTGGCCATTGGCGACAGCTTGCTGCATGGGCAGCGCTTTGGTTTGTCAGGGCAATCAGGCATCCAGTCGGATGAGCTGTTCGATGCAGCCGAAAGCCATGCCGAGTCCGGCCTGGCCCACGCCTATGCCAGTGAAGACTTGGCCCAAGTGCAGCGCATTCTGGGTCGCCAATACCACGCGGTGGTGGGCAACCCGCCCTATATCGTCGTTAAGGATGCCGCACTGAATACGGCGTATCGAGGCCAATACGCGAGTTGCCATCGCCAATACTCATTGGGGGTGCCATTCACCGAAAGATTTTTTGAACTGGCCGTTACTGGTAGAGGACGGGATCAATCCAATGAATCAACCGCCGGTTTTGTCGGAATAATCACTGCCGACTCCTTCATGAAGCGGGAGTTTGGCAGCAAGCTTATCGAACAGGTTTTACCCAGACTTGACCTTACGCATGTTGTACACACATCTGGTGCTTACATTCCGGGACACGGCACACCCACCGTCATTCTTTTCGGACGTCACAGGCCACCAGTTTCACCAAAGGATCCGATTCGGACTGTGATGGGCATTAAGGGTGAACCCAGTACCCCAGATGACCCAGCACATGGTTTAGTTTGGTCAGCAATACTTAATCAGATTGATATTGCGGGGTCTGAAAGCGAGTTCGTTAGCGTGGCAGACACCGAACGAGTAGTTTTCAGCAAGCACCCATGGAGTGTTGGCGGCGGCGGCGCGGCGGATCTCAAAGAATTATTGGATGAAGCGGGTACGCCGCTTTCAAACTTAACGACTGACCTGGGCTTCGTCTGTATTACGAAGGCTGATGACGTTTTTGTGATACCCGAGGCAGTTGCTTTCAGGAAAAGACTTGCTGTTCAAGGTATACGCCCGTTTGGGGTGGGCGAGGATGTACGTGATTGGAATATCACCAGTCACAACTCCTGCATTTTTCCGTACAACGATGACGCTGAACTTTTGACTGAAACGGATCTGGCAAGCACATTGAAGTTCATTTGGCGCTGTCGAACCTCGATGTTAGATCGCAAAGTTTTCGGCGGTCAGAATTACGCTCAAGCTGGAAAACCATGGTACTCCTACGGACAAATTCCAATAGAGCGATTCAAGATCACTAAATCTATTGTCTTCGCCTTCGTTTCTACTCACAACCACTTCGTTCTAGACCGTGGAGGCAAAGTCTTCAAACAAACAGCACCGGTCATCAAGCTGTCAATGCAAGCAAGTGAGGACGATCACCTTGGGCTCATGGGTCTACTGAACTCTTCGACAGCATGCTTTTGGATGAAACAAGTATTTCAAAACAAAGGCAACGGTGGCATTAGTGGCGGCATTGCGGCAGAACCTTGGGAGCGTTGCTATGAGTTCGCCAGTACTGGCCTCAACGATATCCCCCTGATTGACAACCGACCGCTGGAAAATGCAAAACGGCTCGACTCCTTAGCTCGTCAGCTTGACGCGTTTCAACCTGATGCCATATTGGCCGCCGTGGACGGGAGGCACTCGCTCCCTACTCGCGTCAGTTTGGACGAAGCTAGAGTCAACGCAACCCGCTTGCAACGCCTAATGATTGCCGAACAGGAAGAACTGGACTGGCGTTGTTACCGTCTATACGGCCTGCTGGAATCGGCCCCGACCCCTTTGGATATGGAGTATCAAGCCCCAATCGAAGTTGCACTGGGTGAGCGCGCATTTGAAATTGCGTTAGCCGCACGCATGGCCTCTGGCAATGAATACACCACTTGGTTTGAGCGACATGGTTCGACACCTATCACCGAAGTACCTAAACATTGGCCAAATGAATATCGTCAAGTCGTTCAGCGGCGGATCGACCTCATCACAAGCGATCGAAACATCCAACTTATCGAGCGCCCTGAAAACAAACGCCGCTGGAATTCACCAAAGTGGATCGATCTGGAGCAAGCTGCGCTGCGCGACTGGTTGCTGGCCCGACTTGAAATGCCTCGTTACTGGCACACAAGCACTGAGCAGCCAGCACAACTCTCGTCCACCAGTCGCCTTGCCGATGCGGCCAGACTGGACGCGGACTTTATGCAGATGGCCGAGCTTTATGCAGGTCACGCTGACTTTGACGTCAGCCAGCTCGTCGCCCAACTCGTAGTCAGCGAATCCGTCCCTTTTTTGCCCTCGCTGCGGTGTACTGACGCGGGTCTACGAAAACGCAATCAATGGGAAGACACTTGGGCCTTGCAACGCCTTGAAGATGCAGGCGAAGCAGTTGGCAACATCCCAGCGCCCCCCAAGTACAAAAGTGCGGACTTCCTTAAAACTGAAGTGTGGCGCTTGCGCGGCGGATTGGATTTACCCAAAGAACGCTGGATCAGCTACCCCGGATGCGAACGTGGTGCAGACGGCAGCCTGGTCATCGCCTGGGCTGGCTGGGACCACTTGCAACAAGCCACAGCCATCGCCAGCTACTACCTGGACATGAAAGATAGCGAAGGCTGGTCACCTGAACGTCTGCAACCCTTGCTTGCCGGTCTTTTCGAACTGGTTCCGTGGCTTGAACAGTGGCACAACGAAGTTGACCCGGTTTATGGCGAGCGCATGGGCCACTATTACAAAGGCTTCGTGTCTGAGGAAGCCCGTGCCCAAGGCTTCACGCTGGATGATTTAAGGGCCTGGAAGCCTGTTGTGACAGCGGCAACCCGTGGCCGACGCAGAGCCACGACCTAGAGCAAAAAGGAACCTGATGACTGAAAATGCTTCGCCACCCGAGCCGCCACAGGAACCATTGTTCACGCTCGACCTGTCGGAGAACGGCGGACTTTTTGCACCCACGACTCTTGAGCAGGCCCGCACTTGGATTCAGCGTGAGCGGTCATTTTGGTCATGGATTAACCAACAGTCTTTCGGCAATCACGACCAGGGGATAAAGCAAGCTCTTGAAAAGCTGAATCAAGCAATCAACAACGCACAGCAGGCTCAGCAATACAAGGACTCTCATCCACAACAGTACCAAGTGGAAATATCGACAGTTCAAAACCAAGTTAAGGACGCATTCGTTCAGCGCAAATTGCCGCACAGTTCCTCGCCGCTTGCTCAGCGCATCGATGCATATCGCAAAGCGACAGACGATCAGACGGGCAGCTTTTTTGCTTCCGTTTTCGTGCCTCCGTCACAAGGCCATCAATTTCACCCACAGGATTTAGCGGCATGGCGTGGCATGGTCGAGGGTTTGATAGATCGCTTCAGCCTCGGCAACGCGCCGCCGAAGGGCCGTAAGCAGGCCGCTGACCAATCATTTGAGCAGCTTAGGGTGAAGGCCGAAGCGCTACTGGGGGAGAAAACCACGACCTACGACGCGCTACACCGTGATTACGGCACTCTGGCTGAAGGCATTCGCGCCTCTGCTGGCGAGCAGACGAGTCAGTTCAACACATCTCAAGTCAACCGTGAAGGCGACTTCGAGACCCTCGTGACAGAACACAAAGAGGAAATGGAAAACCTGCGCAAGACCTTTCGCGAGGAAATTGCGTTACGAGCACCCGCAGAATATTGGGAAATTAAGCGCAAGGGACATGACCGTATGGCACGAATCACAGGCGTCTTAGCTTTCGGATCAATGGGAGGTGCCGCCATCTTTCTAAGCTTGTTCATTCATGACCTGCTGGGTAATACGGCCCCAGGCACTGCGCCTGAATCATGGAAAGTGGCGATGCTGGTGCTTATCGGTCTCTTTACCGTTTGGGCTTTGCGCTTGGTGGTTCGCATGTTTCTGAGTCACCTGCATTTGAGCACCGATGCTGCTGAGCGTGTAGTGATGGTGCGAACTTATTTATCCCTTTTGGAAGGTGACCGCCTGTCTGGAAACGACGACCGGCAACTAATTCTTCAAGCTTTATTCAGGCCTGCGTCCGACGGAATCGTCAAGGATGAAGGGCTGCCGCCATCGATATTCGAATTCCTTACTCGTCAATCCAAGAACAACTAATGCATGTTTGACCGCAACCAGCCATTCAACAATTTGCCCGCCCTTCCACCTGCGGGTGACATTGAAACCGCAGCAGTGCTCAAGAAGGCGATCTCCGCCAGCCGTGCCATGGCTGAACTCAAAGGTATGGCCGAACGGATGCCCAATCAAGCGATGTTGATCGACAGCTTGGTACTGCAAGAAGCCCGCGCGTCATCCGAGATTGAAAACATCCTGACGACCAATGATGAGGTCTATAAAGCTGCATCCGATGCAGCTTTGCCAGCCAGTGCCGAAGCCAAGGAAGTGCTGCGTTATCGCCAGGCGCTGAACCACGGTTTTCAACAGATCAAGACCCGGCCACTGGCCACCGGGATGTTTGTCGAAATTGCGCAACTCATCAAAGAAATGCAGTTTGATATTCGCAGCATGCCGGGTACGCGCATTGCGAACGGCAAAGGTGAAACGATCTACACGCCGCCTGAAGGCGAAAAAGTGATTCGAGACAAGCTGCGTGAGCTTGAGAATTTCATGCATGCTGACGACGACTTGGACGCGCTGGTCAAGATGGCGCTGGTGCACTATCAGTTTGAAGCGATTCACCCTTTTCCAGACGGCAATGGTCGCACTGGCCGCATTTTGAACATCTTGTACTTGGTGGACCGGGGGCTTCTGAATCTGCCGGTTCTGTACCTGTCTCGCTACATCATTGACCACAAAGCAGCATATTACGAAGGGTTGCGTCGCGTCACCGAAGAAGGTGCGTGGCATGACTGGGTGCTTTACATGCTGGATGCCGTGGAGCAAACATCAATTCGCACCCATCGGCAGATCACGGAAATTTTGGCGCTGATGGAGTCCGTGCGCGAAAGGGTACAACGTGAGGCGCCAGGTATTTACAGCAAAGACTTGATTGAGCAAATTTTCAAGCAACCCTATTGCAAGATTCAGTTTTTGGAACGCGCTGGCATGGGCACACGCCAGACTTGCGCCAAGTACCTGCGCGAGCTTGAAAGCATGGGTATCTTGAAGGGGCAAAAGATGGGACGCGAGGTCTATTTCATCAACGGTGCCTTGTTCACACTGTTAACGCAGTAGTTCGTGACGAACGGATCAGTCACCCCAAAACACTAGACGTGTTAAATATTTAAGTTTTTTTTAACACGTCATTCGAATATGTACAAACAGCCAACATGTCGTGCGCCATGTCACTTGATGCGCGACGACCTAGAGGAAGAGAAGCAACCATGACAATGCTCAAAGACCTGATCAACATACCGGAGCGTGTGCACCAGGGCGACTTCGTGCTGAAGCTTTCCGAAGGCGTAACCCACGCCGATGCGACTCTGCGTGACTATGTGGTGACGCCCCAACTGGTGGACGCATTCGACAATGCACTGGGTTTCATCAAGCAATCGGTGGTGACCAGCGGCAGCAAAGCGGCGTATCTGCATGGCAGTTTCGGTTCCGGCAAGAGCCACTTTATGGCTGTCTTGAATCTGATTTTGGCAGGCAATACGCAAGCGCGCTCGATACCAGAGTTGGCGGGCGTGGTCGCGCAGCATGGCTGGACACACGGTAAAAAATTCTTGCTAGTGCCGTACCACATGATCGGCGCCCGTGACATGGAGAGCGCCATTCTTGGGCAATATGCCGACTATGTGCGCAAGCTCCATCCAGACGCTCCGGTCCCAGGTTTTTACTTAGCGGAGGGGCTGTTTGAGGACGCCCGACGTATGCGCGAGCAAATTGGGGACACACCATTCTTCAAGAAACTCAATGAAGGGACGGGCGGCAGTGGAGGCAATGGCGGCCAAGGGGGGAGTCCCGGCGGTGGATGGGGTGACATGGACACCGGGTGGAATGCAAACAATTTTGAAGCGGCCACCCTAGAAGCACCCAACGGGGAAGAACGCTCGCGTTTGGTGGGCGATCTGATCAGCACGTACTTTTCCTCCTACCGCACGTTGGCCGGTGGCGGTGAGTCTTTTGTGTCGCTGGACAATGGTTTGAGCATCATGACGCGGCATGCGCGAGACTTGGGCTACGACGCCGTTATCTTGTTCTTGGACGAGCTGGTGTTGTGGCTGGCCAGCCATGCGGCAGACGTCAGTTTTGTGAGCAGAGAAGGCACCAAGCTGGTGAAGTTGGTCGAAGCAACCAATGACGACCGGCCGATTCCTTTGGTCAGTTTTGTCGCCCGCCAGCGAGACCTGCGTGATTTGGTCGGCGAGAATCTGGCCGGTTCAGTACAAGCTCAATTCAGTGACGTTTTGCGCCATTGGGAAGCGCGCTTTCACCGCATAACGCTGGAAGACCGTAACCTGCCCGCCATTGCAGAAAAGCGGGTTTTACGCCCCATCAACGAGGCCGCACGCCAAACCTTGCAGGCTGAGTTTGAAAAGATTTTGTCGCTTCGCCGGGAAGTGCTCGACACGCTGCTGACTACGTCGGCCGACCGGGATATGTTCCAGAAGGTGTATCCGTTTTCACCTGCTTTGGTGCAAACCTTGATTGCGGTATCTGCTGCACTCCAGCGCGAGCGTACGGCGCTCAAGTTAATGATGCAGTTGCTGGTGGACCGCCGCGAAGATCTGGAACTGGGCCAGCTCATCCCGGTAGGTGACTTGTATGACGCCATCAGCGAAGGTGACGAGCCATTTTCTGAAGGCATGCGACTGCACTTTGACAATGCAAAACGCTTGTTCAATCTACGCTTGCTGCCCATGCTGGAGCGTCAACACAACGTGACGCTGGAGGCCATCAAACTTGGCCAAGCCGATGCCACCGCCGCAAAAAATTTGCGTAACGACGCTCGGCTGCTCAAAACGCTGTTGTTGGGTGCCTTGGTGCCAGAGGTGGAGTCGCTCAAAGGTTTGACAGCACAACGTCTCGCCGCCTTGAACCACGGCACTTTCAAGTCACCCATCCCTGGTCGTGAAGCACAGGACGTGCTGCGCAAGTGCCGAGATTGGGCGTCTGAAATTGGCGAAATAAAGATCACCGAGGACCAAAATCCAGTGGTGTCGATCCAGGTCACTGGGGTAGACATTGAGCCTATTTTGAGAGCTGCCGAGGCCATTGACAACGGTGGCAACCGGCGCAAGAAAATCCGGGAATCTTTGTTTGCTGAGCTGGGTATTCCTGATGACGGCGCCTTGTTCACCACCTATGAATTCACCTGGCGCGGTACCCGTCGCGAAGTAGAGTTGCTCTACGAGAACGTGCGTGAAATGACCGATGACCGTTTGCGTGGCCGACCAGGCGCATGGACTGTGATTCTAGATTTTCCGTTCGATGAGCCCAACCGAAGTCCCAAGGATGACATCGCACGCTTAGATGCATACCGCGGCGGCGACACCAAAACGTTGGTGTGGTTGCCATCGTTCTTCAGCAATAAAGCACTGGCTGATTTGGGACGCCAAGTGATCTTGAGCCACATTCTGTCGGGCGACCGGTTCGATAGCTATGCAGCCCACCTGAGCTTTGTGGACAGAGTGCAGGCCAAAGCGTTGGCCAAGAATCAATTGGACTCATTGCGCAGCAAGTTACACAGCCAGCTGGAGGTGGCATTTGGCATCAGCCCTGAGCCGCGCGATGCGGTCACCAATCCCTTGACGTCTGATGAGCAATTTCAATCGCTAGACCCAACCCTGTCGCCGCGGCCTCCTGTGGGCGCCAATTTCAAGGAGGCGTTTGAGGCACTATTGGGCCAGCTTTTTGCGCATCAGTTCCCGGCCCATCCAGAATTCGACACTGATATTAAACCGGCTGTTATCCGGAAAATATGGCCAGAAGTGCAACGCGCAATTGAATCAAACGATCGTCGCGGCTTGGTGCAAGATGCGGCGACGCGACGCTTGGTTCGCTCGGTGGTGAACCCATGCAAGCTGGGGCAAGTGGGTGAAACCCATTTACTGGTGGAAGACCATTGGCGCACTCTTTTTGCGCAAAGCCATGCGCGTGATGGTGGTGGCGCGATGACCGTGGGTCAACTGCGCAAATGGATCGACTTGCCCAACCCGATGGGTCTGCCGCTAGAGCTGCAAAACTTGATTATTTTGAGTTTTGCCGCGATGACCAACCGTCGCTTTATATTGCGCGGTGGTCCAGTGGAGCCCACCATCGACAGCCTGGCCGATGAACTCGAACTCCGAGAGCAATCTCTGCCGGATGCCAACGATTGGACAATCGCAGTGCAACGCTCGGCCAGCCTCTTTGGATTAACAGTACCGCAAACGCTCAATGCCAGCAATGTAGGCCGCCTGGTTGACGATGTACGCCGCGAAGCCAATGGCAAACGCGAAGCAGTCGGCAAACTGGTGGGCGCAGTGCGAGGCCGGGCCACACGCTATGGTGCGTTAACAACTGGTCGTGTTTGCACAAGTGAATCAGCCCAAGCCCTGTTGGCCACACTGCAGGCAGCAACGGATGCAGATCTAGTGCGTGTCTTTGCCAACGCGAGCATTGAAACATCAGACGCTGCGGTTGGCCGCAGCATGGGCCAAGCACAGACTGTTGCCGATTCGCTGGACAACGCAAACTGGACAATCTTCGATGCCATGCAGGATCTGAAAGACCAGCGCCAAGCGGCCGCAGAATCTATTTTGAGCCGCCTAAAAGAAGTGCTGGGAAGTGAAGAGCACGTCATTCCACTGAAATCTAGACTGGAAGAGCTTGAGCGGGATGCCGTACGACTGCTAACCGTTGCGGCACCTGCGCCGACACCGCCACCTTTACCCGCTGCTCCTGCAAGCACACAGCCTGGCGGACCGCCACCGCCTTTGCCCGCAGTGGCTGTGTCTCCACCATTCACGGGTACAGGAACCCCGCCAGCAGTGACAGTGTTGATTGAGGAAGCGCAAAAGGCAGACTTGGATACGGAAGCGGCCGCCACAGTGTTGAAAAACCTTCAAGAGCGGCTGCAAGGAGACCATGAGCTAGAGTTAACTTTGAGTTGGCGCATTCAACGGCGGAGTTCCTCGTCATGACGGTATCAGTGCCGCAAATCACTGCGCAACTGGAGGCAGTATTGGCGCGCGAACCAAGTGCCTTGGCAATCGCCATTAAATCGGCGACCAAGCAGGTATGGCCAGACGACATTCGTTATCGTGGGCGTCGCTTCTCGCTACGTTGGTGCGACTCCATGCTGTCCATGCGCGAGGCATTGA
>Ga0075464_10000685_pt1 | contig 14988 bp, 17 predicted proteins | sample DEB19_08_DNA_5_FD_75068 | JGI IMG/M metagenome (GOLD analysis project Ga0075464, IMG submission 75068) | Aqueous microbial communities from the Delaware River and Bay under freshwater to marine salinity gradient to study organic matter... | ecosystem: Environmental > Aquatic > Marine > Coastal ...
CTTTGAAATCATTCCGCCATCAGCCAACAAGTCGCGTAGATATATCAGTTTTTTTACATCGATTCCAAACGACGGATCGATCATCCTATCCGTCTTGGCTTCATTGAAAATCGCCTTGGCATTTGGGTCATCGGATTTTGCGTTGGTGATTTTGTGTGCCAGCGCGGTGGTTACATCCTCATGCTCCATTGCATAGGTCAGGGCCTTCATTTGTGCAGACATGAACGCCACCGCAGTCGCGCGTTTGGCAGCCAGCACCTTGTTGGTCGTCATGGTGCAAAAGCGAATATATTCGGGCGTCACGTTTTTTGCATGGACTAGCATTTTGAGACCCATCTTTGGCGCCCGTACGGAAAACTCGCTCGAACTGGGCGCCGCCGCGACTACCCCGGCGTATAGTGCTTTCATGCGGTCGGCGTCGCCGCCGGCACGCACAAACTGAACATCCTTATTGGGGTCGAGGCCCACCGAGCGAATAGCGGCTCGGGCAAAAAGGTCGGGCAAAGAGCCAGGATCCGACACGGCGATCGCCTTGCCCTTAAGGTCAGCCAGCGTCTTGACTTCTGGCTTGGTGAAAATTGCATAAGGAAGCGTGGTCCACGAACAGCCGATGATCTTGATGTCAGCGCCTTTGCTCGCGGCGATCATCGGGCCACCAGGGCTGCCTTCGTATGAATCGATCTCGCCCGCCATCAGTGCCTTGGTAAGCATCGCGTCACCTTTGAGCGCGATCATTTCGATGGCGACGCCGGCGCGTTTGCCAAAGCCATTTTCTGCAGCCATGTAGATGATGCCCGCATCTCCTTTCGGAGCTAATGTGCCGTGTTTCCAAACTTTTTCCTGTGCGAATGACGTCTGCACTCCGCAGGCCACCAACATCACGCCTAACAACAGTTGCTTGCTCAGAATCATTTTGTCATCCTCCTAGGTTAAAAAAATTTGAGTCGCGCCGAGCAACTTCGGATACCGGCGTGTGCAAGCCCACGTGATACAGCCGCTTGGCTTGGGCGCGCAGGTTGACTTCGATATCGCGCTGGAACTCGCGGTAAGTCAATTGTGCAAAAGCCATTGTCAAGAAGTGGTCCATGCAGGTGAAGGCCTGGACCTTGTGGTCGCCTTGATTCATGGCAGTCCTTTGCGTGAAGATGCAAAAGACCATAAGTCGTGGAATCGACTTTCAAATCGAGAGCAGACTGAAATGCCAGAAACCCAAGGTGAATCATTAACTGACGACATCCTGATTTGAATACGTTGATTTCTATTGATTGCAAAACAATCTCACAACGTATCGTTTGTTATTTCACAATTATTATTTTCTAAAAGCGCGCTTAGACTTGTGGCAACATTTACTGATCCTTCTGATAGAAGTCAGGATTCTTTATCCCGCTTTTGCGCCAGAAATTTTCACCGCCGTGCCCCACTGGACGATGTCTTTTTTCAAGACAGTGGCAAACTCTTCCGGTGTGTTGCATAAGGGGTCGACGCCAATGGCATTGAGTTTTGAAACAAAAGCGGGGTCTTGCAGCGCAGACTTCATCGCATTGGTGAGCGCGCTGATGGCTGATTTCGGTGTACCTGCCGGCGCTGAAATTGCATTCCATGTGTGCGTGCTGAAGCCTGCGTAGCCCTGCTCGGCGATAGTAGGCACATCGGGCATCTGGCTAACCCGTTTATCGCTGGAAACCGCGACTGCCTTGAATTTTCCGCTTTTGTATTGGGGGATTATTTCGGCAAGATTGCCGAAATACATAGGGACCTGACCGCCAAGAACGTCTGATATGGCAGGCGAGCCGCCTTTGTAAGGCACATGATTCAACTCTATGCCGGCACGCTGCGCGAAGAGGCTCATACTCAAATGGCTCACCGACCCAGTACCCGCGGAAGCATAGGCAAGGCCGCCGGGCTTTGCCTTGGCTAGTTTTACAAGCTCGGCCAAATTTTGGGCAGGGATGTTCGATGCAACTGCGAGTGCAAAAGGATTTGTGGCGACGATGGTCACCGGCTCGAAACTGCTGACCGGGTCATATTTCACTTTTTGCAAGTGAGGCAATATCGCCATTTGTGGCAGCGTTGCCATGAAAAGCGTATAGCCATCGGCATTGGCCGCCGCTACAAATTCTGCAGCAATGGCGCCATTTGCCCCCGGTTTGTTTTCTACGATGACTGACTGTTTGAGTTTCCGGGTCAGCCACTCCGCAGAGATTCGCGCGATGCTATCTGTGTTGCCTCCGGCTGAAAACGGCACAACGATGGTGATGGGCCGTTCTGGCCATTCCGCGTGGGCGGCATTGACGCTGCCTACAACAGCCAAGCACAAAAAAGACGCTTTAAGTTTCGATCGCATGTGACTCTCCGGAGATTTAGTGAATAGAAATTAGGGGTGAGGAAACAGGACGAAAGAGCAGGCTTATGCTGCGCGCGCGCTCTGCTGGTAGACGTGGTGGGCTTCATCGCGTGCTGCCTGCACATGCGCGACAGCAGCGGCTCGGGCGCCACGCACATCACGTGCTGCGATCGCTTCGTACAGGGCGGTCATTTCCCTGATGCTATGGCGAGGTCGTCCGGGGCTGGCCATGGTGCGTGAGCGTAGGAAGTTGATGCGCGCATGTAAGCCATGAATCAGGTCACCAATGATGTGATTGTTACTGCAACGGATGATGACCTCGTAAAAATCAGTCGTCGCCGAAAGTCGGATGAGTGTGTCGCTTGCAGCAACGGCATCTTCGAAGTGTTTAAGCGCTGCGTGCATTTCCTCGACGTCGGTATCCTTGACGCGCTTGGCCGCTAGTGCCGCCATCTCTCCTTCGAGAATTGCGCGCACGTGGTAGATCTGGTCCGCTTCTTCCCAACTGATGATGGCGACCGACGGACCGCGATTTGGGGTCATCACGATGAGTTTTTCGGCCGCCAGCATGCGCAGCGTTTCGCGAAGCGAAGTGCGGCTCACGCCAAGCTGTTCGCACAGGCTGGTTTCGACCAGCCTCTCACCTGGCTTGAAGTGCCCCGTCATGATGGCCGCGCGTAACTTGCGCGCGGTTTCAAGTTGTACGGTCTGGGGGGAAATCTTGAGATCCATGGACGCCCTTTACTTTTCAGCGACGCCAATTTGGCGTGAGGCTTGACGATCGAATACGGTGTACTCACCCTTAAACCAAGACTCGGCTGCCAAACGTGCACGCCAAGGGGTGGCGCGTGCCTTTGCACGAGCTGGCGCATCCAATGCGGATGCATCGCGCAAGTAATGAAGTGCCAGACGGTTGTAAGGCTGTGGCTCGCCAGAGATGACCTTGAAGCGGCGCACCATGAGCCAGTCTTCGCACTCCATCAAAAGTGGGATGTGATCTTTTTCGTACCAGTCGTCGAAATCTTGAAGTCGGTCTTCTGGCACCGTGAACCAAACTGCATATAGAAAGGCCGCGTCCAAGCCAACTGCATCGCCCCGATCGAATTGAGAAAGTTGGCTACAGGTGTATCTCGTGAAATTTTTGACATTCCCCAGCATCCACTTAGTCTCATCGCTGGGTTGCCCTTTGACCTTTTGGTACGCCGGCGTGGCCAGTGCTTCGGGGGTCTGCATTTCATACACAGCAAGATAGGCATCGCTATCTTTGGCTTTGTAGCGCTGAGCGCTGCAAAAGCCTGGCACAGCCATGCGCAGCGGAATGTGTTCTGTGTCGTACCAGTTGTTAAACCTGTTCGCCCACGACGCATCGGGCGTCATCTCTGAAAAGAGGATAGCTTTGCCCTGCATAAACATTCCCTTATTAAATATAATCGTACGACAATTTTACAATTCAACAATTTTACAAGGCTACAATAAAATTCCGCAGATGGCAAACAAAAAAAATTTCTCTCATCTTCTTGGACCTAACTTCATATTCATAACAGGAGAAAAACTTGAAAATCACTATTAGAAAATGGTTCACCTTTAGCGAGTACAAGCAGGAAGAAGCCGGTCAGATCCACGCCAACGGTTTGCGAAAAACAGCTGTTGTAGCGATTGTGAAAAACCCGTTTAGCCAAAATTTTCAGACGGACTTGACTGAAGGCATAGAAGCCAGTGCCGCGATTGGAAAAGCGATGGGCGAGCAGTTGATACTTGCGCACGGAAGTCTCGACATCGAAAGTTACGGCAAAGGCGGCATCGTCGGTTTGGGCGGCGAGCAGGAGCATGCTAATGCACTGCTGACCAGCGCGTTCGCCGACCCCATACGCGATGCCATTGGTGGCGCGAAGGCTTGGATCTCGTCAGTCACGAAAGTTGCTTCCCCAGGCGCGTCGATCGACATTCCGCTCGCTCACAAGAACGCTCTTTATGTGCGGTCTAACTATGACGCGATGACATTGAGCATTCCCGATGGCCCGTTGGATGACGAAATCGCGTTGATTTTCGTCGTTGCTAACCGCGGTCGACTCAATGCGCGCGTTGGAGGCTTGTCCGCATCTGATGTGCAGGGCTCGGACGGCCTTTACTAATCAAACAAGTTGCTCAGTCAGCAAGTAATCATTCAAAGGACTCGTATGAAAGTAGCAATAGTCAACCTCGGAAAAATCGTCACTGGTGACTGGCGTGAGCCATACGCCAGCGGTGACACGATCGTGACAGATGCCGGGAAGATCATAAGCGTGGGTCATGGCTCGACAGAGTCAGTCGCTGGCTGCGATGTGGTCATCGACGCTGATGGCGCTACCGCCATACCAGGCCTGATCGACTCACAGGTTCACAACACGTTTGGCGACTACACGCCCAGACAAAAAACTGTCGGCTTTCTGGAGAGTTACGTTCACGGCGGTGTGACGACTGCCATTGGTGCATCAGAAGTACATGTGCCGGGTCGCCCCAAGGATCCTGAAGGTGTCAAGGCGCTTGCTCTTGCCGCTTTCAAATGCTTTGAACACTATCGTCCCGGCGGCATGCGTGTGCATGCAGGTTCCATCATTCTGGAACCGGGTCTCCAGGAATCCGACTTTGAAGAGATTGCCGCCAAGGGCGTCTGGCTTGCCAAGGCAGGCTTTGGTGCAGTGAAGTCCCCCTACGAATACGCTGAGATGGTTGGCTGGGCAAAAAAATACGGGATGATCACGACGGTTCACACCGGTGGTTCGTCGATACCGGGCTCTTCTGGCATCTGGGCAGATCATCTAATCGCCATGCAACCGCATGTATCTTTCCACGTCAACGGTGGGCCAGTCGCCATGCCCGATGAAGACTTTCCGCGTCTCGTTCATGAGAGCCAGATCGCGCTGCAAGTCTGCACTGCGGGCAATCTGCGCACCACGCTTATGTTGGCTGACATTGTTCGGGAAGCGAACCAGTTCGACCGCTTTCTTATCGCGACCGACACACCCACGGGCAGTGGAGTCATGCCGCTCGGCATGATGTATACGATCACGCACTTAGCAAGTCTCACAAAGATGCCTGTGGAGTGGGCTATTGCAGCGGCCACAGGCAACAATGCCAAAGTCTATGGTCTGAACAGTGGTCTGCTGGAAGTGGGCCGCGATGCGGATGTCGTGATTCTTGATGGCTGTGTGGGTGGCACCAAACCCGAAGCACTCGACTCGCTGCGTAGCGGCGACATCGCCGCGGTTGCCATGGTCATGACCGACGGTATCCCGCGCTTCGTAGGCAAGAGCCGCAACACCCCTTCGCCAAATCGAAATGTACGCGTTGCGCATTGCACCGTGATGCAAGACTTCAGCGCGGGAGCCCACTAATGAAGCAAGCTCATATCGTCATTGTCGGTGCCGGTCCGGTTGGCGTTGTCACTGCCCTGGCCTCTGCACAGCGCGGCTTCAAGGTGACGCTCGTCGAGGGTGCAACGGAAGTGGACGAAAGCCCACGCGCTGCGACGACCCACAGCTCGACGCTGGAGATGCTCGACACGCTGGGACTCACCGATCGCTTCACTGCCGAAGGATTAGTTGCGCGCTACTTCGATTTCTGGGACCAGCCCAATCAGAAACTCATCGCACGTTTCGATCATGATCTGCTCAAAGACGAAACAAAGTTTCCTTATGTAGTCCAGACCGAGCAGCACAAGCTGGCACATATGGGGCTTGACAAGCTGAAGGAATATCCCGACGTCTCGGTTCACTTTTCGACCCTCTTCGAATCGCTGACACAGGACGCCGATGGCGTAAACGTGACGGTGGTCCAAAACGGCGAAAAAGAAACGATACGCGCCGACTATCTGGTCGCAGCCGACGGTGCACGAAGCAGTGTTAGAAAAGCACTGGACATCGCGTTCGAGGGAATGACGTGGGGCGAGCGTTTTGTCGTTATAACCGTACTCAACGATTTCGAAAAATTGCTGGGCTGCTGCTTCAGAAATTACCTGGCGGCACCCACCGAATGGGGTAACCTTTTCAAAGTGTCTGGCGACGATGGAAAAGGCCGCTGGCGTGTTGTGTATCCGTCGCTGGCGGACAGCACAGACGACGCGGATCTAGCGGACGGGCCGGTCTATGAACGCCTGCAAAAGATTTGTGATCTTGGTTCAAGCTATCAGATCGTCCACCGCAACATTTACCGAGTTCATCAACGCGTTGCCGCAAGCTTCCATAAAGGGCGGGTGTTTCTAGCCGGTGATTCAGCGCATGTGAACAATCCGATCGGCGGGCTTGGTCTTAACTCCGGCATACACGATGCGATGGAACTTTGTGAAATGCTGACTGCGGTGCATCAAGGGACAGAAGACGCTTCTGTGTTCGACCGATACGAACGCAGACGCCGCGACCTCAACATCGAGTTTGTACAACAACAGACCATTGCAAACAAGCGTCGGCTCGAAGAAAACGATCCAGTAAAACGCCAAGCGGCACTTGATGAGCTTAAAACCACCACAGACAACCCAGTGCTGCACAAGAAATTTTTGATGCGCGCATCGTTGATCGACAGCGTGCGCAAATCTAAGTCTATTGCCTAGGTGCGTATTTCAGCGATCGTGAACGTTGGCGCATGTTTTGGTTGCGCGATTCACGGCAAGGTGCATTTTGGCGGTCTCGGTATCAAATAGTGGAGTCTGAACCGCCCCGCATATCCCCAGCGTGCGGGACACCGCTGTGGGAAGACTGTGACGCGCAGGTGGGCCAGCGCGTCAACTGGTGAACGGTCAAAACCGGCGATTCAGACGCGCTGCGTGGCATCTCTGCGCCTAGCGTACCCGTTGTACCGGAAAGTACTCTACCGGACAGCGCATTTTGGTGGTGAACCTGCTCCGCAGGGCTTTGCTATGAGCCAAGGCGAGGGTTTCCCCGCTGATCGATGGCTGATCCAAGATGCGAAACTTTGCTTCAAGCGCTTGAAATGCCTATCCGTCGCCTTGGAGACGTTCATGGGTTTCATGGTGCAGCAGCGAATGTTGAAATCGCCGGTGCCGGTCGAAAAGCTGTTTGTCGACGTCGGGGCATGACAAGGCGACCGGACGCGGCGACGCAAAGAAGATCACATTTCATGGGAGATTCACTTTGAATAAAATTCTTTTGTTGTCGCTTGTGCGCGCGTGCCTGCTGCTCGCCGTCCCCGCCGCCTTTGCCTCCGACGTGTATCCGAACAAGCCGATCCGCCTCATGGTCGGGTTTCCGCCGGGCGGGCCTGCGGACATCGCCGCGCGCATCATTGCAATGGGCCTGCAGGACATCCTCAAGCAGAACGTCGTGGTTGAAAACCGCACCGGCGCAGGCGGCAACATTGCATCGCAGATGGTCGCCCAGGCGCCGGCCGACGGCTATACCCTGCTTGTCGCCACCGCCTCGTTGACACTCAACCCGCTGATCTCCACCAACGCCGGATACGATGCGATCAAGGACTTTGTGCCGGTCGCGCTGGTTGCGACCCAGGCCAATGCGCTGGCCGTCAGCGCCGGCGTGGCCGCCAAAACGGTAAGCGAGTTGCAGGGCCTGATCAAGACGCAGAAGATGGCGGTCGCGACCTCGGGCGTGGGCACCAGCTCCGACCTGAGCGCGACCAACCTGTTCAAGGTGTTGTGGAAGTCCGATGTCACTATGGTGCCTTACCGCGGTGCCGGGCCGGCGGGCATAGCCCTAGCCTCGGGCGAGCCGCAAATCGGCTTCATGACCATCACCGGCGTGCTGCCGCTGCACCAGCAGGGCAAGGTGCGGATTCTTGCTGTGGTGAACGACAAACGCTTGCCCGGCCTGCCAGCCATACCGACCATGGCGGAGGCCGGCTATCCGGAATTGACCCCGTCGTGGACGGCGGTGTTTGCGCCCGCCGGCACGCCTCCGGCGGTCGTCAAGCGCCTGAACGATGCCACCAACGCGGTGATGGCCACGCCGGAGTTCAAGGAAAAATTCACGCAACAGGCGATGCTCGCGGCCGATAGCCGCACGCCGGCGCAATTGCAAGACTACATGCGATCCGAGGTGCAGACCTGGGAGCGGCTGGTCAAGGCGATGGGGAACAGTCTCAAGTGACCGTGTTTGACGGTATGTGAAGCATCGCGGTGCACTAATCCGGCACGACGGTTTTCGTGGTTTGAGGTGGAAGACAGTACAAAGGAACGGGGAAAAATGGCATTGGACAAAAAAGCGGCGGCGCATGTGCTCGCCCAGATCGATCGCGATGAGCTGGCGCAGCTCGGGTGCGACCTGACAAACATTCCAAGCCCGACCGGGCAGGAGAAGGCCGTCGGCGAATTTATCCTTGGCTGGTTTGACGCGAATGGGCTCAAGGCGGTGCGTCAGGACATCGAGGTCGACCGGCCCAACGCCGTCGGCATACTCAAAGGCGACGGCACCGGCCTCAGCCTGAGTTTCAACGGCCATATGGACACCAGTTTTACCGGCACCGACGCCGACCTGCGCATGGTCACGCGCGTCGAGCCCGAGCACGAGCTCAAGGCCTCGATAAAGGACGGCAAGATCCGCGGCCTCGGCATCTCCAATATGAAAGGTGGCGTCGCCGCCTTCATGATGGCCGGCAAGGCGCTGAAAAAAAGCGGATTCAAGCTCAAGGGCGACCTGATCCTCGCTGCGGTTGCCGGCGAAATCTCGCGCACGCCGGTCGGGCCTTGGCAGACCAAGGAATACCGCGGCGAGGGGGTCGGCACGCGTCACCTGCTGACCCACGGCATGCATTCGGATTACGCTGTGTGCTGCGATGGCTCCGACCTGAATATCGTCTGGACGCAAATGGGCGTGGTGCTGGTGAAGATCGCCACCTTCGGCCAGGCCGAGGCGGCGTGGGGCACCAGCCGCGAGAAATATCCCATGGCCCAGATGAATGCCATCGTCAAGATGACGCGCGTCATTGCCGCGCTTGAGGCCTGGGCCGAGGTTTTCGAGAAAAAGTACGTCTACCAGTCGCCGACTGGCCCGCTGTACCCAAAGGTCAATATCGGCGGCATAGAGGGCGGCGCACCCTACCGTCCCAACTATTTTCCCGGCGTGTGCAATATCTATGTCGATGTGCGCATGCCGCCGCAAGTGCGACCGGTCACGGTGCAGTACGAAATCGAAAAGGCGCTGAAGGCGCTGGACATTGAGTACGACTTGGAACTCTACAAATCGCTGCTCGGCCACGAGGGCAAGGGCGTCGAGCCGCTGGTCGCCTCGGCCGAGGAGGTGCACCAGCATTTGTTCGGCGAAAAGATCAAACCCGAGTCGCCGGAGCGCGCCAGCATCTGGACTGACACCAACATTTACAACGAGATGGGCATACCGGCCATCAAGATAGGGCCGCGCGGCCGGCGCATTGGTCCGCGCAACGAGGAAATTGACATCGATGTCATGGTCAAGGCGGCGCAACTCTACGCGCTGATGGCGCTCGATATATGCAATCGCGAGCGGCCGGAGCCAGCCTGAACGAAGTGACGCGCGGCACTGCCTCAGTACCCAAACGACTGCGCTAGTTCATGCAGCGTTTTGGGGTAGCTCTGCGCCTGGCATACCCGTTGCACCGGAAAGCACTCTGCCGGACGGTGCATTTTGGTGGTTAACCTGCTCTACAGGTTTTTGCTGCGAGCCAAGGTGAGGGTTTCCCCGCTGATCGACGGCTGATCCAGGCTGCTTAAATGCGTGTCAGTTGAAATGCATATCCGTTATCCATAAGCTTTTTACAAGGGCAAGATCATGATTCGTTTTTTGATGGTGCTGTGCATCGCCATGCACCTCGGCACTTTAGCGGCACAAACTTACCCCAGCAAACCGATTCGTCTGGTCGTGGGCTACGGGACTGGCGGTGTCGCAGATACCATGGCCAGGCTGGTGGCGCAAAAGCTCACTGAGTCCATGGGGCAGCCCGTGATTGTAGAAAACCGGCCCAGCGCGGGCGGCATCGTTGCGGGCGACTTGGTGGCCAAGGCCAACCCTGACGGCTACACCTTGCTGTTCTTCCACTCCGGCATGGCGATCAGTGCGGCGTTGTTTCGGAAGTTGCCGTTTGACGTGAAGAAAGACTTTGAGCCGATTGCCAACATGGGTGGGTTCGACCTCGTCGTGTTGGTGGACAAGAGTTCTGACGTCAAGACCATGGCCGACTTCATGGCCAAGGCTCGCGCCAATCCGGACAAGACCAACATCGGCACTGTCAGCATCGGCAGCACGCAGCACATGGCGGCCACGTTGTTCAAGAGCATCACTGGTGTGGATGCGCCTGTCGTGCCTTACAAAACAACACCGGTGCTTTTCTCTGCCATGAAGGGCAAAGACATTGACGTTGTTTTTGAAATGCTCTCGCCGGCACTGGGCCTGATTCGGGGTGGTGAACTGCGCGCCGTTGCCGTGTCGTCTGGAAAGCGCTTTGCTGGTTTGCCGGACGTGCCCACCATGATGGAAAGTGGTGTCAAGGACTTCGATGTCAATGCCTGGAACGGCTTGGCTGCACCGGCCAAGACGCCCAAAGCCATCATCGACAGACTGAACAAAGAGGTTAACGCTGTGCTGGCCTTGCCTGACGTTCAAAAACGTTTCCAGGACTTGGGCATCGACCCGCGTGGCGGAACATCTGCAGAGCTGCGCAACAAGATGTCCAACGAGGTCGACAAGTGGACGAATCTCGTTAGCACCATGAACATGGAGCGTCAGTAAGCTTTTGTTGTAGCGTCTGTATTGAGTGATGTTTGTACAGCGGTTTAAATGCGTACGAGCCTTATTTGCTTTTACTCTTAACTTTGTAGCATTTTTTAAAAAGAGTTTCGTGCTTTTTTTGTGATGCTATTTCAAATGTCTTCCGTTTTACACAGCTGGAAAATGATACCAACCAAACTTACTTCTTATATTCATCAGCAGCAAGCTTTTTTGCGACATGAGGATACGCCAACAGCTTTTCTTCACCGCTGTTTGGAAGTGATTGATCGGCGTGAGAGCCATATTCACGCATTTGTTGCGCTTGATCGCGAAGGCGCTGAGTTGGCTGCCGTCGCTTCCAGTGCGCGATGGAAATCCGGCTCACCACTGTCTCCTGTCGATGGCATGCCGATCGGAATCAAGGATGTCATTGAGACAGCCAACATGCCGACCGGGCAAGGTTCCGCTCAGTTTGCCGGTACTCGAACGGGGCGCGACGCCGCAGCAGTGTTTGCTTTGCGTGAGGCGGGCGCCATCATTCTCGGTAAAACAGTAACCACTGAATTTGCAGCCACCTATCCGGGAGAAACGCGTAATCCCTGCGATTTGGAGCGAACGCCTGGCGGTTCAAGCAGCGGCTCCGCTGCCGCGGTAAGTGCCGGAATGCTGCCCGCAACGCTCGGTACCCAAGTAGTGGGCTCAATTATCCGCCCAGCTTCTTATTGCGGGGTTTATGGTTACAAGCCAAGCTTCGGCGCCCTCAACCGGGGTGGCTGCAACGACCAGCTCAGTCAAAGCTGTCTTGGTGTACTCGGCGCGTCGCTTGACGACGTGCGGGCAGTGGCGGCGGAGATTGCTAAACGAGTCGGAGGAGATCCCGGACATCCGGCGCTGCACCTAACTGAGGCAGCGGATGTGCGGCCGACGACTTTGGCGGTGCTCGAACTTGCTGCATCCGCAGATGTTGGACCTGCCGAACGGGAGGCCTTTGCCGTGCTGTGTAGACGCATCCAAGATTGCGGCCTGCGCCTGATTGATCGCGATAGTGCTCCCGGTCTGGGGCGGTTAGAGCAGGCGCTGTTGAATGTCTTTGTCGAGACACGTCGTATCGTGACTTGGGAATCAGTATGGCCACTGCGCGAGTACGCTGGATTGCCCGACCACCGGCTTAGCGCACACACAGTGGCTCGCGTTCAGGAGAGCCGCAGCCTGACGCTTGCCGATTATCTTGCTGCGCTGACACAGCGTGATGCAGTGCGTAAACTGTCAAACGAAGTGCTGGGCGCATATGACGCGGTGATTTCGCTGGCTGCTACCGGTGTCGCCCCGATTGGAATTGCGTCGACAGGCAGTCCGGGGCAAAACGTGGCGGCATCTTATCTGGGTGCCCCCGTGGTGTCGTTGCCTGTGATGAACGTTGCAGGCCTACCTCTTGGCCTCCAGGTTATGGGGCGTCCGGGCGGCGACTCGGCGTTATTGAATATTGCTTCTTACCTCGTATCCATTTTGAAGACACCAAATAGTGCTCCATGAGAAAACGGGGGTGCGGACAACCGGCTGAGACTTAATTCCAGCAATAAAAAAGCCCGTTCAGAACGGGCTTTTTTATGTGATTAATTTTTAAGCATTTAGCCCTAGGTTAGCCCCAGCTTTTTAAAAATTTTGCTAACCTATTGATTTCAAATGTATTTCTGGAGGAGCAGAACATACCTCATCACAAGCAGACTAAGTTTCTGATGGGGACGCCAATCTAGCTCTGGGCTCCTGACCATCATTCTAGTTGTTGAGACAGCTATTTGGCGCGCCCAAGTAACGCGAAAAGTCAGATCGACTTGATAGCTTTTCGGGATGGAAGCAACCATGCGGCTTCATGAAACCAAAGGAGCCCGCAGCATGCAATCCCACCCAAAAGAACGAATCGACTCAAGACCCGAACCAAGCCCCATGGCCATCGTTGCTGCCATCCTCGCCCAAGGCGCGATCCGCTTTCTCGATCGACAAAAAAGGGAGCAAAGGGCCGCTCAGAAAAGTACCAGTCCCGCTAAGCCGCCACAAAACTGAGTGACTTTACGAGGGGCTCAAGACTTCAGGAATATCGCGCGCACCGTGCAATATGCGAACGCAACTCAGCCACGAAAGTTCCGGCGCGAATCGGATTGTCTTGTGCAATGTAGTCGCCGATCTCTTCAAGATCAAACGCTGCCAAAGGCTTGATCAGCAACTGCATTAGCGAACTTGGCGAATCGCCTGCTGGCGCTCGGTGTCCTTGAGCAAGCGCAGACCGGCTCGGACGACTTCACTGACGTTGTTGTAGCGGCCGCTTTCGACTTGGTCGCGGATGAATGCCTCAAAATGGGGGTTCAGGGCAACGCTAGTGGGCATGACGCTCGCCTAACAGTTAACAACTATCGTGATTAACTAACCAACAAGCCTTGTCAAGATTGACCGGATGCCAGCAGGGCTCCCCGTTCTACCGTCTCGATGGCCGTGCGGGACAAACCAGACTTCGTCGCCAAATCCTCTTGACGCAATCCTCGGAGAATTCTGGCAGCCCGTATTCGCACGCCCAGTGCGCTGATTTGCTCTTCGACTTCGTCAGGTAGATTCGATTTCATGCTTTCCTTGGAAGGAATAAAATTTACCGAGGCATCTCACCTCGTCGAGGTGTCAGGTTTTTTGCTTACCGTCGCGCTTCAGGACGGTCTGAGTAAATTCCAGAAATTCCCCCAGATGGAGCGAGACGACCCTCACTAAGATAGGCAGCAGCAAGCTCTGGTAGTCGTGGACAGCAATGTTACGAAATGCCACCATGCGTTTGAGGGCCTCGGCCAATGGAGCTTCAATCCACTGGCCGCGTGCGAGCAGTTCAAAGACGTCTCGTGCACTTTGGGGGACACCTAATTTCTCTCGCCGAACCAGGTGTTGGCCCATGTCGAGCACTGCCTCGCAGGCGCGCTGAATGTTAAGCGTGGCGGCATCTTGCCGTGTGAAGTCGGTTTCAAACGTTGCAGGGTCACGCTCAAACTCTTCCCGAGCGCGTGCTACGCAGCGCTCTACGGTGGCGGATTTGTTGAGTAAGACGTCATCGAGCATGAATTATTCCGGTGGACTGAATATCTTCCAGCAGCGGGGCTCGGGCTGCCTCCAACGCGGTCTTCTCGCTGAGAATAAAACACTCAAACAGGCCGGCCTGTACGCCTGCAGACCAAAGGCGCTGGCCGGTGGTGATCACTTGGTATTGCATCACAGTGGACGCAGCACGCAGGTCCAGCAGGTCGACCGGGCAGCCCGCTACATCCGCCAAACTGCCTGCTGCATCCCATAGCGCTAGGGGCTCTGCATAGCCGGCAACGAGCACGGCGAGGTCAAGATCACTTTCACGATCGGCTGTGCCTTGTGTCTGACTTCCAAAAGCATAGATGGCGATAGCCTCTGGCAAACGGGCACGGATCATTGCCACGATGGGGCCATCGTTTGCGAGTAACAGACTCACTTTAGGTTGCATCAGACGATTATCGCTTCCCTACCGCGCTTTAACCCTGCTCACTGAATCTCCAAGTCCACGCAGAGCTGATAGCCTGTTGCTGCCGGATCGCTGGACGATCAACCAGCTGGAATTTATGACAAACCCACGATTGTCGTTAACAAGCCGTTGGGCCGCCCTTGAGCTGGATTACGCGACCAGCAGTTAGTTCGTCATTCGACAGCTGGATTCTCAACGAACTGCTGGGGGCACAAACATGCAATGGCGTGGCCTCGAAAGCGCTTTGGTAACAATTGTGATAATTGAACGAACCACCAATAGGTTGCAAACCTGCATAAAACCTATTGACTTGGAGGAAGAGGTGGGATTCGAACCCACGGTACCTTACGGTACGCCTGATTTCGAGTCAGGTACATTCGGCCACTCTGCCACTCTTCCTCATATTTGAGTCGGTATTCTAGCAGTACGAAAAA